>Ga0210043_1002426_pt1 | contig 12400 bp, 18 predicted proteins | sample CryGeymet201501t_FD_183990 | JGI IMG/M metagenome (GOLD analysis project Ga0210043, IMG submission 183990) | Groundwater microbial communities from Crystal Geyser aquifers in Utah, USA - Crystal Geyser metaG 2015-01t (SPAdes) (version 2) | ecosystem: Environmental > Aquatic > Deep subsurface >... | reverse complement strand
TGAGTGTCCCTCAGTATCTTCAGTCCTATATTCCTTATACTTACAGCAGCGTTCAAATCTCTGTCCATCACTTGACCTATACGTCGTTAGTCGAGCTTCATCCACAGGGCAAGCCCTGTGGTTTTCGCTTTTCGCCATCAATAACAAGGGAACCATTGTGAGAATGGACCGCCCCAAAACATATGGAATTGATCGTTCATTTTCATCTCCAGTTAAAAAATGGCCCCGGCAGGATTTGAACCTGCGACCCCCGGTTTAGGAAACCAGTATTCTATCCACTGAACTACGAGGCCAATGAAAGGGGCGGGTTTCCCCGCCCCAAGAAGCAATCTAGGGCGTGGTCGTTCGCATCTAACCCCACGACAGGCAGTGATGCTTACCTATTGCTTACTTGTCGAGATAACCCGTCAATGGCGTAAACTGATTGTCTGCGCTAAAGCTGGTTACTCCTGTGCCACAAGCATTGTTAATGCCTTCGGCAACTGACTTAGCTAGAAGCAAAACTACCTGCGACTCATCTTTGTTGATCAAGTCAAGATAGTTGTTCCGCACATACAACCACGAAGAATCCAAGACAAACTCAGTCACCGCCAAAGTGATCTGTTTCGCCTCTGGACTAATCCCTTCGATACCGCTAATGGCAGCAAGCACTTGCGTTTTTAGCTGCTCAAAAGTAGCATCTGGATCGTCGAAGTTGGTAAGGAAGTCAGTTACAGTGCTGGCAGCGCTGCAAATTTCTTCCTTGTGGGGAGCCACGCGGGGATCATTGAACGCAAACTGCGCAATCATCATCGTGGTGCTCTTGATAATGGGGCTGACTTGATTGAAGTCCCAACCCCCATCTGGCTGCTGACAGCCTGGTACGGCAATCAAGCAGATGCCCATCAGGGCAGTCAAACACATGGTCCAAAGTTTCTTCATCTTTTTCTCCTCTTGTTGTCCTTTACGAGCGACGGCTCTGTTTTACATTATACCGGATTATACCGGATTATACCGGATTATGTCAGCAATCCTGTTAAACGATTCCAAAGCCTCATTATCGCTACTTAACTCCCGATTTTCAACGCCAAACCGGAAAGATTGGGCTTCTTCTGAGTCAGGCCCGTACTTGAGTACCATTTTGGTATACAGTGCAAATACTGCACATTTTGTGCGGCTGAGCAGATTTGACGCTCTTTCTCGTCAGCCTGATCAACGGCCCGCTTAACTCAACGGCCCGCTTAACCTGCTTGGAATGCCGTCGTTTAGAGGGCAAAAATCCCGACAAAGGCCAAAAGTACAATCAACAGAATGAATCCCCAGCTATAAAGCGGGACAAAAAAATGGAAGCGAGGGGACTCGAACCCCTAACCTCAACGATGCCGTCGTCGCGCTCTCCCAGTTGAGCTACGCCCCCTTCATTCGGGCAATTAAATCGCCCAATTCCTTGTAAAACTCCTCAGCCATATCCAAAGTGGTTCGGACAGAATACTTCCAGTTAGGAGAACCCTCGGCCGTATTGGCCAGTTCTTCATCATTCATTCCAGCACTCCAGCCCCACTCAACCTGTATTACCTTATCACCACAGGGCTGCTCAATCTTTCTTGCTTTGAGTAACCAATAAATACTATTGTCATCTATTGGAACGTGATACTGGGATATATCCTCTTCAGGAATTACCGTAAATCCTTGCTCTGTCAGCAGGTTAAGCCACACATCGTCTAACACAGCAACAACTTGTGGCTTCCTCTGGCTCTTTTTCTTGATCTCAATCTGCTTGATCTCAATCTGATTGGTATTCAATAGATCAAGAAGTTCCTGTAGCTCTGATTCGTCTTTTGTCTTGATTTTGTATTGATTCATACCTGATTATACACCTTACTTGTCGTCAAATACGCTGCGAAAAGCAGACTGTCCAGTCGTCAAAAGGGCAGACTCAAACTCAGGGTGAGACTTCTTGTACTCTTCGAGCCCTTGATGCCAGCGATTAAACACATCGTCGGTTGTGGCGTTTACGTTAAAACCCCAATACTCAGTTGAGATACGAGCCATTTCTGTTAATGCTCTACGAAAATCGGTCGGGTCATTCAGATCAGCTCCAGTTGACAACATGGCAAGACTTCGGTCGTATTGTTCAAAGGACATCGAGGAAGTTTGCTTCGTCATAGCAGCAAACTGTTCTTTCAGTTGTTCTAACCGAGTAGTTACTGTTGTGTCACCACCACGCATCATATTGTAGACATTTACTTCAACTTTGGGTTCGTTATGAACCTTCTGTTGAGGGCTGCTATGCAGTTGTGGATCAGACTGAGAGATCGATGATGTTCTGGATGTCTGGTTAGGTTTTATTTCGAGCGGCGGAAGAGGTTCTTCCTCAATCACTGGATCGGACAGAGACATCGTCTCGACAACAGGAGATTCTGTATGTTCCAAACTCCACCCAGTTGCACCGGCAGCGACGGCCAAGATCAAAAGAGAAATTCTGATCGGCCAGTCATTACCTGTCTTAACGGTAATGCCAGTCACAGGATCGTGGTAGATCGTCTTCACGACTGGTTTGCGACTTCTTTCTCCCGGCAAATTGCCTCATATACTTCCTGTCTGTGGACTGGAATATCTTTTGGGGCGTCAATGCCGAGACGAACTTTGTTTCCTCTCACTTCGACAACAGTCACTTTGATATCATTACCAATCATTATGGACTGATCGTAGTCACGGGATAAGACGAGCATTCCTTTTCTCCTAACACGGAAATCCTTCGGGACATTCAACTACGTTGTAGTCAAATGGGCCATATACTGGATCATTCTCCAGATCGGCCTCAAACTGCTCAATGGCCTCATCTTCGGAATCTGCTTCTACGAAGATGGTGTAGGTAGCTGTTAGTTGGTAGAAAGCCATCAGTCAATCCCTTCTTAATCACAACAGTACAAATCTTAATCACAACAGTACAAAACGGAGAGCCAGGGAATCGAACCCTGACCGCCATATTTCAGACGGACTTGCTTTCCAAGCAAGCGCGACAAACCAATATTCGCCTACTCTCCAACGGAGCGTAACCGAATCGAACGGTCAACCGTAAAGGCTGGGCGGACGTTCGAAGCCCGTTGAGAACCATTTCTCCCTACGCTCCACTATTCGTGCAGTGGTCTTTCGCCGTTACGATAAGTGACGAGGCAATGCTGATCAATCCATGCATGCATAATGTTGTTTTTGACGACTTCGATCTCTAAGTCGCTTACTTCAACATCTGCTGGTAGAAACTTACCACCATAACGTATATATGACGCCAAACCTGACAAGTGTCCTTTATCGTTGATGTTAAACCACTCACTGAATGGCGTTTTTTCTTGTTCTTCCATAATTACCTCGTATGAGAACTAAATACCACATCAGCACCCGAAGACTTAGCAGCTTCACGATACTGATGAACCAGTTCACTCAAACTGACTTCACCAGCCCGATTGCCAAATCCGTTGCCTTCCTTGAAGGTAGGCTGCTGGTCAAACCCGTGCCACCTGCCGCTACGAACGGATTCTACGTCTCCATACTCTACATCCATAACCACAAAATTGACGCCACCCAGTTGCTTGCGAGACATTAAGGCATCAATGGCCTCGATCACTTCACTTCCAACTGCCGGTTGCATGCAAGTGAGAATCTTGGCGTGCTCAGCCTCGGTCGTCATGAGGGTGAAGGAAGTGGAAGAACTGTTACTCACAAATCCATCGCGAGTTTTCATTGTTTCTCTCCGTAGTTAAGTGAATCTAATCACGAGGCTTCATTCTGTTAGTCAGACCCCGAACAAAAGCCTTGTAGGTTCCAAACTTCTCTTTGATTTCCTGCAACAACTGCTCTTCGTTGGTGTCGAGCTTCTGCATCAAATATGACAGCAGATGATCGGCATGCCCATACTTGAAAGAGCAGATAGGACAAGCAGATTCAGGCAGGTCGCCGTAATCTGAATATTTGTCGCAATCGCCAAACTCGTCCCCAAACCACTGGCGAATATCATCATCACTGGCTGCTTTATAGGCGATCTGCAACTCGTTGTCACGAGTACCACTTAGAAGGCGAGCACGCATTTCTGCAACTGGCACTTCCTTGGGGGTAGCAGGGATAACGTAATGGCGATTAAACTCATGCCCATTCTCACAACAGGCATAAGTAACTTCGTAGTCACCGTTATAGTCCTCATACGAACAACCATCAACGCAGACAAATTTATAGTCCTCATACGAACAACCATCAACGACGCAGACAAATCTAGACGAGCTAGACGAGCTGCTGTTTGAAACGAATCCGTCTCGGGTTTTCATTGATCTCCAGATTTCACAAAGTCAAGCGTTAATAATGGCTGCAACGCAGATGCGGTAGACGATCAAACAGTGGGCCATGTTCCAGAGCGCAGTGAAGTTCGCCGTCATTATCACTGTACTTAAACTTGAAGAACTTACAGCCAGGATGAGCCGCCTGAAACTCTGCCAACTTTTCGTCTGCCCACTTGTCACAATCTGCGTAGTAAGCATCCCAGTCGATAGTGTCGAAACGATCACCCTTCGCCGTCTTGTCTTCGTAGTCGTTGTAGTCTGGATGCTCGTCAAGCCAACCACCACGAACTGACTCAGTCATTTCCTCTTTAGTTGCTTCCTTTTCCATGTCACGGAAAACAATCTCAGCAACCATACCAGAGGGCCAGCAAGGCTCAGCACCGTCCCACGGATAGGGATTGGGGTATTCTGTCTCTGCCCCGAAGAGCATCTTTTCGAGTTCCTCGACTGACTCAGGTACATCTTTGAAAGCAACAATAAAGCTGCTGCTTGAACTGTTTGAAACAAATCCTTCTCGGGTTTTCATCGCTTTCTCCTTCAGCTTCCAGCATTTCCTTGAACGTTTCACCGAAGTCAGTGTCACGTATCCAAGCAACTGCTGGTAGAGTATCATCCATTTCAATCACGGATGGATCAATACCCAGTTCCTTCATGTATTCTTCCATCCAGCACTGGACCATCGACAATCCTTAAAGGCTTGACTTTGATCGTGATTTCGGATGGCTTCTAGTTGCTCCTCTGTGATATCTGTCTTTTTCAGCACAAAGGGACTGGTGCTGCTATTCGATACAAAACCTTCTCTAGTTTTCATGTCATCATTGATCCTACCACTATTCTGATCCTTGTCAAACGGCAGACCAGAAACTTGTTCCAAGAGTTCGGGGATTAACCAGTTGCCATCCATACGCCAAAGTGTTGTAGTCTTCTTCCTTGAGGACTAGAACATAACTGCTGCTCAAACTGTTGCTTACGAACCCTGCCCTCGTTTTTCAGTACCTCTAAAGAGTGTGATACACCTGTAAATTCCGGGTTGATCTGTGGGAATACCGTACAACGACGGCAACCATCAATCTCGGAGTTAAGTAGCTTCGTGCGAAATTCCTCGACCGCAGGTGAGTACCAAATATCCCGAAGGAAGTTTTCTGCGCTCGCAACGTCAACACATTGCTGATGGACTTCGTTCTCGGAGAATGAGCAATGCCAGTATTCGCCGTGAACATTGATATAGCCGGAGAATGCAGAACTCTCGCAACCCTCCGAGCATTCAATCATACGCTTCTTCAGCGGATCAGGCAAGTCCATTTGCTTGATTGCTTCCTCAAACTTCGGAGCCGAGCAACTGTCGAATCCGATAGCGAGGTTATGATCGAAGCAAAACTGAATCAATTCTTGATACTGACTCGTCCGCAGCGTATTCCAGCCGTCAACAGCACGGCCCTTTGGCTTTACGCCCAAAAACACAATGGCGTTTATTCCCTGAAGCCGAGGATCAGTCATGCGATCATTCATGACTTCATAAACAAACGGCAGCGTTTCCTGAGCCACCATCAGGTGGATGTTGGTCTGGTTGATGCCAAGGTCGGTGAACTTCTTAACCGTGCTGTAACAGACATTCTTGTCAGTCTGGTACGCACTCACAGCAAGAGCACCAACCAACCCGGCACATTGCTCTGCGATTTCATCCGTCAGGTCAATGCCTGAAAGCGTGAAGTTTGGGATAATGCCAATCTCACGGCAATACTGCATCATCGGAATGAAATCAGGATTGGTCTGGATACCAGTGATACCAAATGCCACTTGCGTCAGAGTCTTTGGAAACTTGTTGATGATCGACTTAAACTCTGCAAGCGTCATGTTGGTTGCTGGCTTCGGCGTGTTGCCCTTATAGCAAAAGGGACAGCCATTTGGACAACCGTCAACGGAAATCTCAATGTCCAGAATTTCTGGACCTGCGGGCGCAAACTTGGGGTCATCTTCAAAAGTTTTACCCCAGCGAGCGAATACACCCGTCTCTTTGTTGAAGTTGTAATTGTATGCTGGTGAGCGAACCCACTTGCGAGTGGGCGTATCAAAGAGAAGAAATCTGTCGTCCTGAGCCTGAATAACGGTGATGGTTGGTTTCACGGTTCAACTCCCTTTGGTAGTAAAATCCAATGTCAACAACGGAGACGGAGGGACTCGAACCCCCAAGACGGTGTTAGCGCCTTACTTGTTTTCAAGACAAGCTCCTCGTCCAGCCGGGCCGTCTCCAAGATCACTAGCCGTCATACCACGCTTCAGAGCAAGTGCTACATTTCACATCTTCGCCGCAGATTTGTTTGAGGGCATCTCTGACGGACTGCTTAAACTGAGCACCAGTTTCATCATCACCGACTTCGCTCCAGCTTTTGCCGATGTAGAAACCATAGTCCCAGTCTTGCCCGAAGACCTCAAGTCCGTTGTCAAACCCCAAACCCTCTGCCCAATCATAGATACTGTCGTCAGGGGTTTTTCCAAACTTCGCGAAATCTTTCCTGTCGATATATGCCCCGAAGATACAAAAGCTGCTGGAGCTACTATTGCTGACAAAGCCGGTTCTGGTTTTCATGGTTTGAATGTCTTTCCAATTGAAGGGTGAGTGTCGATCCAGTTGTCAATGATCCGTTTCAATTCGGCTTCTAGTTTCGGTTGAATTACCCCTCCCGCAAGGGGAGGGGATTCCTACTTCAACGACTTAGCTTGCTCAGGAACACAATATCCCTGAGTAGAGGTTAAATCTCCATAGGCGTAACTTTGCGTAATTCCTACGCTACGAATATTGATAGCAGCGTTCAAATCCCTGTCCACCTCTAAACCACAATGAGGACAACAGTGTATTCTATCTGCTAATGTTTTTGGAACTAATTCTCCACAACCTGAACATATCTGAGTTGTATTCTTAGGATTGACTAATCTAACTTCCACACCAGCTTCTTCCGCTTTGTATGTAGTATACTCAATTAGTTTCCTCCAAGCACAATCACTGATATGCTTAGCCAACTTGTGATTACGAAGCATTCCTTTGATATTTAAGTTCTCAAACACGATGCACCCATAATTCTCTACAAGACTTCTGCTCACCTTATGCAAGAAATCCTCTCGTTGTCGTCTTATCTTACGATGCACTCTTGCTACTTTCGTTCTCTGCTTATTCCTATTCTGACTCTCTTTCACTTTACGTGACAACCTACGTTGTTGCTTAGCCAACTGTTGTTCTGATTTCTTGAAGTGACGTGGATTCTCCACGCACTCACCATCTGAAAGAACAACAAATGTTTTGATACCTACATCCACACCAACAGTAGGATTAGTGGATTTAGTGACTTGTGGTTGTTCTTGCTCACAGGTGAGCACCACAAACCATTGGTCTACATCACGAACCACTCTACAGGTTTTAATTTTGCCTTCCACTGGTCGTGAATAGATAAGTCTCACGTCTCCAATCTTACTGAGTTTAATACGTCTACAATCGTTTGTTAGTCTAAAGCCTGATTGTGGGTAACAGAACGAATTGTAACGTTGGTCAGGTTTGAAACGTGGGAAGCCTACCTTGATGTTCTTCCCTAATTTACGTTCCTTGACTCTATGGAAGAAATTCCCATACGAAGTGTCAAGCCGTTTCAAAGTGTTTTGTAGGACTTGAGAATGCACCTGCTTTTGATAATCATTTTTGTTTGTGACAAGAGCATTTGCTTGGTCATAGTAAGTGAGTGACTCTTGAGTTTCTTTATAAGTGGAGATGCGTTGTTCCAAAGCATTATTGTAGAGCATCCTACAAGTGGTCAGTGTCTCTCTAATTCGTTTGACTTGTTTTCGAGTAGGATACAATCTATACTTGAATGCCTTAGTCACTTCGTTTCAAACTCTGTTAGTCATCGTGTTTTTGATTCTCTATATTTCTTGATGGTCTCACTTGAGACAGTTCCAGCACACACTCACATTATACGTTTGTTTACAAACTCCTTCAAGGAAATGAGAAATATTTTTTGGAGTGACGGGGTGTGCGTCAATTCATCCCCTTCCACAAGGGAAGGGGTTTTCTTGACGCTTACCTATAAACAGGGAAGGATGCGGAATCCTTCAGGAAACTCTAAAACAGGAGAAAATCATGAAATAAGGAGTTCCAGTCTGAAGAGAAGTGCTCGTTGAGCTACATGCTGGCGAAGGAGGCCAAGACAGCAAAATGTTCGTCAAAGACCTCTGCTGTGCTTACTGCAAATATACTGAACGACACAACTTATCGTGGGAAATCGTCAACGATGAACCAAGTTACTCAATATCACAGGCAAAAACGCAAGCCTGTACTTCAAATATGAACCCGGCAAACATTGCGTCCAAAGGGTGCCACCCACAGAGCGCGGTAGCCGCTCTCATACCTCTATAGTCTCCGTAGCAGTCCTACCCATCCTAGAACAAACTGAAGTCACCCTCAACCCAAATGACTTGGAAGTCCAAGCCACGAAGGGTAGCGGTCCAGGTGGACAAAACAAGAACAAATCCAAGAATATGATCCAAATGAAACAACTGGATTTGTCGCCTGCATAAATGGTAGAGACCAAAACCGAAAGAAAGCCCTACGCATCCTCACAGCTAGAGTCAATGCAAAAAAACAAGATAAAAGGACACTTCGAGCTTATTCTTCCCCGCGAAAATGTATAATTGGGTGGAGAATCCGCGTGATCATCGATATATTCGACATACTCGATCCGCCTGGCTGTATATGCCCCGTAGATGGTAGCTCAGATATGGAAAACGATATCTGGGTCTGCCACTCGTGCAGAGCAGAATTCCGAATAGGATTCTATTGATTGATAAATTGGAGATGAAAATGACGTTTGATGAACTGAGATGCGCAAATGAAACTCGATGTGAACAGTCCTTCCACCCAATCAACCAGTGGAGCCCTACCGACTGGGGCTGCGCTATGGCCGGTGAAGCAGGAGAAGCCTGCAACAACCTTAAAAAACTGAGACGACTCGAATCCGAGAAGTTTCCTAAAGAGTTTCAAATAGATGAACAAACTCTCGTTGATATGACTATGGACGAAATAGCCGATATGGTCATCTATGCAGACTTGCTCGCACAACGTCTCGGTAGAAAACTCGAAGATGCTATCAAAAACAAGTTCAACCAAACAAGTGATAAAGTCGGGTCGGATATCAAACTATGAAAAAAGATGAAGAAACAAATGAGGTTATCAAGAAAGCCTTAGAAGACATGGAGAAGGGCTACATGGTCGAACCTATCCGCAAAATTATCAAGGAAAGGGCAATCGAAAGACTGTTCAAATTCAATGATCCTTTGCCAAACTCAGGAGATAGAGATGCTAAAAGTAAGTAAAACAACCCGTACTACCCTTTTCTCCAATGACTGGGTCGCTCTCAAAGAAGTCAAAAACCCAGATGAAGGCGTTAATGGCTATGTCTATCTCCATGAATCCCGCTGCGATGGCAAAATCATAGTCCTTCTGCCATTCCGGCGCACAAAACCCAAAACAGAATACCTGCTCCGTAAAGAAGTCACACCCTGCTGGAGCATGAAACAAGTCATTAGCTCCATCACCGGCGGCTATGAAAAGAGCGAAGGCATCAAAGGCACAGCCGTAATGGAACTCGAAGAAGAAGCAGGTTATGAAGTCAAAGAAAAAGACCTAATTCCTCTCGGGACTTGTAGAGGAACCAAAAGCTGTGATACGGTCTATCACCTATTCGCAGTCGATCTAACCGATAAAGAGAAAACTACAGACGCTAAAGGCGATGGCTCAGAATTAGAAGCCAAAGCAGAATGCGTCTGGAGAACAAACCTAGACGAATGTGAAGACCCTATGGCATACGTCGCATATACAAGACTAAATAAACCTACCTAACCACTAAAGATAGCTGGGTTTGCTCTAAAGACTGAGTTAAAACAAACCAAGTAACCTATATACCAGATGAGCACACCAACAACGTTAAATAATGTCCTTACACGAACCCCTATTACCGAAATCCTCGAAGAAGAGGACAAAAACATCTTCAGAGCCTCATAGAAGCATCCAACCGACTCATGTTTCTTGAGCATCTAGAGAACCACCCCGCACCTTGCCCTTAATGCCAAAGCAAAAATATATGTATAACTAAAGGGGACTCACCTGCCGAGACTGCGGAATGCAGGCTACGGTCGAAATATCATTTAAGAAGATACCTCTGGGAGACGAGACAGACTGTAACAGAGGTGGAGATAGGTTCAATTCATGATAGCTCACGAAAATTTAGTTGTTGTCACATTAGATCAGACACTCCTAGATATAGTCCTACAACAAGCTAAACTATCCAGTATTGGCGGCTCATCTCAAGCCAGAAAATCTGATAGACAAAACACTCTTGGGGAAGATCAAATCTCTGGACATGCCTGCCATATGGCTGCCAGCATATATCTATTCGGCAATATAGATAAATTCATAGAACAACGAGATAAAACCAATGCCAACCCATTCAGTGGTGATGGTGGTATCGACTTTCTTAATACCTGCATTGATGTCAAAGGTGGGAATAAGCGCAAAAGCGTACCTATTCTTGACTATAACCTCATAGTACCAGAACCAGAATATCATGAGGATTTCTGCTATCTCTCTGCTTTAACGAAAAAATTTACTATGGACTCCATCTACAAGCAGAAAGAGATTAAGGTATGCCTGATAGGTTGGGCTTCCGCTGATATGCTAGAAGCACAAGAGTTCTACGGCAGACCCAAGCGTATGTTGAAAAACAAGTTTCTCAACCCGTTAGAGTCTTTCCCTGATTGGGCGTTTAAACCACCTAGTGTGCCCTCAACTACCCACTAAGGTATCCCATAGAACCGACACGGTCTTGAACAAACGCAGTAGCACGTTCATAACCTCTAATCTGCAATCAGGAGACACACATGAAGCAAATCATAACGTTGCGCAGCCATCGTCTTGCTATTCTCAACGACATTCGCCCAAGAAGTAGCAATACCAACAGACAAACCAACCACCGCACCACTTGGACCCTTGTCCCACCATTCGGACACGGAGTACGCGGAGCATGGGACAATGTAGTCGCCTGGGAACTCGGATGGATGGGAAACAACCGCGAAAAACCCGTTAGGGCAGAAACCGATTGGACCCCTTGGGAAAGAACAGATTTTACCTGTGGTTGGCCACCAGCATACAAAGGCAACGGACTCGATCCTGGCTATTGGAAAATCTTTATTGGTATGCTCGTGACTCCGCAAATATGCGCTAGTCTTTTGCCCCGCGAAAAATGATGTGTGTATAATTTTTCGACTACCCACTAAGGTATCCCCCAGCATCAATAGTCCCTAACAATTACCCCCACCCCCACTCTGCAAGACGTTTGCAAAGAGGGGTATTTTTTGTCGCTTTGCGGAAAAGTTTATGCGTCGGACAGACGAAACTAGCTGAACTAGTAACAAGGGTTAACCCCCGAGAGAGGAATATGGCACCGAAAGTAAGGGTTGGGGTAGGAATCTATGTTAAACCGTTCAAAAGCATGCTTTAAATGAACTAATGTCAAGCACCAAGTTATTTAGTTCAAGCAAGTTATTTAGTTCAAGCAAGTTATTTAGTTCAAGCAAGTTATTTAGTTCAAGCAAGTTATTTAGTTCAAGCAAGTTATTTAGTTCAAGCAAGTTATTTAGTTCCCCTGTTGGAGTGAGCAGTGCGGGGTGGCGGTGGGTCAGACCGCCACCCCTTGCCGGTCAGGGGTCAGAGATTGAGATTGCGGTTGCGGCATTCGGCAGCGTTGTCTGCCGATGCGATCATGGTATCGATAGACAACAGGTCGGGTCGCAGAGCTTCAACTATTTCCCGAAGATTGAGTCTAATACGGTCGTCGTCACCGATGCCGTTCCCGCCGGTTGCCCAGTCGATGACCTGATCGGTGGTCACCCCGTAGCAACCGAGAATAAGATCGGCAGCGCCGATGTTGTCTGCGTGAATATACCTTGGTCGGACGCATCCACTGCGCCAGTTGTGGCGCGCGGGACCGTGGGGTCTCTTGCCGTAGGTAGCAAGTTGAATATGGACCCACCGACCACTGTAGTGTCTG
>Ga0210043_1002425_pt1 | contig 12402 bp, 12 predicted proteins | sample CryGeymet201501t_FD_183990 | JGI IMG/M metagenome (GOLD analysis project Ga0210043, IMG submission 183990) | Groundwater microbial communities from Crystal Geyser aquifers in Utah, USA - Crystal Geyser metaG 2015-01t (SPAdes) (version 2) | ecosystem: Environmental > Aquatic > Deep subsurface >... | reverse complement strand
TTGAAATCCAATATGTCGGATTGGAAAAATGCCTGGAATGCGAAACCGGCAAACGCCTGGCGGATGCCGAATCCAAAAATATTGTTGGTTCTGACAACCGGCCGAAAACCGGCGGACACGCAGGTCAGCCCATTGTAGGGGCGGACCTATGTGTCCGCCCATTTATCCGCCACAAATTAAATCATCCCCAAACAAAGGAGGAAAAAATGGAACCACAAAAAATTTGCAAACGCTGCGGCAAAGGCAAACCGATTTCCGAATTTGGGCATCATCATTCTACGAAGGACGGCCTTTCCACGTTGTGCCGGGATTGTTTCAGCTTGATGACCAAAGAATCCGCCAAGAAACGATATGGTATCGGTGGGGCGGGTTTAAAGGCGGGTATCGATGCGGTCGATACGCCACCAAGCCGCCCAGGACATGGAGGACTTGTAGGTTCGGACCTATGTGTCCGAGCCAAAGAGGATCATCCGCCTCAACGTCTGCCCGCAAAGGGCGGAAAATCTTCCGCAAAGGGCGGACACGCAGGTCCGCTCCTACGGGAAACCGAACCGCCCACGCCGTCCCTGGATGATGATCCCGTTGCGATCCAGCTTCGCCTCGCCGTGCAGGCGACCGCACGAGCCTATGAGATGGCAAAAAGTTCCCCGGACCTCTATAAGTATGTCCCGCGCCTCGCCGTGATTTTCTCCGAAACCCTGCTCAGATCGCTGCCATGGATCGGCGTTAGCGTCCTGGGGGATTGGGTGAGGAAAGAATAAGAAAAGGAGGCGATCAATTGGGGAAAAAAGAGATTCAGAAAGTGATAATTGAATACATACCCAGAGGCGAAATTTTATCCATTGAACCGTTTTGCGAGATATTTCCGATTGAAAAAGAAGTCTTAAATAAAGTCGTCGCCGACATAAAGGAACATGGCTATGACCAGAATTTTCCGGTTACGGTCTGGCCGCATGACGGGAAGCTAATCTGCATCGACGGACACACCCGTCTTGTGGCTGCTGAAATCGCTGGAATAGATTGGATACCAGTGTTTAAAAGAGGCTTTCTGGGAGATGAGGATGAAGCCATCCGGTACGTCATCCACTGCCAGCGTGATCGCCGGAACATGACGGACGCGGATATCGCCTGGTGCATCGAGGCGGTGGATAAACTGAAGGGGAAAGGCGAAAGGACAGACCTAGCGTCACTTGACGCTAGGTCTGGGAAATCGGCCCAAGAGACCGCCGAAATCGTCGGAACATCCGAACGTAAGGTGGAGAAATATCGCACGGTGATGACCCATGCCGATGACGAGACAAAAGCCGCCGTGAAGTCTGGCGAAAAATCCATCAACAGGGCCTACACGGAGACCCAACAGAAACGAAAGGAAAAGGAGGTGATACAAAAAGAACAACCGGAAAATCAAAATGATAATAAATTTTGGAAAGGAATTTTGAAATCAATAAAATTTTTAAATCGTAAAATATCTAAAGGAGGAAAATATCCGGCGAAAATAAAATCCGCTATTAAATCGGAAATATTATTTGAATTTAATACTCTAAATATTCTCATTACGAGGCTTGAAAATGAAAAGAAAAATTAAAATCGATTGGAAAAAAGTAAGACAAGAATTTATAGGAAAAGGAAAAATTGCCGTTGTTCGGATAGATGGCCCGGATGAGCATGGAACCTATCGCTTGCATTATGAGGAAAACGGCAATGCACAATGGATAGATAGTAAAGAAAAAGATGAAATGGAAAAAATACTAATCGAATTCGGAGGTAAAAATCTCGATTCGGTTTCCGCGCCGGATAAGTTCTTATTGTTAAACGATTGGTCAAGTCAAGATATCGCAGAATTGGGCCATTCCATTAAACAGATTTCCTTAACGGGATGTTTGGTCACCAGGGAAAATACGATACCTATCATATTTCCATCGTCATGTGGTTCATCCCCTATATCAAAATCAAAAAAAGAAAAGAAAAAACAGACTATTGAGGCAAATATTATCCAGAAAGACAAAGACAATCTTACATTCACCGCAAAATTTAACGATGAAAATGAATTCAACAATCTCATTAAATTCGTCAAAAATAATAAAATAATGAAAAATATGGTATTTTATGTAACGAGAATGGTCACTCAAAATTTAAAATCAAAACAAACTTGTCTATGGTTGAGGAAGACGTCAGGAGATGGAATCAAAAGAATGATTCTAGAATTGCGGGCTATTGATGGAGTCAGCTTTGATCGATGTTGTCTATTTGATCTTATTTCTGCTGCTGATGATATGGCCGACGGAGAATGTAAACATGTTCCAGACATCAGCAAAAAACGATATGAAAAATTACTTTGTTATACACATGCATCAAATCAAAAATAAAACCCGCCAAGGTCGGCCACCTCGGCGGGATCGGTAAACTCCGGTAGGGTCCGGTAAATAATATTGAAAGGAAGGTAAATAAATTGAAATGAGTTGTCAAGGATGATTTTGAAAATAAACGGTGTAGGGGCGGACCTATGTGTCCGCCCGTTTGTCGGTCCAATTTCCGCCCTGAAGGATTAAACGCATGGACCTAAAACCCCTTCTGGATGCCGCATCCGATGCGGATCGTGCCGAGCTGACGATACTACACAACGCCCATGTGACGGCGTTATCCGGCGTGCAGGCGGGCGCAACCGAGGCATCTTTGCGCACTTACAAGGCCGCCCAGGAAGCGCTGGAGCGGATCGTCGAACGCCTGACGGAGAAATATTTCCCGAAGGATAGCGATAAATCCCCGGTATTTAAAAACCGCGCGGAGGCGTTCCGGCATCTGGTCGGGCAAGGGTACAAACTCGGCAAATCCAAATTTTTCAAAGACGCCCATGACGGATTGGTTAAATTCGAGGCGGACGGCACCATCCCCGAAAAGTCCCTGGATCGATACATTAAATTAACCGGGATCCAGAAATTCACCGAGATCGGGAAAAACGTTCCTGCAGAAAAAGAATCGGTCCTCTATGAAAAGGCCGAGCGAGAGGTGGAGAAGCTCAAGGAGCAGATCCGGGAGTTGCGCCTTAAAAATGAGGTTCTGGAGGGGCTTTATTTCAAGCGCTCCGATTTTGAGATGGAGCTTGCTGCCCGTGCCACGGTTTTGGATTCGGGATTGCGCCAGATGGTGCGTGCCGCCGCCGCCCGCCTAGTCTCCGGTGTTTCCGGGGATGCCACAAAGGCCCATGTGCTATGCGAAATATTCGACGGCATCCTGGATAAAATCTTGCGCGAATACGCCGACACGTCCCGTTTCCAGGTCATTATGATGGATCGGGCGCTGATCCCGGCGGAATCCGAAGCGTTGAAATCATAAATATGATATCCTGGGCATAACCTGACCAGGAAAACGATGGAGGGAGCTATGGATACGAAAACGAACGAGAAAACGCCGAAAAGTGGCGGTCAGGTTGACGCCGTTATTATACAGCACTGGGAAGACCTTGAATTCACAGTGGTGGCCACTCCGCATGAATACCATGTTGATTATGCCCTGTACGAAATTGCCGGGTTTACCGAACCTGGCAACAAGCCTTTATGGCCGAAAAAATGGGCTGACCAGGGCCCTGATTTCGTTGAAAACCTCGATGAGGCTGAGCCATATTTGCACGGTCATGTAAAACGGGATGGCTGCAGCAATTGGAGATTCGACGAACAAGACAGGGGGGTAATGCTGCATGGATGCAGCAGAGATGATCTGGTGCATCTTGGCGAGGTGATGGCCAGGTGTTGGGACTTGGCCGAGACGTTATGCCCAAACTGGTATGATGTATAACGCCATGATCAACCGCCGGGCTCCGGTCTGAATGAAAAATGCTCCAGCTTGATTCCCGGTCGGCTGGATTAATTGGTTATATTTGCAGGAGGGGATATGATTATAATTACTGGGAAGTATTGGATAACCATGAAAGATTTAAGTGAGATGTTTAACCGGAAAGATATAAGAAGCTTCGGTTGGCCGATTAAATGCCGGCGGTTGCTGTTTTGTCTATGGATCGTAGAAATATAACGTAGAGCTAATCCGCTTTTCAGTCCTAACGGCGGGTTATGTCAACCGTGGAAAGGAAAAACAAAATGAGTTGGAGATATGTATTTGATAGTAAATTACTAGCAGGTTCGACAAAGGATGAAATAATTAATCTTACGTACTTGTCAAAGTATAAATTCTTTAATTTTAATGGAAATATTTATTTTCTTGCTAGTAAAACACTAGCATATCCAACGGGATTAACAGTAAGGGATATGAAGGCGTAACGCTCCGGATAACCGGGCCGGCGGAGGACAACATGAAAAAGAAACGAGCTGATTCAGCTCCGGTTGATGCGGTGGTTAGACCAGGTTCATCCTATCATTTGTTCTTTAACGTAGGCAATATCAATAACAATAAGATCCACATTCGGGCTATCGTGGATTGCGACTGGGTTGTTTTCCGTTCGTGGAGTAAACGAAAACAACAATGGTTTTATCAAATAAATCATATGTACTTCTTTGAATTGCTTCATCGTGATGGTTATTTAAAAAAGGTCTAACCACTGATTATCAGGTCAAAATGAATCTACAATCCCCCATCCTGATCCCTTCCTATCTCCCGGATGCCGTAAAGGCCTCCATCGCCGCATCGGGCGGGACGCTGGCTTATGATTTTGCGTTTTCCGCAGCTGAGCGCAAGGTCCTAAAAAAGAAGAAGCGCGTCCCGCCGTCTATCTGGGTCCCCAAAAACCGCGTCATCACCTACGGCCCCTTTGCGGGACAACTCTGGCGCGCGGATCTTACCCCATATCTATCTGGCATCATGGATGCCATGGCGTTTGCCTCCGTGCAGGAATTTTATTTAGTCAAAGGGGTGCAAACCGGTGGCTCCGAAGCAGTGCATTCGTTTGCCGGCTGGTCCATCGAATTTTTAAAGGTCCCAATCCTCTATGTTTACCCCGCGCAAAAAATCGCCAAGGAAAACTCCCAGGATCGCATCCGCCCCATGATCGAAAAATCTCCGGTGCTCTCGCAGTATTTCACCGGAGACGAAGACGATCGGACAAACTATCGCATCAACCTCTTGCACATGCCCATTTACATCGCCTGGGCGTCATCTGCGGCAGAGCTTAGTTCCAAACCCATCGGCTTGGCCATTGCCGACGAGACCGAAATTTATCCGGATGAGGTCTCCGAAAAGCACGCGGACCCCTTATCCGAGATGCGGGATCGGCTCACCGTATATCTGGCCATGGGGATGGGAAAACTGATTGCGTTATCTACGCCCGCGCGCCCGGACGGACCCATCATCAAAGGATTTTCCGCCGCCTCCTGTCGCTTCGAGCTCTATGTCACGTGCCCTTCCTGCGGGCATGAGCAGATCATGAATTTTTCCGGCGTGGTGTGGCCGCGTATCCACAAAGAGAGTGGTAAATTGACTTGGGTGGATCCGAAAGCCGATGATGCCGAGAAAAAAGATTATATTCATCCGGAACCGGTGAAAATCCGGGAGGAAAAACTCGCCCGGTACAAATGCGCAAAATGCGAAACCTTCTGGGATGACGCCAGGCGAAACGAAGCCGCCGCAAAGAGCGTCTGGCGGGAGACCTCCACTGGGATGCCGTTGATGCCCTATCTTAAAAAGCGCCGACCCATATCGGTGGGGATGAAGCTGCCGTCGTGGCCCTCCTGGTTTTTTTCGCTCTCCACCGGCGCCGCTCTTTGGGTGGAGTATCTGCAGACCAAAAACAAATTATTGCTGCGGCGGTTTTTGAATAAAATCTGCGCCGAGACCTATACCGAATATCGATCCGAGCGAAAGGAAGACAAAATCCTGGATCTGCGCGACGAGCGCCCCGCCGGGCTAGTCCCATCCGGGAACATCGTATCCGGGTTAGTCGCCGGCATCGACACCCAGGACAACGGATTCTGGTACTGGATCCACGCATTCGGATACGGGCCATCCGAGGAATCCTGGGAGATCCGCTCCGGGTTTGTGGACTCCATAGAGGCCATCCGCCGCATCATCCTGGAGGATGTTTACGAAAATGCCGAAAAGCGCCGCTATCTGGTGCGCTGGGCGGTGCAGGACGCCATGGGGCACCGCACCTCCGAGGTCTATGATTTCTGCCGCATGGGCGGCATCCGGGGGCGCATCGTGCCGTTCAAGGGCGAGGGTCGCATGGCGGCCCCCACCGCATGGACCAAGGTGGATACCTACCCGGGAACCAGCAAGATCATCCCCGGCGGATTGATGTTATTGCGGGCAAACGTGAATCATTACAAGGACAAAATCTCAGGCAAGTTGTCCATTGCCGGCGCCGATCCGGGAGCGCTCCATCTATCCTCCGACTTTGACTATGATAAGGCATCGCATCTTTGCGCCGAGATCATCAATGAAAAAAACGGCTTATGGGAAAATCCTTTAAACCGCCCTAATCATCTATGGGATTGTCTCATGCTCTGCTTTGTGGCGGCCGATGTCATCGGTTTGCGGTTTATGGCGGATCGTAGGGACGGACCTGCGTGTCCGTCCGATACGGGCGGAAATATGGACGGAAAATCATCCGCCCCTATAGACCCAAATAAACCCGATCCGGCGACCGGATCAAAATGGATCGGGACAAAATCAGGGTTTGTGAAACGGTGGTAGGGGCGGATAAACGGGCGGACACATAGGTCCGCCCCTACGGTCCGCCCACATAATCTGGAGATCGGCATTAGGCAGGGACATTATTATTCTTTGGATCTCAAAACCTTGGACCGATGGAAGGCAATTTTTAGGGAAATGACCTCGGAAATGTTAAAAGCGCAGCAACAAAGAGAGCGCAACGGCAAGCCGACCGATCACCAGGGCGGCGACTCCTGAAGACGCCTAACACTGAGTTAAGCGGCGGTACTTTACCCGTCCGCCTTGAACGACTAGTTATGCGTTGTAACACGAAAGGAGAAAACACCATGAACACATATGAAGTTGAAGGGCGCATTTATAAAGCACGGAATGAATACGACGCCGTTAAAAAGGCATATAAAATGGCAAAACGTATTGAGTGGGGAGGCTATGTCGGAGACGAAACTTGGAACTATAAAGCAGTGTTCTCTTGCGGAAAAGTAAACGTAATGGTGCGGAGAGTACATGGCTAATATCAGTGTCAATCTCTATGATGGGCATCTTGATGTATCTTATGACTGCTCCGGCGCAATCAAGTGCAAGTATGCACTTTGGGAAGATATGCCGATTGACGATGATGAGCACTGCATTTACCGATATTGCGGAAGTTGTCGAAGTTCTTCGTCGCAAAATATTGCGATTGAAAACGTGAAGATGAGGCTTACGCAGTATATTAAGCTGATGGAAATGGGGGATGACGCCTAACCATTAATTATTAGGTCATCCGGGACATGAATGGCATCTTTGCCGCAAAATAACACCAAAATCCTAACCGGGATGCAATCCATCATGGATTACATTGGCGTCGGCAAATCAGCGTTTTATAATTTGGTAAAAATGGGCTTGCCGGCCACCGTCATCGACAATCGCTGGTATGCCCACAAGGACAACCTGGATTTATTTTTCCAGAAGGTCACCCGAAACCGGATCAAGGAAATCCCGGATGATGCGGAATGATCTATAGGGGCGGACCTATGTGTCCGCCCGATTGGGGCGCATATTGGATCGGATACGCAGGTCCGTCCCCTATACCCATCCCAATGGTCCGCCCCTACCGCCCCGCAAATCCCCTTTCAATATCCGTATTGGTTAATATGGTATTTATTTATTTTACCTATCAATAAAATCAATTAGTTACGATAGCCATATAGGTATTTTATTATCTTGACTTATGATTATTATCATATTATATTAATGTCGATAATAACGATTAACAGCCCCGAGGAGGGGTAGAGGAGGAGAGAAATGGTACATTTAGCATGTGATACGAATGAGGATAACCCGCACGGGACATGCTGCGGGCAATTTGACTTTGGCGATAGCGTCACAGTAAAATTTCAAAACCGGACATGCTCCGGTTGCGAGATGAACCGTAAAAAGTTTGAGGAGTACGTGGAAACATTGGCGCCCCGGAAAGGGGCAAAGGAGGGAAATCGGAGTTAGATTGGAGCCAGGATTAGGTTCCATCAAGAATGTTCCACAAGCACTTTTCCCCTGCTATAGCAGGGAGTGCGAGAAGACCTGCTGCTGGCGGGTCGGAACAGTTCCTGCGTGTGAAGCGCAGGATGAAATTAGGAAAAGAAGAGGAGAGGAGGTTGAAAAAAACCTGTAGAAAGTGCGGGCACATTTGGATTGCCCGCACGGAAAAACCGAGAAGTTGTCCCAACTGTAAGAGTTATAGTTGGGACAAGAAAAAAGAAAAGAAAAATCCATAAACCCGGCGCATTGGGCGGACCGTAGGGGGCGGACCTATGTGTCCGCCCCCTTTATGGGCGCAACATTTTGCGCCCCTTGCGAGGCTTCTGAAAAAATAACATCCTTCCAGGGCGCATCATAAAATTCGATGCGCCCGGAATGTTTTTATCCCCTGTCAATTCCCATATTGATCGTTTTCCTTCACGTATTGGTCGTTTCCCGGCCGTCTGCTTCCGTCCACGTTTTGTCTGAAAACCCCATGTTATGGTGTGGCATCGATTAAAAACCATGTACGGGTGCCGGACGTTGCGCCCCAACAGGGGGTTTTTTATGGCGTTTACAAGTACCGATCTGGCCAATGTCGAGGCGGCGATTGTATCTCTTGCCACCGGCTCCAGAGGTGTTTCTCTTTCGGTCGGCGGAAAACAGATCACCTTTGCGCAACATCGGCTGGATGATCTTTATCGCCTGCGCGATTTGATCCAGTCTGATATCGCCATCGCCGCCGGCACCGCCGTACTGCGCACCTACGCCAAAAACGGAGGGCGCACCGGATGAGTCGCCTTGCCGGCGCAATCAGTTCCCTATTTGGCAGGATCGGGCGGATACATAAGTCCGCCCCTACAGATCCGCCCGTACATCCGCCACAACGATCCGCCGAAATGCGCCCCCGATACGCCGCCGCCGGTACCAACCGGCTTACCGGCTCCTGGTCTCCGGTGGATTCCGGGATCAACAGGCTCATCGCCCAGGCAGCCGGTCCCATCCGGGCCCGTGTCCGCCAATTGGTCCGTGATTTTCCGTATTTTTACCGGGCGGCAAACCTCCTCACCGATTACGTGGTGGGGGCCGGAATCATGTTCCAAAGCAAAATCAAGTCCCCGGACGGGGAATTGAGTAAAACTTTAATCCAGAAAACCGAAGATGTTTTTTCTTTTTGGTGTGACGAGTGTGACATCGCCAAAAAACTGCATTTTTACGAGATGATGGCACTCGCCAAAACCCAGGATTCCGAGACCGGCGAATTTTTTCTGATCAAACGATATCGCCCTCAAAACCGATATCTCCCGTTATGCCTGCAGATGATCGAATCGGATTATCTAACGTCGCTGGGCTCTCCGCAAAACGGAAATAAACTCGATCAGGGGATCGAATACGATCCATCTACCGGCGAAGTTGCCGCCTATCATTTTACGGATCCGGAGAGTTATTCCATGAGGGCCATCGAGCGGGTCCCGGCGGCGGATGTCATCCATGGTTTTAAAACCGTGCGCCCGGGGCAGCTTCGCGGGATATCTCCGTTTACACCCGCGGTTTTGGTGGCCCACGACCTATCCGAATACATGGATGCGGAAATCGACGCCACCAAAATGGCGGCAAAATACCTTGCGATTGTCAAAACCCCGGATATTTACGGGCGCCAGATCGGCGTGGTTGAAACCGACGACTCGACCGGAAAGAAGATCGAATCGATGCAAAACGCCATCATCGAATATCTGCGCCCCGGAGAAGAAATAGAGATCGCCAAAAATCCGCGACCCGGCGAATCGTTCACCCCTTTTGTGCGCTTTGTCCTTCAGATGGTTTCCATCACGGTGGGCGTGCCCTATGAATTGCTTTCAGGGGATTACGCCGGGATGAATTACTCCACCTCCCGGGTGGTGAGAAACGATTTTGCTTTTCAACTCCGCCCCATCGCCGCCCGCCATGTGCGCCACTTTGCGGCGCCCATATTCAAGAACTTCATGGATGTGGCAGTATTAAGCGGCAAACTCCCCTTTTCCGGATATTATGATGATCCCATCCCTTACATGGCATGCGAATGGCAGCCGCCGGGGATGGAAGCCGTGGATCCCCTGCGCGAAGCCAAAGCCCGAATAGAAGAGATTGCCGCCGGGTTGCGCTCTCCCCAGGAAACCGTGGCATCCCGAGGGCGGGATCTTGAAGACATTTATCGCGAGCTATCATCCGCCGCGTCTCTGGCTGAATCCTACGGGCTATCTTTTGTTAAGCCCTCCACCGCCCAAGCGAACAACCCGGCGGAGGTGGAAAATCAATAGGGGCATATACGTAGGGGCGGATTCACGGTCCGCCCACATAATAGGAGGAATAAATCATGCCGAATAAAAAAATGAATTACAGATCCGCTTCCATCCGCGCAGCGGAACCCGGAGGACCTGCCACATTCGATCCGGATACGCGCTCCGTGGAGGTGGTGGGCGCAACCGATGCGCCGGCCCTAGTGTTCGACTGGGCGCGGATGGAAGTGATTGAGGAAATTTTACTGATGGACGGGCTTGAGCTGCCCAAAAGCCGGCAAGTCCCCGTCCTGGATAGTCACAGTCGTTACGGCGCCTCCAGCGTTCTGGGATCTTATCGGGAGATGAAAACCGATAAGAATCAGCTAACGGGGAGGGTGTTTTTCTCGTCTGTTGCCGAGGCCGAATCACCCATGACCAAGGTCAAAGAAGGTCACATGACCGATTTTTCCGCCGGATATCGGGTCATCGAATCCGAATGGGTGCCCAAGGGAGAAACCACAAAAATCAAGGGGCGCAGCTTTTCCGGTCCGGTATCGGTCGTTACCCGATGGCGCATCAAGGAGCTTTCTTTGGTTCCCATCGGCGCGGATGAAAACGCAACGGCGCGATCTCAACCCAAAGAAAATCATAAGGAGAAAAAAGTCATGAACGAAGCATTTCGAAAACAGTTGGAAGAACTCGGGCTTCCGGTTACGGCTACCGAAGACGAGGCCTACGCCTTTGCGCGGGAGCGGATGCGGCCGATCCCTCCGAAAAATCCGCCTCCGGATCCGGATGCGATCCGGATTGAAGCGGAGAAAAAGGAGCGCAGCCGAGTGTCTGAGATCGAAGCCATGTGCCGGCTGTATCAATTTCCTGGCATGGCATCCGATCTTATCCGTGAAGGGACGCCCATGGATTCGGCTCGCGAAGCGGTTTTGAAAGCCGTAAACGCCCGGGAAGCGGAAAAGGAACTATCCCGGAAATATCACATTTCCCTGGGAATCGACGAAACCGACCGGTTCCGGCAAGCGGCCACCGACGGGATGCTGTTGCGCTCCGGAATGAAGGTTGAAAAGCCATCATCCGGCGCGCTCGATCTGAGAGGATTCACCTTGGTGGAGATGGCGCGGCTTTGCCTGGAAAAAGCCGGAAAGCGGCCGTTCGGAAACGTGATGGAGATGGTTGGAAGGGCGCTCACCACAAGCGATCTGCCCTATCTGCTGGCCAACGTGGCGAACAAGGCGCTATTCGACGGATGGGAGATGGCGGAAGAAACCTGGTCTATCTGGTGCGGCGTCGGGAGTGTATCGGATTTCAAGACCCAGTATTCGCCTCGGGTCTCCGAGGCTTCGGATCTGGCCGAAATCCCAGAATCCGCTCCTTACACCTACGGGAAACTCACCGAGGCTCAGGAATCATACTCCATCCTGACCTATGGGAAACTCTTTGCGGTCACGCGGCAGGCCATCATCAACGATGACCTCAGCGCGCTAACCAATATCCCTAGGTCCCATGGCGAATCCGCAGCGCGTAAAATCGGGGATCTGGCATACGCGGTCCTGACCGCCAATGCCGCAATGGGCGACGGGATTGTCCTATTCCATGCGACGGATCATGACAACATCGGAACCGGAGGAGTCCCCAGCGAAACGACCCTGGCCGAAGCCATCAAACTAATGAAGCTGCAGAAAAATCTCCAGACCCTCCAGAACCTGAACATCCGACCGGAGTTTTTCATTGCCCCGGTGACCCTGGAAGGATCGGCGGAAATTTTCTTCAACTCGAATCAATTCGCCGGAGGTCTCGAATCCGCCACCCGGGCGAATCCCTATGCCGGGACCCGGTTTACCCGGATCTATGAAGCCCGGCTGGACGCATCTTCTACCACCGCTTGGTATCTAGCCGCCCGGCGGGGACGCACGGTGGTGATGTATTTTCTAAATGGCGTCCAGGCTCCCTATCTGGAAACCCGCGAGGGTTGGACAGTGGATGGCGTGGAATACAAGGTTCGCATCGATGCCGGGGC
>Ga0210043_1002423_pt1 | contig 12406 bp, 14 predicted proteins | sample CryGeymet201501t_FD_183990 | JGI IMG/M metagenome (GOLD analysis project Ga0210043, IMG submission 183990) | Groundwater microbial communities from Crystal Geyser aquifers in Utah, USA - Crystal Geyser metaG 2015-01t (SPAdes) (version 2) | ecosystem: Environmental > Aquatic > Deep subsurface >... | reverse complement strand
ACCAACATGAATTCCTTGGTCTTTCAAATCTTGGTATATCCTAGGACTTCCATAAGTATAAAGACTTAATAAAAAACTTTCATTAATCTTCTCTAATAAGAAGAGGTTTTCTTTCTTTTGGTTGGATAGTATTCTAGAAAAATAATCGTAATACCCACTTGTAGATACATCTAATACTTTTGCCATCTTCTCAATTGAAAATTCTATTGAATGATTTTTCATCCATTCAAATTTTAATTCCTTGGTTTTAAGAAAATGGCTACGGACTTTTTTAAAATATCTCTTTCTTCTCTAAGTTCTGCTACTTCTCTTTTTAGGTTTAAATTCTCTTCTTCCATTGTAATTTTATGTGGGCTTTTTTCTTCCGATAGGTAAAAGTCATACCATTTCTTGAGAGTAGCATCACTGATTCCTAAATCTGAAGCGACCTGTCTGCGTGATTTACGACTTTTTATTAAATGATCTACCGCACTTCTTTTAAAGTGTTCTTCGTAAAATTTGTTTCCTTTGCTCATATCTCTACTCCTAATTTATTATGATATGAGTGTCCAGAAAATTAGGGGAAGTTCAATTTTCTCAATTTGGAAGAATAAGATATTATGGCATTCATTAATAAATTGTCTGCATAGGAAATCTGTAATAATTATGTATTTATTATTCTTAGCTTTAAGGTTGCACACCTAGCTTAGAAATAGCTCCAACTGACTATTTTTTCTTACTTATAAAGGCTAAAACATATAAAATCAATTTTAAAATTATAGAATTAGAAGGATCTGGATTAAAGCTTGAATTTAATTCCACTGATAAGAATAACAATCAACTTGTAGAAACACTCTCACCATTAGCAGATGAGAAATCATTAACTTCCAATTTATCCTATTCATCGGAAACAATTATTAATCTGAGCATTAAAAGCCAGCCCATTAGTCCAATTCAAGTATGCAGTTTAAATAAATTACAATCTCAGATATTTGATTCAGATATTAATGATCTTGAGATAAACTGTATTATAGGCAGTGTATTTAGGATTTGGGTATCAAATACTACCACCAACGGAAATTTAAATGGAACCGGTGGAACGCTTGGAGGTGATGCGATTTGCAACAATGCGGGAGATGCCAAACATCCAGGTTCAGAGACTTATAAAGCATTGATCTAGACGGGAACTAGAACTCCTCTCTCGACAGAATGGCCATTGTTAAGCCTTACAAATTACTACAGAACGGATGGAACTACATTAATTGGAGCAACTAATAACCAGAAGATTTTTTCTGCAACTTTAAACAATCCAATTCATGAAACAAATTGATAGTATGGACTGGAATCAGAGCAAATACAATCCCTTGGACAATAAGTGCGGATCATTGCCTTAATTGGACTTCAAATTCTGGAAGCGAAGATGGTGTATTCGGAGAATCTGATCAAACTGCTCCAGGAAATGTTTTTGGTAAAAATGGCGCACCGAATCGTGATTCCTGCAATCAAGAAAATCATCTCTACTGCGTTGAACAATAAAGCTATTTAATAAATTCTAAGATCTGCTCTTGAATTGATGGATCATTTAACATGACACTATGTTCATTTTCAGTTAATATAGATTTATAAATAATACCTAGCGGTGGCTGTGAATTAGCAAAAGATACAGATCCATCGCCCAAATCCTTAGGAGCTATCTCTAAATCCCAAAGCTTACTTTTGGAATCTATTCCTGATTCAGATGAAATCAATGTCATTGCCTTACGAACAGGAAGATTCTTACCATGGACTACCATAGTTGGAATTTTAGCTTGCAACAAGGATTTAGAAGGAGTAAGACTTTCACGAAATATTCTAGAGTTATCTAAGATTGTCTGGAACTCCATCTCTGATGGGATCTCTTCCGTTTTGCAATCGTTAGCATAAAATCCTAACTGATTTTCTTTCCAGGTATTTGCCTCATATAAATCGAGATCTATTGTCTTACCATTTGAATCAAGCACCACATCTTTAGAATCCCAGGTGTTGATTCTGGGAAAAAATCCATACACAGTTTCATATTTTGCAATCATACAAGGTCCCTGAATTTTTGCATTGAAACCCGTTGGGTTTCCTACATGAAGGTCTTTCATATAACCTATACCACCACGAAATGGAACTCCAACATAAACAACCTTTGCAACTAAGTTAGGTTTTACATTCACACTAGAAAAAGAAAGCATACCGCCCATGGAATGTCCAATGAGGATTGGTTTCTTTTTATATTTCTGAGCTACTTCTTCTAAGAAAAGAATCAATTGTTCTCTAGTATCTAAATTTTTCTTACGCCAATCATAGGAAAAAACATAAAAATCAATATCTTCTTGACTAGACATGCTTTCTAACCAAGGTCCGTATATCGCAACATCAATTAAATAAGGGATAGCTGTTAAACGGTTCAAAGCACCAACAGCTTGAAGGTCTCTAGACTCCCCAAATAGGTGCAAATCTGGAGTTGCAAATCCCAAGGCAGTGCTTGCATTCAACCAATGGGTGTTGCCATCATTGTCTTTTAAGATAGAGCCCTTGATCCCAGGGACAAATACAACAGGTTGATTTTGGATGTTGAAATTGATTCGAATTCGATTTTCGTTCAAATAGCTAGGTAGAGCTGATCTACAGGAAGAATTAAGTATTATAAATATACCAATGCTAAGTATTGAAGATTTAAAATTATTTCTCATTTAAGAATATTTTTAAATATTTCTTCTCGAATTGCATAGCCTTTTTCAGAATTCGATTGAACCTTTTGCAATAATTTATCACTTGCGAGACTTGGATGTCCTACGCGAAAAGGAGGTTTAGGATTGTATTCTATACAAAGCTCCATTTCTTGAGCAGTTCTCTCGCCTTCAATTCTAGATATTAATTCCAATCCAAAGTCTATTCCTGAAGTAATCCCACCTGCCGTAATTCGATTTCGATCAACCACGACTCTATCTTTGGAAAGTTCGATGGGAAATTTCTGTAAAAATGGCAATGATCTCCAATGAGTAGTAGCCTTGTACCCATCGAGTAAGCCAGCAGTTGCAAGCGCTAAAGAGCCAGTGCAAACAGATGTTATATATTTCGATGTATCACCTAGTCTCTTGATCTCCTGCAAAAAGTCTTTATTTTGAATGACATCATTGATTCCAGTTCCACCTGGAATAAAAAGTATATCCGTATCCTGAATGGAATTTAAACTTTCTTCAACAGCAATCTTCATTCCACCCTCACAATGAATTGTTCCTGGATTTAGTGTTACAATATGAACCTCCCAATCTTTTACTCTAGTAAAGATCTCATAAGGTCCTGCGAAATCTAAAATAGTAACCTTATGGAATAAAATCATTGTAATATGCATTTTCATACTATACCTTCCTATTTAATCTTAATCATTTTATAATGCAAGCGATTGAAAAACTTATTGTATCATACCATCCATTCCGATGTAGCCAGGCAAGTTTTGGACATTTTGTATCCAACGATACACGTTCAGAAAAGGTTGAATATCAATTTTCCCCTCACTCGCTAGAGCAATATATGGATAGCAAGCAAGGTCTGCAATAGTAGGTCGATCTAATTCCAACCAATCTCTCGTCTTTAAATGTTGATCTACTAATTTGAGCACGAGAATAGATTTCTTCTGAGCTAGATCCCAATCCACATCAGCATTGAATTTATACTTTAGCCTAGCAATATTTAAACTATTTGCAATCTCATTCGAAGAAAAAGAAAGCCACTCTTGTATCAAACCCATCTCATAAGGATCTTGCGAATACCAAGATTGATTTGCATACTTTGCTGCCAAATATACTAATATTGCATGAGAATCATAAATCGTATTTACTCCATCCAAAAGAACTGGAAATTGACCGCGTGGATTCATCTTCAGATATTCTTCTGACTTATGTTGCTTGTTCATAGCATCAACAATAATGGATTCGTATTCAACATTTAATAAGTTTAATAGCAATCTAACTTTGTGACAATTGCCAGATGGGATTCGATCGTAGAGTTTCAATATTAACCTCGTTCTTTTTTTATTTAAAATGTATTTTATTAATACTATTTAAGAGAAGAAATCGACTTTGAAAAAAGTAAAATAATCCTAAAAAGGGGCCTATTCCCAAAATTAACACTGAATATACTGGATTCCAATAAGAAATTACAAAATCAAAAATTTTAATGCTAAGGATCGTCAAAGCAAATCCAATGCAATTTACTATTGTTATAGATGATCCTTTCTTATCTTCTGGTGAATGGTTTGCTACTAAGGTAGAAAACATAGGGGAATCAGCTATTACAGCAAAGCCCCAAACAAATAAAAACGATAAGTAGATCCAACTGGAAGAAAAGTAAAAGAATAAGGGAAAGAGAAAGCAGGAGATTGCGGAGATTGCTAAGAAAAGATTGGCTGTAAATTTTGCACCTAGGCTCTGAGATAAAAATCCAGCAAGGATGCAAGCTATAGATCCAATACTGATAATGCCAAATGCTAATATGGAAAGAGATACTTCATCTAACTTATAATTATGATAAACAAAATAGGATTGGATTAGGAAAGGTAGAAAAGTCCAAAATGTATAAAGTTCCCACATGTGCCCAAAGTATCCAAAAGCAGACTCACGAAATTGCTGAGATTTAAATCCATGAAAAAATGCACTGATTTGAAAGTCTTGCATCTTCTTTCTATATTGCCCATCTGGAACTAGAAGAAATATTATGCATGCACCAATTATAGCAAGGCTACTGGTTGAATAGATAAGATATTCCCAAGGAAATACGTTTTGTACGGTTTTTAATAAATGCGGAAAAGCTGTTCCGAGAACCAAGGCTGCTACAAGAAAGCCTAAAGATTTGCCTAAGTTAGATGAAAAATGATCAGCTGCTATTTTCATTCCTACTGGATAGACACCAGCCAGAAAGAATCCAACAAGGAAACGAAATAATATATAATGAACTTGATTTTGTCCATCAACAACTAAAGTAAGATTACAAATTCCACCTAGCAGAGCAGAAATGAAAAATACCTTTGAGGGAGAAAATCGATCCACTATGGCTGAGATCGCAAAACTTAAAGTCCCCATTATAAAACCTAATTGAGTTGCAATAGAAAGCTTAGTTAAGAGCCCATCAGAATTCTCTAAATCTTTAGCAAGATCTGGTATAATCGCATTGCTTGCGAACCAAATGGAAGTTGTAAAAAACTGTGCGATTATAATGAAAAATAAAATACGATTCACTTTATATTGATTCGTTTTAATTCTTAGGAAGTTTCCAATTTTCTAGAGAAAACAGTGGATTTCAATAAACTTGATATGTTATTGCAAATTCGAAAGAAATGCTAAGATATAGCCAGCTGTTTCTTCAGGCCGTTCAATCATGGGAGCATGGCCACAATCCTTCATAATAACTATCTTAGATTGTTTTAATTTCTTTTCAAATACTTCTGTAGAAGATACATCGATCACTCGATCCGTATCTCCCCAAATAACGAGTGCTTGTTGATTTATCTTGCTTAAAATAGGATCTAAAGGATATGCTATAGAACGGTAATCTTTAAGAATTTTTTTATTAAAATCAGCATTGGCTATCGCTCTTTCACCGAAATAAGTCTTGATGGGTCCAGGAATATAAGGAGGCTTCACCATGGTATAGTTGATGAGTCTATCAAATTCTTCAGGGGACTCTACTATTAAGGGGTTTCTTCCTGCTGCAAGTTCCTTGGAAAGATCACTTGGATTCGGACTTTTTACACCAGCTGCATTGAGAAATACGATTGATCGAACAAGATTTGGATTCTCAAATGCAAATTGCCCTGAGATTGCCCCACCCATAGAGTTACCAATGATATGAAAGGATTTTAAACCAAGTAAATCGACAAATTTCTTTAATCGATTAGATTGAGTTATATGAGAATATTCTAATTCTTGAATGCGATCCGACTCTCCAAAACCAGGAAGATCAACTAAGACAAGATGATAGTCATCTGCAAAAAATTTACTTATTCTAGTCCAGTTGTCTTTATCAGCACCAAATCCATGAACAAAAAGAACTGTTTCTCCTTTGGGATTGCCACCTTCTAAGTAAACTATTTTAAATTCATCTACTTGGATCGCTTTCTTCTCAAGATCAGCCTTCCCTCTCTCCCAGCCAATAGCAATGGGTAAAATTGTACTAGCACAGTGAAATTGGATCAGTATTAGAAATAAAAAATTTAGGATTTTCGTAGATTTAAAAAAATATTTCATTCGAATACCTATTTTGTTTAGATTTAATTTTCTGAGATTTCCAAAAGACTTGTTTTGTTTGCACTAAAGTCGTTAATATAGAGCAGTGGAGCTGAATTTACAATGTATTCATTTGGATTTTCAGGGTCTTTAGTTTCCTTAACGACGACTAAAGCAAGACGATTCTTGCCTGCATTCCAAATCAATTGTTCATAAAATACATGTTCAGGTAGGAGCTCGCTGAACTTATCTGTATTCATATCATACATAAATAATTTTTTTCTATCTTTATTACTAAGAAAACCATCAGCATTTGTGTCAACTGTAGCTGCAAAAATCAGCATCTTACCTTCCAATTGTATGGAATCAAATTTAGGTTCATCACCAGTAGTGAAGCCTGATTTTTTTTGGAAGTCAGCAGGAAAAAAGTCCCAAATAAAAACATTGTTGGGAAATAATTTCTTTTTAATTCCAGTTCTTAAGTTCACTAGAATAAGATTTTTAGCACGATGAGAAATTCCTTCAGGACTTAAACCACCCGATTCTGTTACCAAACCAATTGGATATACTAGAGTATTCTTCCAGAAGACTTTTGAATTCTCTGACCAATCGGAAGAGTTTTGCTTAATCGGAGTAACTGAGATATCTGAATTCTTTTCAGGAAGGTCTTTAGGATTGAAGGCTTCAACCTGGACTCCTCGGTCATATACAATCCAACTCTTCGTTAAAGTAAATGCCAAAATAGCAATAATAATTACAATTATGGCAATAATAAAAACTCTTATTTGCTCCATAATTTATTTAGTAAATAACTTAACGGCCGTAAGAACTTCTTGCAATTCTTCTTCTTTCAAATAAGCATATAAAGGAAGATTTAAAATAGTTGAACAAATCCTTCTTGCTACACCTTTATCACCAAATTTCTCGCAGCCTTTAGCAGCAGGTTGGTCTGACATAGCACCTGGATAAATAATTCCAAATCCAATGCCGTGTTCTTTCAGATGTGCTTCTAATTTAGGTCGCTCCTCAAGTGTAAAAATATTTGCATTACAATAGCCATTTTCAGTATAACCATCAGGAGCTTTAATTACATTCACGCCTATTTTCGGAAGTTCCTCTTGGTATCGCTTAGCAATAGATCTACGTGATTCTAGTCTAGCCTCAATATGATCTAAACTTAAATTTAAAAAGGCTGCTTGCAGGGAATCCAATCTTGAATTCCAACCTACGGAGCCATGCCCATAATGAGATGTTCTTCCATGATTGGCTAGTTGTCTGGACATATTCGCAAGACCCTCATCGTTTGTGAAAACTGCTCCACCATCACCTGCCGCACCTAAAACCTTAGCAGGATAAAAGGAAGTGGTTGAAATCAATACATCCTTGTAAATAGATGAACCTTGGTATTTTACACCGAAGCACTGTGCTCCATCTTCTAATAATAAAACATTTTTCTCTTTGCAGAATTTTCGAAATTCAAGTATCTTTGCTGAACCCCAACCATAGAGGTGAACAAGTATAGCTGCCTTTGGTTTGTATTTATCAACAGCTTGGCAAAAAGTATCGAAATCCATCTGCAAGTCCACTTCATTTGCATCAACAGTAACAGGATCAGCCCCAACGTTCACAACGCACTCATACGTTGCCCAGAAAGTAGAATCGGGAAGCAATACCTTATCACCTCTTCCAACTCCAAGAGCTCTGAGTGCAATTTGTAAAGCGTCTGTTCCATTGGCGCAAGAAATTGCATACTTAGTTTCTGCAACTTCGGCAAGTCTGGTTTCTAATGTAGAGACTTCTGCTCCACCTATAAACTGAGCATTAGCACTCATTTCTTGGACTTTAGAATTCCATTTGTCTAGAAACCCTGGTTCAAATCTTTTTATATCAATAAATGGGACTGGCATAATGGATAGTTTCCTTCTAGAATGAGAATTTTCAAGCGAGAAATGTTAGGATTTTTTCACAGAAGATATTTGGAATTTCTTGAGTGTATTTGGATTTCATGAAATGAACAGCTTCCAACTTACCCAACTTGGTAGAATCTCTGAATTCAGGATGCATGTTTTTCTTTGGGCACCTTTTCCAGCTCTCCTTCGACGAGGGCGCTCGGTCGATCTGGGGTGCAGAGAAAGTTCACCTTACCTTCTTTCGTCGGGAGTTGGACATCCTTGTCCAAAATCCCGACGCACCCCATCCTTGGGGTGCTGCGAAAGATGGTAATGGTTCACTTGGGTGTATTTTCATTCATTCATAATGTAAGGAATGCTTCATCCTGCAATAGGCTAAAGCCTACTGTCAGAATTAGATGCAAACAGAATCTATCTATTTTATACAAATTAACAGCATTACATGTGTTATACCATTGATATTAGAGAAGATTTGGCACGACTCGTGCCAAATTCATCAGAAATAATGCGGGCGGTTGTCCTTCCCATTTCGCCATTGGGCTTCCTGCCCCAAAGCGAAAGTTACGACATCCCTGTCGTAAACAGTGTGAAGGACAATCCGTCCTCCTACGATTGAAGAGAGACTTTATTCATTCGACAAAGTCGCTGCGGAGGCAATCGTTTAATATAGGATATAAATCTTATGATCTTTCTCCAATTTATTGACCTATTGCGATATTGCCAATAAACTTGCCACCTATGGATTAACTAGCAATTGTAAAACCACATCTATTTCTCGCTAAAATCAGATTGACAATTTTATTACAATAGAAATAGTTAAGTAATGGTTGATTACAGAAGCATAATTACCTTTAATAAGGACATCCGAGATGGTAAACCCTGTATTCGGGGTATGAGAATTACTGTGTATGATATTTTAGGATATTTAGCTTCTGGAATGGAATATGATGAAATTCTAACTGATTTTCCTTATCTAACTAAAGGTGATATTTTAGCTAGCTTGGCTTTTGCCGCAGATCAAAACAAATCAATTCTTGTTGCATAGTGCTTCTCTACGACGCAAATTTACCACCAACTCTTATATCCCATTTATCGGAACTATATCCTAATTCTATACATGTTGATTCAATAAACTTAAGACTTTCTGATGAACAAATCTGGCAAATAGCTCTTAAAGAAAATTTGATTATTGTTACAAAGGATAATGACTTTACTAAAATAATGGAAAGAAAGGGTTTTCCTCCAAAGATCATTCAAATCAAGCGAGGAAATTGTAAGACGTCTACACTCATTGATTTACTCAAAGAAAACTCAAGAGCAATCTATTCTTTCAGTGAAAATGAAGATGCAGGAATATTATTTCTAAAATAAAAATGTCTTTAGATTATCGCTTAGCAAGGAATTTTGTGCCACCGAACTCACATTGCATTAAATAAAGAAACTCCCATTCCCACTGTAATCGAATAGAATCCTGACTCCAAATTAGTTGCTACTCCTGTTTTGAACGGTTTATATCATACCTATTCCTATCAGAAAGTAGCTTAGATTTTCTTGAATGACTTTCTATTTTTTCCAAACTCTGCAATGAAAAAGCTATATCCTCACAACTTGAGAGATCTGTAAAATTACTGTTTTTAGTGGATTTTTCCTTATTTCCATCTAAGTTTTTTATTGAATCTAGCTTATTATGTCGGTAATCATCTAAATTCCTCCAACATAACAGACAATATATCCAATTAAATAGTTTTTGCGAGGCTCACAATATTTCCAATTAAATAATTTTTACTAAGCTCACCAATTATTTTTCAATTTTAATAACAAATATTACCTTGAAGTAAATGTTGATTATCTAAAAAACAAGCGATTTTTGATTTACAGTTTAAATTATAATTTAATACAGCAGATGTAAGAAAATCTGAAAAATTATTACCGCAAGGGGTAGTAAAGAGAGTTAAATAGCAATAATTAGCATCTTTTATAGTGATATAATCAACTGAACTATTACCAAATTCGAAAAAACCACCAACACCATTGCCTACTCTAGAAAGTAAGCCTATCAATGCAGAATTATTCGTACCATTATCGTTATTTTCTGGTGTTGAAGATTGTTGATTATTATTTTTTGGATATTGAATTTGACAATCAACAGCTCTAAGGAGAAAATAAGATTCAGCTGATTCTTCAAAATTATCTTTTGGTATAACTTCTGTTCCACTTATTCCATTACAATTTAAGTAAAAATAAATAAATACGGTGATTAGTAAATTTATATTTCTTTTTGTTCTCATTTAATTTAATCTATTGTCGAATTTATTTGATTTATCAATACATGCTGGGTACCAACCTTTACTACAAGAATCAATTTTTTTTAATAAATCTAACTCTGATCTAAGTTTGCGATATCTTTTATAATAATCTAATATATCAAAAGGATTATCGATTATATTAGTTAGAATATCTCCAGCTAAATCTGAGCTAAGAGTCAATACTGCTTGATAGATAAGCTCTGATTCTACCAGCCCCTCTAAATAATCTTCAGCATTAAAAGTATAATCTTCTGTAGTTAATGGTATACCTCTTAAACTTTTAATAAAGAGACTTCTAAATTTGGATTCTAGATAATCTTTGGTATATTCTTTAATTCTATCATTTCTATGACCATTTCCCAATTCGGTTCCTTCTCTTGCTATATACTTTATGTGCCTCCTTATAGAAAGTCTATTTGAAAGCCACATACTCCCTTTTAAAACTGTTTTATTAATACCCGTTGATATGCTTTTCCCTATTTTATTAATTCCTTTTTCTCCAAATTTTTTGCCCATAGCATGTCCCACAATTCGATTGAACATATGTATATATTTATTATTCCCACTTGGATCTCTAAATCCAACAGGATTCCCCTCCACATACATCATTCTATTCATACCTTGAACTTGATTCGGAAACGCCATACTATCCTGTTGCAAGAACCTTCCTATCTTCGCATCATAGTATCTCGCTTTGTAATACATCAACCCACTCTCTCTATCCTCTTCCTGACCTGTATAGGCTACGTGGTTACCTTCCGCTGTCAGGTTGCCAGCCAGGTTGGAGCAAAGAGCCAGCGTAAGGCAATCACTTCGCTTGGAGTTGTGAACTAATGATTCTTCTTTAACAATTTCCAAGAACACTTTTCATTCTTACCATATAGCAGGAATTATATCTGATTTCTTATTGCATTGATTTTTCTCATATTTTAATCTGAGACATTCTATTAAAGAAATATCAGCTATCGATTTACTAGAGTCAGCTCTTTCAGTTAAGTCTCTATTTCTTTGAAATCTTTCTGTCTCATAAAATACGAGTGATAATGAGCAAATTGTATCGTCATTATCTTGAAAATTTCCCAAACCATTTTTCCTCAGACATTGCTCTTGTTCTGAATAACAATTATTTATAAATATAGATAGAAATAATATTAAATACCCTTTTTTCTTCAAAATATTTTACCACCTTTCTTGTAATATAATTTATTTTTATGCATCCATGTTCCTACACCAGTAATAGCATTGGCAATGCTAAAGATTGTAGAACCAACTATTGTTGCTATTGCATTTCCAGTTACAGTTCCAATGGAATTCACAGTCGCACACAAATCCCTCGCATCTCTACAGCTTCTTCCTGTTGCTTCCCATTCACGTTTATAAGTACTACTCCAAGAATTATGGCTAAATGATGCTGTCTTTGCTTGACCCATCCATTTGGAATTAGCTCTACGGTTTCTTTCTCTCATAATATTCGGACCGTATTGATCATGAAAGAACGATGCTCTGTCGACTCCTGTTTTTGAATTTAAAACATTATTTGTCATTAATGAATATACATAATAGTAATAAAGAGTCGGTATCTCTCCATTATTATCAGCTTCAGATATCAATAATAGCTGCAATTCTGTTCTATTTAATTTTCCTAATGGTGATGGTCCTTTTCCACTAAGACTATTTGCATAAAGGTAAGTTGCAAATAAAGCTACGTTTTTATGTCCTCCATCTTCTATACGATCTATATGAGGCAACAGTATCATATAGAGTGCTGTTTCTTCTTTAGGTAAGTTAGAACATTTACCTCCTCCAGTATGATTTCCTGTTACTCCTCCACCAGCAGCTACTACAGATCCAAGACCTGGTCCAAGAGAAGCTATAGCCATTGCTGAGAATACATTAGCTGCACACACATTCCCAGAAGGATCACGAAACGATACTGGATCGCCATTTACATACATCATTC
>Ga0210043_1002418_pt1 | contig 12419 bp, 20 predicted proteins | sample CryGeymet201501t_FD_183990 | JGI IMG/M metagenome (GOLD analysis project Ga0210043, IMG submission 183990) | Groundwater microbial communities from Crystal Geyser aquifers in Utah, USA - Crystal Geyser metaG 2015-01t (SPAdes) (version 2) | ecosystem: Environmental > Aquatic > Deep subsurface >... | reverse complement strand
ACGCCAGTTGCATCGATTTCCGAACCATTCTAATCAAGAACAGGTATTCAATCAGAACCTTCATCGAACCAGACCAAGAGGTGAGAAAACACAAGATCGCGATAAAATTCAAGGTTATTCCAGAGTACGTCACTGGCTACAGCATCCTATTGGTAGATGACAGTATTGTTCTCGGGAACACGATGAAGGGTCTGGTTAAAATGTTGAGAAGCTACAATCCAAAGGCTATCCATGTCGCGGTCGCTTCACCGATGATTGTGCAAGGTTGTCGCCTGGGTGTTGACATGAAAGCCACAGACACGTTCATCGCCAAAGATAAAACGCCAGAACAGATAGCTGACGAATTGGGGCTTGATTCAGTCACGTATTTGTCAAGAGAGGAATTGGCTTACTCTATCGGCCGACCTAAAAACAGTCTTTGCATGTCCTGTTTTGGTGGACAAGCTCCAAAATGTCTGGAAGAACTTGAAGCTAGGCCCTCAGTGCTTGATATAGAGATTTAGGAAGAACTCCATAGCCTTGAAATTCTTTGTTTCCATTGATAATCTCAATCAAAAGGAGATCATTATCTTTGGCACTAGAAGTCTTGGTCATCTTGTCAAGCGAGAACACAGACGCAAGCGCTCCTTGAGGTATCATTGACATCGTTCCGCCGCCCGGAGCGGGGCCAGTATAGCCTTGGGAACCCACCATATCATTGACGGAATCCATTGACCTGCCGATGAAACCAGATCTAGGAGTTTCAGCCTGTGGCTGTTCTTGTGGCTGTTCCTCTTTCTTTGGACCAATAATACCCAGCATTGTAGCATATCCGATGCCACTTGCGATCATAGGAGCCCATTTTTGGAGGTTAGTGAGAATTCCTTGAAGCCAAGGGACTTTACTCATGTCCATCCCTTGTAAGTAAGAGATCAAACCTTGAATTCCTTTCAGGCCGATTTGGACAGCAGGAGGAAGTGCGCCAAGCCCAAAATCCATGGCTCCACCCCCCAGAGCGCGGCCGAGGCCGTTGCCTTGCATTAATTGACCAATGAATTCACCGCCACCGCGAAGATATTTGCCAACGCCAGGAACCAAACCAGCAAGGTCAGACCAATTCGATACGCCCTTACCCAAACCTTCCATGTCTGCCAACCGGGTCATGCTTGTGACGCCCCCTTCGGCAGCCTTGGCCATTGCTCTCATTAATTCCGAGTCGGGGCGAGAAGGTTTCTGACCAATTTTTGCCCCCTTGATAATGTGAGAGCTACTGGCGGTTTTGACAGTAACATCATAATGATGGGAGGAGGCTACAGATCGTTTTGAAGATAATGGCAGAGAATCCATTGCCACTCCATCAAAGCAAAAAGCTAGATATGGCATATCGTTCTTCTCGCAGTAACTTGCGGCAGAAAGGATATTCTTAATATGGGTGTCAACTCTGGTCATTGCAATTCCTCCAAGGGTAGAAACTATTTCTCTCCGAGAGTCGTCCATCCCTTCCCTGGAGGAAGGAATTCTAGACGAAGGGCTTGAATCCCTATGGGAGACGTGATATAATACCTCCGAGCCCTCAGTGGACAAGCTGATTCTCAAGCATGTTGGCCCCTATCTGCTGAGGGCTCGTTTTCTTTCAATGGAAATGATATGGAAAATTCAGAAGCCGAAATGACGCCATTCCCTACTCTTTTTGCTAGGATTCAGTCAAAAATAATGGATCCTAACTATAAACCGACAGGCAAAGGTGATATCATTTTGGCTAATGGTTTAGTCATTCGAAGAATAAATGGAGGATATAATGAGCACGGAATTGACCCTGGAAGAGAAGGCGACGAATTACGAGACGATGCTACACATCAGAGAAGTTAATCGAGGCATCAATAAAATTGTTGCTTGTCTCCTGGAAAGGGGCATTAAGCATGACCAGTCCAAACTAGAGTCTCCTGAGGTTGAAATCTTCACCGAGTATACTCAAAAACTAGCCGGTTTGACATATGGTAGCCAAGAATATGACGAGTGTCGCAGGGCGATGGGTCCGGCTCTTGAGCATCATTATGCCAAAAATACCCATCATCCTGAGCATTACAAAGAAGGCATCAATGAAATGACCCTGTTGGATCTGATGGAGATGTTCTGTGATTGGAGGGCAGCTTCGATGCGACATAATGATGGAAATCTGCGAAAGAGCATCGAAATCAACGGAAATCGTTTTGGGATGTCGCCTCAATTGGTCAAGATTTTCGAAAACACAGTTTCAGTGCTAGAGAGCTGAGGGGGAAGAAAGTGGCAGGGAAAAAGAGCAAAACAGACGTTGCCGCACGAAGAGAGCAGAGAGAAGCATCAAAAAAGACCTGTCCTCATTGCGGGAACGAGCAGAAGTTTGCTCTTCTTGTTCGGGGGCGCGGCAAGACTCAAATGATGCGCATTTGTTGCGAAGAGAACAGCGAATAGACCAGAAAGAAGACCCATGGTAAAGCTGGGAGAAGAGATTGACTTCGGCCGGGGCGACTATGATCTAGAGGAGTTTATGCTTTTCGCCATCATGGTTCCTGGCAAGAAGGCTAGTACGACCGTGCGTTTGGTTGATGATATTCTGAGGAAAATGCACTCAGATGTTGATCTTGGTCGCGAACTCAAGCCCTTCGAACTCATCCGAAGTTGGTTAGAACGGCACCCTCATGTTGATTTCGCTATTTGGCTACGTCACAAAGGCGTCGGGTGTTACAATCATCGAGCTAAGGCGATCAAGGGAGTTGTCGAATCTGGTCTAAATCTGAGAGAATGCACAATTGAGGACTTGGAGAAGTTATATGGCGTTGGTCAGAAAACCTCCAGGTTCTTTTTGATGTGCAATCGCCCCAACGTCAAGGCTGCCATTTTGGACCGCCATATTCTACGATATCTGTCTCAGCGTGGGTATTCTGTACCCGATAACACTCCTACCAGCAAGACTGAATACAAGCGAATTGAAAGGATCTTTCTGAGAGAAGCAGAAAAGAATGATGCAGATCCTATGCAATTTGATTATGCCATCTGGAAAGAAGGGGCTGGTGTCAATAGCTCCACGCTTTAGCGTGGGAACTTGTTCCAGGGATTCTCAAAGATTCCCGAACATTGACAGATAAACTGCCGTTAGGCTGATTGACAAGCAGCCCTGTACTTAAAATATTCCTCGATCCTACTATATCTGCATCTTCTTCATGCCCGCAGTTAATACATTTGAATTCCTTAGATCCATTAACTCTGTTCTTACTGGAAATACTTAAACATACTGGACACTTTTGACTAGTATATGCTGGATTAACTTTTATAGATTCAATCCCATTATACAAAATAGACTTGTAACACATTTTGAACTGCATCTCTGCAAAATTCCATTGCTCTACTTGTCTTCTTTGTTCCTTGTCTTTCCTGTACGTTTTAGTATTAGATCTAATATTTGTAAGATCTTCCATGATTAACTTTGAACCTTGAAAATCAGACACAACTGATTTAGAAATGCAATGAGAAACATCAGAGATTAACCGTCTCTCTCGTCCCTTCAATGCAAGAAGTTTTCTTCTTGATGGACGAGTGCCTTTGGACATTAAGGTCCCTCTTTGTTTGCTTAACTTTGCTTTTCTTTCTCTTATTGCCTCAGAAATATTGTAGATTTTTATCTCATTAGTTGTTGAGACACATGTTAAAGTTGTTCTCTGTCCTGCGTCTATTCCAACGATCTGTTTTGGTTTTTGTTCCTGTATTTCTAAGGACACAGGAAGTAGTAGATAGAAGATTTTTGTTCTTTTATCATAAGTTATTTTAGGATCACATAGTTTACCTTGTTTGATCTGTTTATAATGCTGGTTCCAACCTGTGAGTTTAACATTTTTGAGTCTACCATCTATTGTGGTAATAGAACATTCCATATTTTCAAGTTTGATCGTAATGTCTCTATTAAGAGTATAGTTGGCAGTTAATTGATTATAATGAGGAATTTTATTCAAGACTGCTTTATCTTTTTGAGATTTGAATCTGGTCCACAATGTTTTGTAGATATTTGATACTGCTCTCGTGGCAGCGCAAGCCAACTGGGATGGTAGATTGAATTCGTTTCTGATCTGATGATAATAATTCTTATGAATGGTCTTGACAGAGGTCGATTTATCGTTATAATTGACTTGGAGGAGATGGTTCATGGAGTTGTTGAAAGCTGCAAGAGTTTCCAACAAGGATTGTTTTTGTTCCTTGTTGAGATGCAATTTTAGTTTAGCAGTAATGACTTGTTCCATTTCACTCAGATCTATCATATACAGGAATGACTGAAAGATGGGAAAACATAGAAGATTTTCTTGGATGGGAATTCCTCCCCATCGGGAGCTTCCTTCCCATCATTGTGTGAAGTGATGGATTTTGATTTTACCGATAGGTCGTTTTCATTTAACGCCCTTGAGTACGACGTTGCTAAAATCGCGACACATTGCGGTTGCCGAGCGACTCAAATGACTCAAGGTGTGCCCATTTTCAGTTTGCAAACTGGAAGTAAAAAGCTGGAACGGATAGACATGTGCCTGTTGGATATTATGTTCCCATATTCAATTCCCGAAGGATATCTGGAGCCGACATTCGACACCTTCAATACAACCCATCTTTGCGCCTATGCTAAATTCCCGGATATAGATCACGTCATGGTAGCTATCCCTTGGTTCAAGGAACAGGGTTTCGTTCTGGAGGTTTTCAGAGATGAGTATGAGGGAATACTAGGGGAGATACGGCGAGCCATGGAGGCGGCAGAATTGCCGGATGAGGCCGCCCCTGAATTGTCGAATCGTCCAATTGTTTTACTGCTGGCGAAATATCCTTCACAGATCGTCGAACTCATGGTACGATACTATTGTGGGTCTGCGCCATGCACGATAAGGGGCCTGGAGCGCCTGGATGGCAACAAGACCTATGCCCTGGAAGAATTGGCTCGCCTGGGCGCGGGGCCTTACGAATACTTCGCCGATGGTATAACAATTCCCATTGTCGAGGAGATTGAAGATGGAGTTTTCATCTTTTACGAAGAAAACTTTAGAAGCTACAGGGACGGGGTAGTCTCAGATCTGAAAGGAGATCGGAATGTGGCAACTGCTTTGGGTTAACTTCAACTGTGGCACTGAAAAAGTGTCGATGGAAGCAGTCCGAAGGAACTATCACGTCAGGATTGAGCATGATAATCAGGTAGGAAGCATCAAGCATATTTCTGACATAACGGACATGGATAAAGATGAGGTTGATGAATCAACCCGACAAAGGATTGTCACCAACCGTGTTTTCTATCCGTTTTCGTTAGAAAAACACGCTTGTCTTGACCGGCGGCTTATCTCCGATTTCGGTTCCCACCCGGCTGCTATTGGTAAATTCGGAGACAAAGCTGTCATCGTCTTTCGCATCAGCGACATTAAGCAACCCAATCATGTTTTAAGGTTGCTCCCTGAGCCCAAAGAACGGGAAGACTTCATTTCCGTCATTCAGAACAACTCTACACTCAACGTGCTAAAGGAAATCGGCCTTTCCGCACGGGACTTTGAAAACGCCGACATCTATCATGTGAAGAATGCAGCTTCCATGATAGAGATGATGATTAAGTTTCACCTTGGCATTCCTCTGGCAGACGTGACAAAACTGGTCAGATTGGAGAATCGAGTCTATACCGCAGATGAATTGCGGGCAATGGGCCTCGGCGAATTGAAACTGTCCAAGCATGGGACTGAAATCCCAATCATTGAACAGTTGGCTCCTGATGAGTTCATTTTCTATCCCCAGAACTACGATGATTGGAAGTCGGAAATCGACAGTTTGATCATCAAGTAGATTCGAAGGCATATAATTGGATCAGTCAGCATTAGCGTTCGCGAACGCGCACGGTAGGCCATCATTGCTCCTACTGACCCTCTTCGGGGTAACAGAAGCGGAGGGTAACGAAAGCCCCAAGCCTGCATCCGGGCTCAAAGCTGTAAAATGGGTAATCCGAAACGAAGAACAATGTGCAGGATCCAAGGATGGCCCCCGAGGTAACCCCTCGGGGGTTTTTCATTTTTGCAGGAAGCTGGCATCTTTCTCGGGAAATAGTCTATGACATGATAGTCTCTGCCTTATATCTATCGAAGCTTCTCGAAAAGAAGGGATCTTACCAGCACGCCGACCGCTTGTTGACCTGTCTGGCCGCGCTGGAGGACCCTCAGAGTTATTTAAATAGATGGAGTAGCGTTGACTTGGATACTCTAGATAAAATTATTCAGAAAAGAAGTCGAAGAGAGTTATTGACAGACAATCCTGAAAGAGTTAGGTTATCTTTTGCGGTGCTCAATCTATCTTGGCCAACTACTCCTGAGGAAGTTAAACAAAACTTTAGGCAGATATCAAAGTTGCTCCATCCAGACATAAACTCAGATCCCAGAGCAGAGCATATGTTCAAGCTTTTGAGATTTGCTTATGAAAATATGACTGAGATTTTAGACAACGTAGAGTTGTATCAGAATGTTCTCCAGTCCGTGACAGATGTCCCTTTGATGCCAGATGAGGGCAAAGCCCCTCCAGGCACAGACGTTGTTGTGGCCCCGCCTCCTGGCCAAGAAAGACCGGAGCAAGGGGCAACAGAAGACGAAATCCCAAACACCGAAGGCATCGAACCAGATCAGGCATACGAAGACGGAGAAGAGGGACCGAGTTTTGATGATATCCTGCACAGCTATCAACAATTCTCTAGTCGGTTCTTCAGTCAACCATCTGCTTGACACCGCCACCGAATCCGGTTATAATGAAACGCGAGGCGTGACATGGACCGAAAGCTGCAAATTCTCATCGTCTCCTGTGACGATTGGACGCAACTCTACTTTGATGATAAACTCATTTATGAAAACCATAGCATTCACATCTATCAACTGCTAGATCATTTAAAGAAGTTCTTTGATGAGAATGGCCCCATGGGGTTTGATTTCGGGAACAGGTACATCAAAGATTCCTGGGTTGAAGAAAATGACAGGGATATTCCTCCGTTGAATGAAATCCCAGATGAGGCATGGGAATGAATTTTGTTGTTTCAGGTTATTACAAAAGCTCCATTTGTGATGCTGGATGGCCTCTGGATTACACCGAAGAAGAGTTTTCTGAATTCCGCTACGCCTTGCGCTACATCGAGACCAAAAGTAAAGACAGTGATTGGGTTTTAGAGTTCGTCACCTTCTTTTATTCTGAGGAATGCTGGATAGATTTCACCTTAGATGATGTCCCCGATCAGTTTCAAACAGAGTATCAGAATTTTCTGGCTGAAAAGGAAAAGAAGATAAGTATGAAGAAGAAATCCAAGCCTGATAATAAGAAAGGTAAGAAGAAAAGGCACTGAGGAGATATAGATGTCATTCCAATTGACCAAAGATGAAATACTGATGCAGTTGAGCCAAGCCCTTCGAGAAGACAATGACTTGATCGAGGAGCTTTATCAGCAAAAGTTCGGTGGCACTGTCTATTATGTCGGAGATGACACATTCGTTGTCGAAGACGATGATGACGACGAAGAAATTGAGGGCAACCCCTGGGACGCGCTAAAATCATTTGATTGGTAAATTCCTCCAGGGCTTGACAAGTCCTCGGAGAGGGGATATAATGGCTATCGAATTGTAGCCAGGAGCAGGATTCGGATGACGTAATGGAGAATCTCTACTAAAGAGGTTCGAAACTATGTCTAGGCAAGGTTTGTCATATGCGGAAGCTGGAAGGCTTGGGGCTCAGAAAACTCACGAGAATTTAAGGGTTAAAAGGGCCAAGATTAAACAGGAATATGAAAAAAGTCCCAATGCTTGTTCATATTGCGGATCTTGTCTTTCATATGATAAAAGAAACAATAAGTTCTGTTCTAGATCTTGTGCCGCATCAGTAAATAATAGGGGGTTATCTAGGAATAAGAAGATTCCTGAAAATAAACTAATATGCATGTGCTGCGGGGAAGAGATATCTGGAAGTGGTAAGAAGTATTGTTGTTTAGAGTGTAGCGCAAAACATAGAAGGGATGTATACGCTGAGAAATTGATGAATAACGAAATAAGCACCGAATATCCTTCAAAGTCCGTTAAGAGATACCTGATAGAAAAGAGAGGATACAAATGTGAGGAGTGCTACATAACTAAATGGAGGGGGGAAGAAGCTCCATTACAAGTTCATCACATGGATGGAGACGCTAAAAACAACCATCCAGACAATTTACAAATATTATGTTGTAATTGCCATGCTCTTACAGAGAATTTTGGAGCTAAGAATAAAGGAAACGGTAGGAACTATAGATATAATTGATGATGCGCCCTTATAGTACAATGGCTAGTACAGATCCCCGGTACGGATCAGATGGCGGTTCAATCCCGCCTGGGGGCTTTGAAAAGTTTGGCCCTATAGTTTAATGGCAAGAATGTCTGGTTCTCAGCCAGAAGATGCCGGTTCAATTCCGACTAGGGCTATATGCTTTGCCTCTATGGCTCAATTGGCTAGAGCGCCACACTCGTAATGTGGAGATTCTCGGTTCGATCCCGAGTAGAGGCTTTTGAAAGGAATGAATCATGCCTGTCACAAAAGAAGAAGTGAAAGCTGAAGCTGAACGAAGATATCAACGGGATCTTGAAGCAATCGAAGCTGAACAAGCCAAGAAAAGAGCCAGAGCCGCCCAGCGTGTTGAAGAAAACATCAATGGATTCCCTCAAGAGACTATAGATATTTTGGTCGAAACTTTGGACAAACAGCTTCTTGCAGGGATTCTCTCGACTCCTGTTCTTGCAGGTTTGAACAACGCAGAGGTTGAGATGGGCAGCGCCCAAGAATCCGAAGTCATAGCTTACGGCAAGTATGTAGCAGATATCTATACAAGCATTGGTTGGGATGTTTTACTGGAGAAAGTAGATAGTCGGTGGACCGGCGGAACTTGGCTTCTAACTTTTAGGTAGAAAAAGGGTGCAAAATGAAGGTAGCAGTGGCCATGAGTGGCGGCGTTGACAGTTCTGTCACCGCCGCTTTGTTGTTGAAGGCGGGGCACGAACCCGTCGGTTTCACCATGCGCCTCGGCTCTCCAAGTTTGGATTGGGAAGCAGAAAACGCCTGCTGCGGCCTTTCTGAGATTTACGACGCTCGGCGAGTTGCCGACCGATTGGGTTTCCCCCATTATGTCCTGAACCACGCAGAGGCTTTTGACAAGCTCGTTGTCAAGGACTTCATTTCGGAATACGTTGCTGGCCGGACTCCCAACCCTTGCATTCGCTGCAACAAGTACATCAAGTTTGATGAATTCTTGAAGCACGCACAGGCATTGGGCTGCGAAAAGATTGCGTCTGGACACCACGCTCGCATCGTTCAGGTTGGCGACCGCTGGCACATCGCAAGGGGCAAGGATCCGGGTAAGGATCAGTCTTATGTTCTTTACTGTCTGAGTCAGGAACAGCTTTCTCGAACCTTGATGCCAGTCGGAGATTTCACCAAGGAAGAAGTTCGTCAAATCGCCGAAGATCTCGACTTGATCAATGCGGAAAAGCCTGACAGTCAGGACATTTGCTTCGTTGCCCGAGGTTTTCATGGAGATTTTGTCGCCAAGCGGTCTGACGATATTCGGACTGGACCAATTGTGGACCACAACGGGGAAGTCATCGGAGAGCACAAGGGTTTGCCGTTTTACACCCCTGGCCAGCGCCGACAATTGGGACTAAAAACGAATCTCCCCTATTACGTCAAGAGGATTGACGCGGCAACCAACACGGTCTTCGTTGCTCCTGAAAAAGAGGCAATGCTGGATGAGTTCACCATCAAGGATGTGGTTTGGCAATCAGAAGAACAGGATTGCCTGGAAGCAGATTTCCAGTTGAGGTACGGAAACAAAGTCCACCCCGCCACCTTCGAAAATGGCAGGGTGAAGCTGGACGCGCCTTTGCTTGGCATTTCTCCTGGGCAGTCCGCTGTTGCCTACAATGAAGATCTAGTCTTGATGGGCGGCGTTATTGATCAGGTGTAGTTTATCCTGAAAACATCAAGGAGAAAAGCATGAAACAGCCGATTTTAGTCTGGAGTTTCTACGATGCGCCAGAAGAATTGAGAAGCCTCTCGGAGCATGGTGGAGACGAGGAGTGGATTGTTGCCATTCCAGTTGAAGGCTATTCCGAGGGCGAGCTTCAAAGGCTGGAATGGAGTATTGCCGCCAGAATTGATAGATGGGACTCCGCTGATGGTGGATTCTGTGAAGTTGAATACAATGGCCAGCTTCATCGAGTCTATATCAGCGCTCACGCTTAGGGAGAAAAGAATGATACTGTCGTTTGATGTTGAAAGCAACGGACTTATGGGTGAAGGGTTTGCAGTCGGTGCTGTGATCATCAATTCACGCGGCGAAGAGACAGAACGGGTCTATATGCGAGCGCCCGTTCAAGCAAAGTTTGTTGATTCATGGGTCAAAGATAATGTGTTGCCTCATCTTCCTGATGAAACTCACGATTCAGTCCGAGAGATGAGGAAAGAGTTTTGGGAGTTCCTTCAGGATAACATGACCAATGGAATGAATGTCCTGGGAGATGTTATCTACCCTGTCGAGGCCAATTTCCTTCTGGCTTGCCAAAAGCAAAAAGGCAACGCCGATGATGGGCCATATCCGCTATTGGATGTCAATTCGATGTTGGCAAGCTACATGGAAAAATCTCAAGATGCTGACAGGATAGAACTATTGACGGATCTGGCGAAGGTCGAAAAACCGGCAGAGTACAAACAACATCATCCGACTTGGGATGCCTGGGCTTCTGGTTTGGTTGCTTATCATATCTTCAAAGACAGCAAATTCGTCCGAAGACTCAAGAATTCATGATCTGCGGTTGACTTTCAGGACGGCCTGCGATATAATAAGGACGATATGCGGAAGTAGCTCAGTTGGTAGAGAATCTGCTTGCCATGTAGAAGGTCGCGAGTTCGAGCCTCGTCTTCCGCTTTTGACTTGAGGAATTGCACCATGTTTGATCGGCTGAAAAAACTGTTCCCCCGCAAAGAGAGTAACACTGTCATCATACCTTCTCCCAATAAGGTCGCCAACTATGAACAGGGGCTGGCAGCTATGGCGTCGGGGATCCGATCCCATCCAATGATCACACCCCCGAAGCCGACATGTTACGAATGATCCAGTCAGGAGAAGATGATAGCGCTGTCATGTTGATCGGCGAGGATGGTTTCGCTCGAATCATCTATGACCCCGATGAAGATTTAAGCATTGAAGAAATCGCAAGGCAATCCGAGAAAGATCACAATGTTAGCGGTGCTACCATCAAATATGCCGGAGAAGAAACAACCGAGGACTAAATGCCAGAACCTCAGACTATAACTTTACCAGAGACTTTCGTCCGTAAAATCTGCGTTGGATATGCTTGTCAGAATCATAAGGCAAAGTTATTTGAGTTTCGTGATTGGCAACGAGCGGAAATTACCGTTGAATGGCGAGGAGATGGCATCTGGGCCGTTTGCAGCAATCCCTGGAGATTGAATAAAAATCTCGAAATAGACAACGAACCCCTTCCTTCTAGCCGTACCGATGATTATATCGAACAGCATTCTTGGCCCACAATACAAGAAGCTATCGATGCAGCCAAAAAATACATCAACATATGGGAAGGGCGAATCAATGAGGGTTTCTAAGCAGAAAAAGACGCTCAAGCCTTCCAAGCCATTCCCCAAAATCATCATTGAGGGCTTTTCCACCAGAGAAGCCCTCAAGCTGATGAACATTTTGCCCAAGGTCATCAAGGTTCTGGGCGTTTCAGAGCCTTTGACTATCAAGAAAAGTTCCACTTGTTTCCATCTCAGAATAGATCGCACATTCTGGAAGCGCAGAACCGGAATGACCTGGGAGATTCCCAATGCTTTCTTCGTGGATAAAGAGGGGAGAGATAAGCGAGATAGTTCTTTAGGGTATCTCATGGTAGTTCTGGTTCTTCATTGTCTTGAAATTAGCCTAGATAATGATGACCTCTGGAAATACTGGACAGAAGGGAAAGCAAATGCCTACCAAATATGAAGAAAAGACTGATCTCATTGAAGATATTTCAAAATCCGTTTTTGCCAGTATGTTTGGAGAGGGATTAGAAACCCCCTGGAATGCTTTCGATAGGGCTTTTCAAGAGGCGGCAATCCCTCATGATTTGGATTGGGACTCTGACTTTAAGCAAGCGATCATTTATGATATTCTTGCCAAAATCGAGTTCTATCAGATGCGATATGGGAGGGGTTGGCGACAAGCTTATCTTCTCTTAAAGGAACGATGAAATGTATCAAGCAACCCTGATGATCGACGGTTCTCCTCGTTTGATGGAACAAGGAGGTTTGCCCCATGTGGCAGCAGCCCGACTCCGCGCAGCCATTGCAAAAGACCCCACAGATGTCCTGAATGCTATTGGTGGAGCCCAAAGTTCAAA
>Ga0210043_1002416_pt1 | contig 12424 bp, 28 predicted proteins | sample CryGeymet201501t_FD_183990 | JGI IMG/M metagenome (GOLD analysis project Ga0210043, IMG submission 183990) | Groundwater microbial communities from Crystal Geyser aquifers in Utah, USA - Crystal Geyser metaG 2015-01t (SPAdes) (version 2) | ecosystem: Environmental > Aquatic > Deep subsurface >... | reverse complement strand
GGAAGTGAAACTTAGTCGCGTAGCTATTAGCAGAAGATCGGCAGGGGAAGTGAAACTTAGTCGCGTAGCTATTAGCAGAAGATCGGCAGGGGAAGTGAAACTTAATCGCAGAAGATCGGTAGAAGTAAAAGGTGCAGTTTCTATCTCTGTGTCTTTCTATCTCTGTGTCTCTCTGTCTCTCTATCTCTATATGTATCTATCTATGTATCTCTCTCTCTATACAGTCTATCTCTCTCTCTCTATACAGTCTATCTCTCTATCTATCTATCTATGGAGTGTATCTCTATGCACTATGTGTCTTTAGTTCTTGGCCCGCTTTGTGTTTTGTGATTCACCATTCCTGCTATCCATCGCAGAGAAGGTGATCTGCTAGTTGTATCTCACTCTAGTAACTCTATCCTTCTCTTCTATGTATTCAGTGATAGGTAGAGTCATGTATTCAGTGTTCTTGGCCCGCTTTGTGTTTTCTCCACCGTTATCTGTGCTTGCGGATACTGCGGGAGATTGGTCAGATGGCTGTCTAGGAGGTCTTTCAGTCTCTCTAAGTCCGGTCGTACCAGATCGCTGAACTGGCCCCGTTTCAGTTCTTGGATTCGTTCGACGCGCCAGTTCTCTATTGGAATCTCCAATAGAGCTTTTGTGCCAGCGATCTTGAACGTGCGGTAGGCGGACCATCCCTTGTGTTCGGTGGTCTTGATCTCCCACCCGGTTCCGTTCGACAGTAGCTCTGCTAGCTTCTTACTCACGTTTCACCCCCCGCTCTGATCGCGTAGGCGATCTGCCACGTACACGTTCATGTATTGACCGTCCCAACGCACAGTACGTGCGAGGCGGAAAGTCAGGTGTACTACCAGTTCTTCTATGTGCATCGGTGCTCTCCTTCTTGTTAGGATTCACCACAGCCATCGTGTAAACGATTTCATATCAGTCTCTTTCTGCCCACTCTGGGGACGATACGCGCCGGCCTGTACACCCCCGATTGCGTCTCGGCCCCCTCAGCAGTGCGGGGCGCGTCTGCCCCCGACACATAGGTCTGCATGTCCTCCGTGATACCGGAATACCCGACCACTCTACTCATCGTCAGTTTTCCGGGGTTTACGGGGCTGTCCGAGACGGGAGGCCCAAACGTACAGAACTACCGCCCCCCAAATCGAAGCAACGGCCATGAGCAGTAGCCTGTCGATTACCTCGTGCGTACTCATACCAGCGGCTCGGTTCCGGCGAGTATCGCCATGTTCTGCGCCCCCTGTACCCGCTCTATGCGACTCTGTGCGGCCCGTTCGGCTGCGGGGCGCTGGTAGGGTACCGCCTGCATGTCAATCGCGCTGTAAGCGCCCGCTGAGACGCGAGAGTGGTATACCAGTGCCCCGCCTATAGCCCCGACGACCAACAACCACAAAGATACGATTACGAACAGCGTCCGCGCTTGATTTCTGCTGTTGCCCGCGCTTTTCGACCCACGACGGTCGAGTCCAGACCTTCGATCCGACTTGCGGTTCACTTCTTTCTCCTTCTCCGCACGTTGCCTGTTTGCGCCGTACTGCGCCGTACTGCAGTAGCGGCAACAGTCGGTTCCGCCCCGACGTAGTGCACGGCGATGCCTTCGGCGAGTGCGTAGTCGATCAGCTCTTGAGTGCCCTTGTCTACTTCGCCCGAGTCGAACACCAAGCACTCCGCGACCGTAGCGTAGCGAAACAGGGCGCTGGCCGGATACGGCTTTTTGACGTTCCTATGCCACTCGTAGCTCGGCAGTTGCATGATCGAGAAGCCGTGGACCATGCACATATTCGTGACTATCTGCGCGACGCCTGAGTATCGCATTTCGCACGCAAACATCGGATGGGCTACCCGCGCGTATCTTTCCAGCATTAGGGAGGTGGCGGTAATGACCCACGGCCCCCCTATGTCTCGGCCCCCGAGAATCAAATTCCAGCCTTTGCTTGCCGCCACGTTAGTCCCCTGTGAAATCGTTTTCAGAAACCCATTGTTCGATGCCCTGCATGTCGAGCCCCACTCCCGAATCCGGCGTCAGGCGCGGAGTCCGCAGCGCATCCTGTGCCTGCTAGACGTATTGGAGCAGAAAATCTTGACGAAGGCCCTGCCCCCATGTACTCATCCTCGATCTGCCGGACGAGCAGGAGTAGCGCCTTGATCTGCCCCCGCAACCACGGACGCCCGCGTCTTTCGCGGAACGCTAGCCCCAGCTCGACTCTGAGTTCATCGGTTCCGTCCATGCGGCTCACGACGCTTTCTCCCCCGGATTCAGGTAACGGTAGGCTTGGTGGTACTTTTCCACGGCCTTGCGCGTCTGCTCGATTAGCTGCCACACCTTGTTCCGTACCCACTTGCTGGCGTTGCGCGATTTGAGCGCTTCCTGCAGCTCTTCCCGCTTTTGCTCGGCCTGATACTCCAGCTCGTATAGCTCCGACCACTCAACGGACTGCTCGGCGTGGATGCGAGCAACGTCGTCGCCGCGTACCAGTGCCTCAATCATCGCATCGTCGGTGTCTGCCGGCCCGTAGAACACCTCCATATCGATCAGCGCGGCATTGTCGTTCCACGCATCCGAGCATCCGCCCAACCAGCGCTCTTGGCCGTCCTTGCCCGGCAACTGGAATGCCAGCCCTCTGATGGTCCGGTCTTGATGAATGTCTACGTACCAGCTCTGCCCGGATATCCGCATGTAGGCGGGCAGTCGTTCGATGTCTGCCGTGCGACGGAACGCTGCGTGGATGTCCTCGCACCAACGCTCGCCGCGCTCATTGGCCTCACCAAACACACCGCCCTTGGTCGGTGCTTTGCGACGTTCACGGGTCATTCTTCTTCTCCGAACAAGGAGTTGGGCCAGTAGCCGTAGTCGCTGCCATTACCGGGGTGGGCGCTGAAGATATGCTCTTCCGGCGACAGCGCATCCATTGCTTCCCAGAGATCGTTGCAAACGAAATCCGTCATCCACTCGGAGTTGTACTGCTCATCGGTCAAATTGAACCACGGCGTCATCTTGCCTTCCCGGACGATCGTCCGGCATAGCCGGTCGAACGTTTCCCTGTCGTGCTCTTCCAGAAAGCGCATGAACGTATCCAGAAGGTCTTGGTTGCGCATGGTGCCGTGCGACACCGTGCCTGGCTCTGCGTGCTTTTCCATCTTGTGCTCCATCAGCCTATGGAATGATAGCGAGCTCGGTACTCGCATCTGCATTATATATGATTGTTTGGACGATGCAAATGCTACAGGCGAAAAAAAGCCCCGGCTGTGGAATTGGCACAACCGAGGCGAAAGTCCGATCAGGGTAGGAGCGTACCCTTCACGGAGGGGATCAGGTGACGGTGATCGTCCGTTGCAGCTTGCGGACAACACCGCTGACTGCGTGCGTACCAGTGAACGTCACGGTGGTGACTCCCACCGGGATCGAGCCCGGGCAATCGTTCGTCACGGTGACATTGGCAGTTGCCACGTTACTCGTAGCAGAGATCGCGGGGGTCGACAGCGCCAGCCAAGCCACGACAGCGGGAAGACTCGACTGGACTGCGGCACCGCCTCCGTCGACCACCAGATTGCCGGGCTCTTTCATCGCCGTCCCGACGTTGGCCACCGCTGCCCCACTCGACCACCGGCCGATACGGTTCTGCGGATTGGCGACCGCATCACCGAGACGAGCGGCTTCCAGCTCCGCCTGCTCCAGCGTGAACAGCGGGGCGTTCTCGTACGCCGAATTGCCACTACCAAGGCCAAGGAACGGGGTGTCGTTATCTTGCAGCAGGGCGTATCTGCCACCAACAACGGTTACTTTCGACATAGTTCTCTCCGGATTGTTGGCCCGCTCACCGTACCATGCGTGGCGTGATGTTTACCTTCCCGGATCAGGCCGGGGGCTGTTCGTCAGACGGCGGCGTATCCTCGGCAGGCGGCGTATCACCACCGGCGTCGGCGGTAGCTGCCGCGACGATGGCGACACGTTGCTCGACTGCAGGGTTGGCGTGCTCGGGCGTACGGCCGATGGTATGCAGCGGACGAAGCTGGCCGATGCCCTCGGCGTCCATGCACGATTCGCGGGACGCGTAGCCCTTCGCTCCGGGGACCACGTTGCCGTAGTCGTCAGCGGGGTAGAACATACCACCCCGTACGATCACCGTTGATCCTGACATATCTATACCTCAGTTGGTTGTGCGGATGCTGGACCCCGATTGTACCAGTGCTCGACGGAGGATTAAAGCACGTCGTACTGCGCGTGAACGACTAGCCGATCGTCAGCCCCCCATCTTTCGCTCGGCGGCGGCAGCAATCTCTGCACTAGCTGCCAATACCCCAGACGTTCGATGCTGCGGCTGTCGATAAGAGACGACAGGTACTCGTACATCGAGTACGCGACAGTAGTGGTGAGTTGTGATCCTTCGCCCAGCCCTAGTGCTCCGGAGTGCATGGACACCTTGCCGGCCGAATCATCGTGGCCCGGGTTCAGCGGCCAGATGGTTCCCATCGATAGGGACAGCTCTGTGGCTCTCCGATGCGGGAACACGCGCCCCTGTGTCCTTCCCTCTGCGACGGCGCATGCGTACTGGATAGCGCCCTCGCAAGCCGATACGAAGCCGGACACGGCTATGCTGTAGGTCTCCATGCGCTCGACCGTGAAATAGTCGGGATCGCCTGTGACCTGAAAGGCCACGACATCGAGGCCCCATGTGCTGAGGCACGCTCCGTAGGTGGTGTTGCGGACCCCGGAGGCGGCACGCAAACACAGTATGTCCCCCATCCAGTGGTGCTGTGCTTGCAGTCTCGCGGTTGAAATCGATTTCACAAATCCTCCTGTTTTCGCGACATTCTGCGCCGGCTCCCGAAGCGTGCACAGTGTATTGCGTCAAATCTCGAAAGGCCAGTTGATATTTACACGAATGACATCTTCACGCCGGTCCGGGTTTCTGGTCAGGTACCTGACGATACCATCGGATAGCCAGCGCTTACCTTCGGCGGTCAAACGAATCACGTCTTCGTTCGGCTTGCGGATGATTTCGGCACGCCCCGCCGCTACTAGCTGGCGAGGCACGAACCTGCCTACGTGCGACATCGCGTCGACCAAGTTCACGGCTCTGTACCTTTGGCCCGGACCCCAGAAGCAGTTCCATATCTCTACCTTGGAGCACGGGCGATCCTTCGTGAAGCGAGCCTCCTGCGGTCTCACATCTTCTTCCTCGAAGAGACCAGATAGCTCGCCAACCATGGCGGCGCTGTCGAGTGCGTGAACCGTAGAACCGGCACCTCATGCCCGCCGGCGCGCAACACCAAGATGGCGGTCTTGCGGTCACCGGCAAGGGATACCGACACGGACATCGCGGCATCTGGGTGGTCAGCCAAGACGGCTGCTTTGCCGTACGTCATCCATGCCCAGCGAATGAACGACGTGGGGAAGACTACGTGCACGGTGCGGAGATGTGCACCATTCCGGTGTATCGCCACGTCGTCATGAATCAGTTCTGTCCCCGGATCGGTAATGGCAGGGAGCCATTGCCCGAAGACTAGAGGGTCACTGAAAGCTGTCTCTTGCACGCTGTATCTGCTCCTCTGTCGGTAGGATCGCATTTTGGGTTCGGTACGTATCGGTGCTGATACACGTCTTTAGCAGGACCGAGAGTATGACCAAGACGATCGCCCAGAAAAACAATCTTGCTAGTATCCCTATCATTTCGGACCTCCTTGCATTGCCAAAGAATCAAATACATTCTCCGCTATCGTAACATACTCGGTCGGGAACAGGTATTCGGTACTGGATGGAATCTGGTGCACGCTGGCGGGCTCGGTCTCTCGCCAGCAATGCACTCGTAGGTCTTGCAGGGGGTTGCTGGAGAGCAACGTCGCCCGCCACTTCCCGCCGTCCGGTCCCTTGAACTCGAACACGTCGACAACCTTGTCAGCCCCCGGTGCGCTGTTGAACGCTTTCCCGTACTTGTCGACACGGAACCGGATGACCCCTGTGGTATCCACGATCAGCGGGTCGCCGTGGCTGGTGTCCAAGAACATCAGCGCTCGGCCGGACATCATCATCAGGTTGACGACATAGATCGCTGCGCAGTTGTAGCACAGCTTCCTGCGGTCCGGAGTAAGCGCGTACCCCAGCGCGGTCGTAGTCGCAGGGTAGCCGTGTATCTTGCCCGCGCAGGCGTTGCCCGCACACCGGAAGTACAGAAGTCCGTCGCTGCTTGTGGTCATCATAATTCCCCAGAACTCATCTTCATAAGCGCCAGCATGGTGAACGTGTGGCACGCCGCGCTGACGAGTGTAGCGTACGCGTCGATACACTTGGCCATCGCCGGGTGTCCACGGTAGTCCATGTTGACGGCTTCCCCGCACAGGCTCCGGGACGTATCACGCCATCCGTCCATCGACAAGCCGTCGGCCAGCAATTGGCGAAACTCCGGATAGGCGATCATCAGTTCTTGCCCCCACGAGTAGACGTAGGTGGCTTTGATCTTCTCGGCGATTTTGGCAGTGTCGGCAGCGAGGCGGTCGTCGCCCAACGTGGGCCAGATGTCATTGTAACACGCGTCGTATTCCTGCCTTTCCGGCACGAAGTCGTCAGCCAAGACATCCGCGTGGATGATGCGCAGGCGGGGGCGAATCTCCTCCCACTTCTGGATTCCGGAAGTGGCCCATGTGAACAGTTTGATTACCTCGGTGTCCTTCTCGTACACATGGAGGATGGTTTCTGGGCTCGAACGCAGGATGTTGTAAGCCGTGAAGCCCATTCCAAGCCCGGTCACCGCGACGTTGGGTACGCTACATACCGCTGCCGCCACGCGCTGAGAATCGATCTCCATAGGCGTGATGGACATCCAGATTTCCTGATTGCGCCGGAGGATCGGGATTCGATCAAACGCCTGTATGCCACCGAAGTAACCGGGATGCGACTGCATGCCAGCATACGAGCTGATATTCCAGTTCCCGCTGCTTCCTTCTCGGTAGTCAGGGAAAAGTACGCGGGTGTTGGTGATCCGGTCCAGTACCTTGCGGATCACGAGCGGGTCACAGTCGATGACTGCCCCGAAGGGCAGCTCGCGAGGATCGACGCCGTAGCCCAGCGCCTTCATGAAAAGCCGGGCCATCCAGCGATCCCGCTCCTCGCCAACCACCCGCCGGTCGCGTAGGAAGCGGAAGGCCGGCAGTATCTTGGGCGGTCTGGGCATCAGTATTCCTCCTCGCGGTAGATTGGTTCGACACGGGCGTATGTGTGACCCGTGTGCTGCTCGAATCCGTAGTGCAGCTTGAAGTGCTGCTCGTGATCCTTCTCCAAATGCCCACGCTTGGTGTAGTCGTTGATTTCTTCTGCGATGGCCCAGAACAAGTTATTGGGGCCGTAGTCGCCACGATGCCGGAACCGAGCCCGGCACAGATTGTAGCCTCGCCGCATACAACTGACGATCATCTCTTCGACACGCTCGCGCGGGCCTACGATTTCCCGCAGAATGTCCATCTCGTCCTTGTCCCTGTCCTCGCGCAGCGTACGGTAGGCGTACTCGGCGCAGAACTTGAACGTTTCGTCATCGGAATGCCACTGCGTCCGTGGTACGTCTCTCCGGCAGAAACTTTCCGGGTATCTGATCAGCGTCTCCATAACATGCGCGATCTCCTGAGCCAGTGCCATGTCCGGCGCGTGACGCGATGTACTGGCGCGGCGCTGCATATCACCATGCCTGCCGCGAACGAACCATACCGCCCCGATCGCGATCAGTTCGTCGATGACGCCCCCGATGTTTGCAGGGCCGTGTGTGTGCTCGATCAGGTCGTGCGCGATGACGGTACCGTCACCAATGGATACGTTCCCGTAGTCGGAGAACGGCATATCCGCACACATCCATCCCCATTCTCCTAACTCCGGGTCTTCGACCCACTTTAGCTCCTTCACCCAAGGCATCCTATATCCTCCGTCCGATTGTAATCGTTTACACAAGGCCGCGTTCGGCCAACGATGTAGTTTCGATGCCACCGACTATGATGTGGTCAAGAAGTCGAATATCGACCAATTTCAGCGCCTGATTTACCCGATCAGTGACCGTGATGTCGGCGGCGCTCGGCTCTGTAGAGCCAGACGGATGGTTGTGCGACAAGATCACCGCCGACGCATTCAACTGCAGAGCTGCTTTGAGTATTTCGCGCGGGTACACCGACGCCCCGTCGATGGTTCCGTAGAACATCTCACGGTACTCTATCATGCGATGTTTTGCGTCAAGAAAGATCACAGCAAAGACTTCCTGCTCGCGGGTTGCGAGGTGGGAGATCAGAAACTGCGAGGTGGCGCTAGGCCCGGATAGTTGCACGCCCGGTTTCCGGAGTCTCGACTCCAGAATCGCGATGGCGGATCGAATGGTATCGTCTTCGTGCGCAGTCATTACATGCTCCTTCATGAAAAAGCGGGGCCGTAGCCCCGCACTGGTTCAGACGCGCCCCGCAAGCCGCTTGCGCGCCACATGAGACTTGCTGGCGATCAGTTGATCGCCGTTCGCCTTACGGCACAGCTTGTCCTTGGTCTCGCCGCAAACCGGGCATACGTACTTCAGCGGGTCTTCGCTTCGCGCAGCGAGCCTGCTCAGGATGTCGTAGAGTACCGGGGCCGGCGGCGGCGCAGGCGGAACGGACATCCGACGATCCCGAGCATCCAGTTCTTGGATCGCCTTCCGGCAGTTCTTCCCTACGCCCGACGTGCGGACAACGATGTCCTGCAGGGCGTCGTTCCCGTACCCGCTGATTGGCTTGCCCAGAAGTTTCATTCCCATGTCACTGTCCTCCTTGTTGGTTGGTCGAGTCGAGAAGTACATGGTACCTAAGAATCCCATGCAACACAACTTTTCATTCGACAAATATCTGCCCACCGCTTTCGTACAGGTACGTCTCTCCGTAGACGTGCGCATTCTGCGTCAGACGATCCCCCAATTCCTTCGGCAGCCCGCGATCCCAGAAGCCCGCACCGTGGCGATTGCGCGTCAACCAGAAGTCATGCCCCGCCGACGACCGTGAAGGCCGAGCTCGGAGAAGCCGGCTTCGCGCTGTGGGATCAGTGGAGCCAGTCATCCGACCGATACCGTGCTGCCGATGCGCGCGCCGTGTGGCGGTCGATCACGCATCCCCGAGGGGGTGGACGAGACGCGCAGGCGCGACCGGCGCATGCTGTACGTCGACGGGCTGATGAGCCTTGTAGCGGATCAGGACGTGCGCTATTGGCACGCGGTGCGGCTCAAGCATCTGATGCCGGAGAGGGACGCCGCCGAGGCACTGGGCGTGTCTCGGGCGACGTTTCGTCAGCGTTACGCGGTGGGGTTTGCGCTGTTCTTGCGAGAGATCGCCGCGAGGTAGAGGTAGAGTGCGTAGTACATCCTCCCTCGCCCCCGCATCCATCCCTGCACTGTGCGGATGCTGATTCCGAGGGCTGCGGCGATTTCCGATTGCGTCATCGCCGAGCGGAGCTCGTCCAGCTCGGCTCGGGTGGCGTATCGGGTCGTCATGCGGACCTCCATGCGCCAATGGCGTCGTTCATTTGGTCGACCCAGTTCTCCGCCGGGGTCCACTGATCCGGGTGCAGGGCTTCGAAGCCTTCGCGGAATTCTACGAAGCCCGCGTGGTCGGCGAACTGGCACGCGGAGGCGCCCCAGTTCGTGAAATGGGAGGTGACGATCGGAAGTACGTCCGCGGCCCAGCGGACTTCGATTGCCCGGGTCTCCCCGGCTTCATCGTACGTCTCGTAATGGACCTCATCCGTGTCGACTTTTTCTGACCAGTGGGCTTGATCGACGAAGTCGATGAATTCGGGCCAACCGATCCACTCTCCCGTGTTGCGGTCTGCGGTGATTCGGTACTGCGAGATTTTGGCGCTGGTCATGTGGTATCCCCGCATGTTGTTTCTCCTTGGTCAGTCGATCAATCGAACAAGCAGCCAATCTATGTGCGCGCCCTCTGGTAGAGTGTGCGCCCCCTCCGGCAGCCGCCCTCCCGTGATCTGCCCGACTATGAGCAGGTCTTCGCTGGTGAGCGCTACATTGACGCGCTGCGCTACCACCTCCGTGCCGAGAAGCGCCTCGAACACTGCGGCCGTGTCCGCGTGCCCGACTGCGGACGTGTACCACCCCTCCGAGAGTATGGCGCGCACTGCGCCGGGGTTGCTGCGCGTTATGCGCACGTTCGCGACCGGATCGGGCGCGATCATCTGCAAAGAAAACGCATTGGCCAGATAGATCATGGTGTCTCTCCCCGCATCTCACGAAGTGAAAGGACTACCGGCTCGCCACCGGAGTGCTTGGCTGCCTCTGGCAGCAAATCGAGCGCAGCCTGCTCGCTCAGGCCGGGCGGGACAACCCAGCATTCACAGAGCAAATCCCATATTCCGTAGTCACTCATCTATCCTGTCTCCCGGTTTCTGACGTGCGTCCATTATCCGCCCTCTCACGATTGACCTACCGCGTGGAGAATTATCCATCGCCACGCGGTAGGTCGTGGTCAGCCTTCCTGCCCGGTGGTACTCGGCCCGAAAATGTGCCAGCCGCCTTCGTCAGAACTGCGGTCCTCTCCGGCCCAATACCCTTCCATCTCCAGCTTCTGCCATGCCATGCCCCAATCGATGCAGGTGTATGGCCAATGATCGTAGGTGCTGCATGGCAGGCCCGTCTGGCGCTGGTGGTAGTCTTTGCAGAAAGATTGCACGGAAGAATACTCGCCCCGGTACTCGGCCGCGAACGATCCGCACTTCTTGGTGTAGTATCGCTGTGCGTACCAGAACGCGTAGCCCATCCCGTACCTATCGTACTCCTGTGCTATGCGGCACAGATCGGAAACCGTGAGCAGACCGAGGTAGGTTACGATGTGATCTTGCAGGAGATCGGGAAAGCCGAGCACATCGACGATATGCAGTTCTTTGCTCGGGTTCCCAACGTAAACCATGCATGAGTCGGCCCGCTGCAGCGTGTGCTCCACGCTACCCAGATCGAGCGGTATCGCCCGTCGTACCAGTGGCTTGACTACGCGAGGGTCCAGACAATCCTGAAACTCGATCACCATCTGCAGTTTGGTCTTTTCCATATCAGTTCTCCTGTTCGGCAAAGCCCCCGCGATGCAGGGGCTGGGTTGGTTCACTTGCCCCATGAAAGCCCGTAGCGGTTGGCGCACACCGGGCCGTAGCCGACGACACACGAACGCGCGTCGGTGAGATGTCTATCGCAAAAGCAACACGACCCGCTCTCCTTCCCGTACGCGGCCGCGATGCCGGCAGGGTCGACGGAGAATTCCCGGAGAAAACCCAGAACTTCCGTGGTGGCTGCTCGCCCGGCAGTGAACCCGCCGTCGGTACCGATCCGCCCGTACCAGCGGTTGTCCCCGTAGGGGCCGCCGTCGGTCACGTTGATCGCGCCCGGATGCTTCGAGCGCTTGCCGGCCATCACGAACCGGATCGTTCCGAGCGTGGGGTGCCGAAACGTGATTTTCGGGTACTTCAGCTGCTTGCTGGCGTGGGCGAAGATCGCGTACGTCCCGCTCAGGTCGGGGAGTTCGGCCGCTTCTTCTTCGATGCCGGATTCCGCCCGGCACACGATCCGTTGTACTACCTCGATCTGCCGGTAGGACAACACCTTGCCTCCTGCCCGCTGACGCGCGATAGATGCAGCGAAGTTCGCATCCCAGCCGCTGATCCGCTTCTCCTCGGCCAGAAGGTCGAGGGCCGTGCAGAGTTCTTCTGTGGTACGTTCCATGTTCAGTCCCCCTTGCGATGTGCGATGACCGATGCGGTCTACATCAGGCCGGTAAGTTCTTCGACAATGTTGCGCTTGCCGCAATACCGCCAGCTCGTGGCTGCGGCCATCATGGCAACGCCTTCCGGAGTGATCGGCAGGGGGGTGGGCGCATTGACATCCTGCGGGTACCACATGATGAAGTGGCCCCGGACATCCAGTCCGTTGTCGTCCCGCATCATGTTGACCCACTCCTGCGGGAGCGCGGTATCGTAGGTCGCGCCGGGGTACAGGCGCTCGGCGGCTTCGCGAACGGTTTCATTCGCGCGGGCCATCCTAGAGAAGTTCAGGTTCATGTTCCGTCCTCTTTGAACACTTGGGTGGTTCCGCCCGCGATCTCGCGAGCTGGAAAGGACATAGTATAGGATTCTACGGACAATGCAACCCCCTCAGTGAAATCAATTACAATCCACCAAGAGGGCTGTTCTAGGCTAGTATCACGAGTTCGTCACCTTGCCCCCGTCATGATCAAGCAAGCGGCTAGGAACCAGTGGTTGTATGCCGTGTGACACTTCAACTCCTCCACGGTAGGCCGATTCGCCGAACCGATAGTTTCCTTTATATGACTATATGGCATTTTTAGTCAATGACTGACGTACCCGCCCACCGGGCCGTGTCCACGAGCACCAGAGCAGCAGGGGTTGCATCAGCAGCACGCAGGGGCA
>Ga0210043_1002413_pt1 | contig 12436 bp, 19 predicted proteins | sample CryGeymet201501t_FD_183990 | JGI IMG/M metagenome (GOLD analysis project Ga0210043, IMG submission 183990) | Groundwater microbial communities from Crystal Geyser aquifers in Utah, USA - Crystal Geyser metaG 2015-01t (SPAdes) (version 2) | ecosystem: Environmental > Aquatic > Deep subsurface >... | reverse complement strand
CAAGGGTGTCCTATGCCCGTTTACAAAAGAAGTTGTCCCCTGTCTGGACGAGGATTATATCCGAACTCTAGACGACCGATATAGTCGATATGCAGAACCGATGACGTGGGCTCAATGGGAAGAGCAATATCCTCATGCCCAAATCCAGTCTGAGATTTTTGACCTACACAGACCCACCGGCAAAGATCAAAAGAGTGTGCTCCAAGATTATGTGTCGCGAGATTGTCGTGTGCCGCAGTCTGTTGAAGTGGTAGATTATCAAGATATTCAGGACGGTAAAGTGCCATCTGTCTATGAGCATGCATTCTTTATTATCGAATCTTTTATCAAGGATGAGACCGATCAAGACATTTTGAAGCTCATTGCGACTGGCTATACGGTAGATGACGTTGCTTCTACTCTTGATTTAGACAAGAAAGAAGTGCGAACCAGGATCAAGTCAGTAAGAAGTGAAGAGTTACAGAAGATACTGGTCGATAATGTATAATACATAGCCGGTCTATATTGAGGAGATATATAATGAACACAGAAATGCCAGCCCCGGTATTGGATGAAGAACCGAAGAGTTTCAGATCGGATTCTGACCCTGGATTTTTAGTGGCCAAGGGTCGTTTTCACGGCCCTACAGATGAAGATCGCAAGGCAGCGGAGAAGGATCATGTAAAGAAATTGGCATCTGCCGTCTTTATGGCTCTGCGCAGGCATGGATATGCTAAGGTGAGAGCCGTTGGTCCGTTCGCAAATTACAATGCAGTCAAAGCTTTGACAATAGCCATGGGGTATTGCGCTCCAAAGGGTATTGATATTTGCTTTGCCCCGTCGTTTGATGAAGGGAATATAGGTGAGTTGCGTGATTCAGATCATGTGGAATCTGTTACCGCGATTCTCTATTCAGTGAAGGGTTTCAAAGAATGGTCTGAAGGTAAATAATAAGGAATACAATATGAGCAATGAACTATCTGCATTTGATATTATAACAGGTGGAACTTCTTCCATCACCGACGACGTTGTGTTGTCTTCTGTTTTTGAGATTGAAAATATCCTAATCCACATCAACGACCTAAACTCCAAGTTGGAACACTTGAAAGGGCTGAAGAAATATCGAGTTGAAACAGCTGATATAGAGATTAAATCAGTTGAGGGACAGATTGCACAGTTGCGTGAGTTAATCCAGCGGACGATGTTTACTCTGAAGCCAGATGAGAACAACCTATTGTTCCCGTCTGTCGGTAAAATCGTAAAACGCAAGGGTTCTACGTCATGGGTTATCAAGGACGAAGAAGCTTTCTTGGAGTACATGAAGCAAGAAGGTCGATATGACGAGATCACGAAAACCAAGGTGTCCGTAGATGCAAGAGCGGCCAAGAAAGTGATTGGAGATTTGGTAGATGCGGGAGAGGATGTCCCAGGTGTAGAACAGGTAGACGGTGGTCCGAGTATCAGTATTACATTCGAGGATGATGCTCCCCGACTTTCAAAGACGACCACAAAAGGTGTCCCTGCAAAAACCTCTGCCAAGGCCGCTCCCAAACTGACAACTAAACAAGACTTGGATGACTTGGATGTATGAGCAATTTCGGAGTTGATATAACCCAAGAGAACTTACGTAGGCCCACCATCTCCCTAAAGGTTCTCTATGAAGGCATGCCAGCCACAAGTGGTTGTGAAAATTGTCATGAGCATTTCGGAGAAGACGCTATCTGGTGCTGTAGGACCATCAATCCGAGTATGTACTATGTGGAGTTTCTGAAGGTTTGGCAGGAAGTCCAAAAGTGGCCCAAGCATCAGAAGCGAGACCTGATGGTCAGAGCTATTATTAACTATCTAGATACCAGCCCTCAGAAGGGATGTGTATTCTGGAGTGAGAAATGCTTAGTCTACGAAAACAGACCATTTGCTTGTCGCATGTATGGAGTAATCCCTCAAGAAAGCTGGGACAAGCGAGTGGCATCATTGCGTGAGCGAGAGGGAGAGGATTTTCCCATTCGCCCTCAATGTGATAAAGTGGTTTCAGAAAAGCCCATCACTGAAGAAGACGAGAACAAATGGTTTGAGCATACTCGTAAGTGCGAGGTGATGCTCGGAGTGGACAAGCAATGCATAGATTTGCATGATATCCCTGGTGGTTCGTATCGCACGTTCCATGACCACTTGCTACTCGAAATATTGGAGCCTCAGGCTCTCAATCGGTTAACTGAAGTGAAACTGTCTAAGCCCAGCCGGGAAGACATCGAGTCTTTTGCCGAAGTCTTAACCGGTGTACTGGAGGCTCAATTATGACGTACTATACTGTCAAGATACTTGACGCAAAATATGATGATGAAAATGGGATGCTCGTGATCAACGGGCTTTTGCTGCATAATAGCGAGAAGAAGATTTTGGTTTTTGCCAAGCAGGATATAGCCCATGCTTTCGGATACCCAAACCTCACCGATAATAATATGTACTACTTCGCACAATGTCTTGCCAAACGAGAAGCCCCATTCAAGTTTGGTATTGACGATGATCCCAACAGAGAACAATTAAGTAACGACGATCAAATGAAATACGCTTCTATGTTCAACAAGCGTATCGCGGAGGAGTTTGAGAAGGTGACAGAAGGTCTCCAAAGCGAGTGGGGACAAGTGCAACGTAAGCTTGGCAGATGGGCCGCGGAAGGAAAACTGGACGCAGCCGGGCTGCTTAAAGAAGAGATCGCCGTAAAGGCTTCATTAGGAATGAAATAATGGCTCTGCATGCTCGCGTTATTAAGTCAGATAACTGTCCAAGATGCAAGGCTTATCTTGATCGCTTGAAAAGGCTTAAGTTTGAGCATAAAACATATAACGTCGATAATGCTACGCCCGAGCAGAAGAAGGAACTCGACAGTTGGCGCATTATTGACTTGCCGGTTGTACAAATAGTAGATGATGAAGGAAAATTCGTAGATCAGATGCCCTTCGTGGCGAATGGTTGGTCACCGAGAGCAATCAAACATAAGATAAAGGAGATTGAGGATGATTATTGATATTCTTGATTATGACGAACCGCAGACAAGATTAGAGGACATGATTGAAGTGGTGATTAGCGAGTGGACCAACGACGATGATATAAGTGAATATTACTCCACTGATATGTTTGCAACCACACAACCAGTGACCAGCGAACTAGCTGTCACCTATTACTTCAATGTTGACGACATTGGCAACACCTGTTTTTGGTTTAATTGATGAATCTTAACGCAGAGCAGCAACAAGCAGTTGACCACGGTGAGGGCATATGTGTAGTTACTGCTGTCCCCGGTTCTGGAAAGACAGCCACCCTCACTGCACGCGTCATTAACCTAATACAAGAGCGACATGTAGACCCATCCAATATCCTTTGCTTAACCTTTACGAATAAGGCAGCAAATGAGATGAGGGAGCGCGTCTCGCAGAAGTCAGGTCAGCAATCTGATCAAGTTTGGATCAGCACCTTCCATCGCTTGTGTATAGGAGTGTTGCGCAAATACGGAAAACATGTCGGATTGGAAAGTGGGTTCTCTATCTACACCGACAAAGATCAGAAAGACCTTATGGACAAGGTCATGCGTATGTATGCTGTCGAGCCAGATAGTCGTGACAAGGCTATAAACCATCTTTGCGGGGTTGTCAACGACTTTCGGGAGGATATTGAAGATTTTGAGAGTCACGTTGCTGACCTGAAAAGTCCTGGTCCTGAGATGATTAATGAATACCTGCATCTGCTTGATAAGTGGAATGCAGTAGACTTCAGCGGCATTCTGTATAAGACATGGCTGCTGTTTAAGAAGGAACCCAAGGCTGCCGATATTCTGCACCACAAGTTCCAACATATTCTAGTAGATGAGATGCAGGATACGAATACTATCCAGTATGAGATTGTACGTGCTATAGCGGACCCCAAGAAAACCCGCAAATCCAATCTGTTTGTAGTTGGAGACTTTAATCAGTCTATCTTCTCGTGGCGAGGAGCCAGACCAGAGAATATCCAAAAGGTCGAAAAGGATTTCGATGATGTTAAGCAGATTATCCTTCCTCGCAATTATCGATCCACTAGCAAAATACTGACCGCCGCTCAAAATCTCATTCGTAAGAATGGAAACGCTAAAGACGTTACCCTTATATCTGAACGTGGTGACGGTCATCCTGTGGTAGTTAAGACATATCAAGACCCTGAGAGTGAAGCCAATTCGATTGCCGCGACGATTCAAGCCATCAAAGCTAAGAATGGGTATAGGTTCTCTGACTTTGCAGTATTATATAGAACTAACTCCCTAAGTAAGCAGATTGAAATTACGATGCGTAAGTACAACCTGCCTTATAAGATTGTTGGCGGATTCTCGTTCTTTGATCGCAAAGAGATCAAGGATGCTTTGGCGTACTTGTCATTTATGACTAACCCAAATGATACTATACAATTTGCTCGGGCGATTAGCGTGCCTAAGAGACATCTTGGGACAACTGCAATTGGGCGTATTGAAAAATATGCTTATGATCATAACGTTTCTATTTGGGAAGCGTGTAAAAGTCCAGATGTCAAACTATCTGCGAAAATGCAGGAGGGACTAGAGGGATTCAAATCAGTAATTGAAGAGGCCAAGAAGAAGACATCACTTACTGAAACAGTAGCTTGTCTTATGAAGGACTCGGGATACCACGAGTATCTAGTAGAAGAAGACTCCAAAAATAAGAAGACTGCTGCCAACAGCAGGGCAGATAACCTTAATGAGTTTCTTGTGGGCGTTGCTGATTACGAGAGCAAGAAGCCAAATGCGACAGTATCAGACTTTTTGCATACCGTTCAAATCATGACTTCGGATATGATGGACAAGGATGACACTGATGACGCAGTCACCTTGCTTACGATGCACTCTGCGAAGGGTCTTGAATTTCCTGTAGTCTTCATTGTTGGAGCAGAGCAAGATATCATACCCCACCAGCGCTCTGTGAATGAGGGTGGTTTAGGTGAGGAACGTCGTCTGATGTATGTGGCTGTCACGAGAGCCAAGGATTATTTGGCTATTACTCAGTGCATGACTCGTCGGCAGTACGCATTTGGCATGAAGCGTAACTACATCAAGATGTGCAAGCCTAGTATGTTTCTTGAAGAGATGGAAGTATGAGAAGGCAACAGAAAAGAGAGCGGGTAGATATAAAGCCATATACTGATCTGAGTGACTTCCAAAACATTTATCAGGGTCGTCGATGTTTTGTGATAGGTGCTGGCCCTTCAGTGGCATTTATGAACCTTTCGCCGATTGAAGATGACGTGATAATCACTATCAACTCTTCAATCCTGTTGTTTGACTGGTCTGTCGGTTCGTCAGCGGATCGATATTGGATATCAAATGACACTCTTTGTTTGCAGTGGGACTATTTCTGGTCCAAGGTTTTACGTAGTAGCTCGCAAAAGATAGTCCGCACAAGCTGGAAAGAGCATGCTGACAAGATACTGAAGCATAATTTCAGGTTTTTTAAGCCTAGAGAATCTGAATCTCCACCTCTCAGCAATGACGGGAAGGCGTTGTGCTCCGTAAGCTCGGTGCCTGCTGCCATAGACTTTGCTTTATTAACTGGATGCCAAGAGATTCACTTGCTGGGTGTTGACCACAAGATGCTGCATGGAAACTCACACTTCTGGCAATTTTGGCCGAAAGAGAAATGGCCACAGCGCAAATCTAAAGGCAAAAACTTCAGACCTGAACAGTCTCATCAGATACGCAAGTTTGAAGAGAACATTGCCACTTACCAATCTTTGAAAGAACTATCTGAGAGCGTTGGAGCATCAATATACAACTGTAGTAATAACTCTGTGATTGAGGTTTTTGAGAAGAGACCGGTGCCATTCTAATGTACACCATACAGAACATATCGACCAAACAGTTGATATTACCAGGGGTCGGAACAATTGTAGCTGGACACCGCAAAAAGGTCCACAATCTGCATGAACCCAACATTTCTGCTGCTATACAGGCTGGATTCATAAAAGTCGTCGGTGACGACACTTCCATAGAGGATGCCCTTTCACTCTTTGTCACTGTAGACGATGCCCTCTTCTTTGAGAAAGGTGTGCGGTTACTTGACTGTGATCCGGCAGACATATTGCAGCTAAGCGCTCTTGATCCTCATAAGATTGCTCCTAGTTTTTGGGGAGTGATAGAGGACTTGTCCGATTGTTGGGAGTTTATTTTCTCGACTCCCGAAGAGCTAGTAAATGATGATGGCACCATTAGAGTGCCCAGCAAATACGAAAGATTCTTGGATGACTACAACGGGTTTTAGAACATTAGATGAATTCAATCAGAAACATAAAGGCACACCGGCTTTTATTGTAGGGTCGGGTCCGTCCATACACGGTTTAGACCTAGAGCCTTTGAAAGACTATGTGACTATTGCTGTTAACGCTGGGTATTTAGCCGTACCGAATGCCGACTACACTCTATCCGATGACTGGGAAGTGGCTGTGTGGTCATATTTTGCCAATGATCTGCGACAATCCGATAAAACCATTGCCCTTCTTTATGAGCAAAAGCTTAAGGACAAGGCCAGTTGGTTCGGAGACAGGTCAGTTCTTTTTCAGCATCGTACCGGATATCATATCACTGATAAGTACGAGCACAACAATCCAGAGAATCATATCGTTCAATGTCGAACTTCGGCTGCTTCGGCCATCCACGTAGCTCACATTATGGGGTGTAGCTCTATTGTAGTTCTTGGTTTAGACTGTTGTCGAGTTAGGGGTATGCGATGGTTTTGGCAGTTTCCTGGGTGGCAACAGCCTCGCCGGTTGGATGGGAAGAAGGCAGACAAATACATTCACCGTAAACCCAGTTCTGACTCTGACTTAGATTCAATTTTGGAGTATTGGACTAAGCAGGGGAGGTTCATAAACGAAGCATGCACGGTGTATAATGCATCAGAGATATCTAAGATAAATGTCTTTCCCAAAAAGAGCTTGAACGAGATCATAAAATGCTTGAAAATGTAGTGTGTGTAATACCCGCCAGAGGCGGCTCCAAGGGCATAGAGAAGAAGAACCTCCAAATGCTCGGCAGCCAGCCTTTGTTTATGCACTCTGTAATTCATGCTATTGCTGCTGGTATTCCCAAGGAGCAAGTTGTAGTTTCGTCAGATGATCATGAGATTCTGAGTATCGCCAAAGATGCATGGGTTAATACTCGTTGTCGTCCAGCGGAAATTAGCGGGGATTTGGCGTCAACTGAGACATGCATGATTGATGTAGTTGAAAATGTTCCTGAAGTAAAGCATTGCGATGCAATGGTAATCCTTCAGCCCACAAGCCCGATTCGGGCAAGTGGCAGAATTCGCGATGCTATCAAATGCTTTTATTCTGGAGATTATGATAGCCTTTTAACTGTGACCAAGTTCTACGATTTTCTTTGGTTCCAGAAGGAAGAAAAGGGCAGATGGTTTTCTTCGTATAACCCTCAGAACAGACCCATGAGACAGGAGTTAGGGGTCGGGGGATTTAAGCATTTCGACAATGGCAATATCTATATCACAGACATCAAGTGGCTGCTTGAGACTCGGTGTCGATTAGGTGATAAGATATTTGTATACCCAGTTACGGAACTTGAGGGTATGCAGATAGATACTATAAATGAACTCAATGCTGTCAGGCAGATATTCGATGGGTTATCTACTCAACGTCTGTCTCTTGACGGTTTGCAGCCAGACGAGCTATACGATGAAGAAATACAAGGTAGTGGCGGAAGTGGGTGTGTCCAGAAAATAGGTGATTTTTCCTAAATAATCGGCATAAGCAAGATATGGATAGTCTTGGGATAGAGTCTGAGTCGGAAGTTCGGATAGGCAATTACGTAGTAGATGAGTTGTGTTATGATGGCGAAAAGCGAAAACCACAGGGCTTGCCCTGTGGATGAAGCTCGACTAACGACGTATAGGTCAAGTGATGGACAGAGATTTGAACGCTGCTGTAAGTATAAGGAATATAGGACTGAAGATACTGAGGGACACTCAGGAATTTACGCCTGTGGAGATTGGAGGTTGCAGAACTTCTAACGGTAACTCCGTTAAGGTTCAGTGCCAGTCTAAGAAGCAGGAAAAAGAAGTATTAGGTCTTAGTGAGCACTTGTGCTCATTGAACTGATATGAAGCGGCAGGGCTTGCCCTGCCGAATGTCACGGCCCTGTAACTCAACTGGGATAGAGTATCGCGCTTCGAACGCGAAAGTTGGGGGTTCAAATCCCTCCAGGGCTGGTTATGATTGCTGAGTCTATACTGCGAGAGGTCCAACACCGTGCTAATATGCGAAATGGTGAGATTGTCGAGCGTATATTCGGTATATTCGGACGATCAAAATACCCGACAGGATCAATGTTGTGGCACATGCACCGGCTGTGGATAAATGATGAAATCTCTCACATAAGGGAAGAACAACTTTTGTTCTAGAGAGAACGTCAATTATTTGCAGAACAAGTACATATGCAGTTTTGTGATGATTGTTTTCGAGAAATTGGGCATTGTATCTGCAAATGACTGAAGCGGAACTTATCAAGCTGGAGTCAATGCTGCGGGCTGATCTCTCAAATGGAGACGTGGTGGCTCGTATTCTAATGGCAGATAGTGCCAAATGTACTTGTTGCAACTTTCCCCAGCATAAAGAAGACTTTGATAGATTGCTAGCCCGTTATTCACAGGCTCGTATTAATGAAACTCGGTGGAAGCAGCGGTATTGTGACTCTCGACTTGATGAAACGTATTATAAAAATGCATCGTGGGAGATAGAGAATCGATATCTCGAAGCTACTCGGCATGCTGCACATTTGCGTGATTTGTTAGATAAAATGCAACCTTGTTTTCGTTGCAGACTCAGATATAATCCTACAGGTAAGGCGAGGTTTATGGGTAAGGTTTTCGAGAAGAAACCTTACAATCTGGTGAACAAAGTTTTTGGAACAGTATTGAAAGGTTAGTAGGAGAAAGCGAATGAACCAGCCAGGTATTGAGCAAGTGAATCCCCCAGTAGATCACGAGACCAGTGAGACTCCCATCGCCGTTGAGTTGCGAAAGGAAGTCAAAGCAAAGGTAGAGCAGTCTCACCAAAACAACGAAATTCGTGAGCGGGTTGTCAATCATTTGACAGAAGTTGAGGTTGAGCGTAGGGCAACTCTGTTGCAGTCTGCTCTGGACAATCGTGACGAAGTATATAAAGAACTCAATAAGGTCCGACCCGATCTGGTACAATATACCGAGGGCGGGCAGGTGGTGAATGAGTTCTTCTCAAAAGAGCAGTCCAAGAAACGTAAAGACGCCACCGAAAAGCTGAACAAGATCGACAAGGCCATCGACAAGGCTGTCAATGACGCTGATTATGATGGTCTAAAGCAGGCCCTTAATAAGCTAAGCAAGGGTGGTGGTAGCGATAATTGACTAAGTTCGACCCGTCGCTGTCACCATGAGTGACAGAGGAAGGTCAGGACTCTACTGCTTAAGGTGGGAGGCGATGAAGCGTGAGAACGTGGAGCCGTTTTACCACCGAGGGAGCAACCCAAATTTCCCTAAAGACGGTGAGCAGGTCGATGATGGGGTGGTTGGGGCATCTGCTAATGCAGGCACGGCGTTGCCGTGAGATGAATGACGGGATAGAACAAAATCCTGCCTACGGAACTTAGTCATAAGCGCCTGTGGATCAATGGCTAGATCGTCTCGTTGCCAACGAGAAGGTTGCGGGTTCGAGTCCCGCCAGGCGCTTTATGAAAATCAAAACAGAGTTAGTGACAGTTGAATGCACTTGGGGTGAAGGCCCCAATGTAAGCATGTCCATTCATCGATCAGAACGTCACGTCAAGAACTGGAAAGAGTATATACCACTTGACCTAACATCAGACGAAGCCGAAAGACTCGATCATATGTTGCTTATGGCTGCCAAGCAAGCACAAGAATTAGATGATCTCTGCGAGCAACACAATCAGTGGGTTGAGGAGCGCAGAGAAGATGGATAAATTCTGGATAGTCTGTAGCGAGATATTCCAATGGGACGGCAAAGAGCATCATTGTGCTGTCGCCAACGGAATCTTTACTTCCAAGGCAAAAGCTCATGCTTTTATTCAGCAGCTAAAGAAACAATACAATAGCAAGACAGACTCGGTGGACATCAAGATATTTGGTCCTGTTGTGCCAGATGTTGGTCATTCGATGCTCAAGGGTGATGACAGAGTATTTGATGGAAGTAAGTGGATCAAGCCCTCAACCTTGAAAGCTCGACAAACGAAGAAAATCAAGAAGAAAACCCGAAGCATAGGACCAGAAGATAGGCCGATTGATATGGACTTCGACTTTGGAGAGTTATGATGTATGAGCGATCACGTACACTGGAGAATTGGCTGGCTATCGTGACTTTCCTGTTTGTTGTCGGAATCTTTACCCTAGCCATCTTTCTGGGTCAAAACTAAAATGCGGCTGTAGCTCAATGGCAGAGTACCTGCTTCCCAAGCAGGATGTTGCGGGTTCAAGTCCCGTCAGCCGCTCTTTCCTTGACAAATCCTGTTTCCTGTAGTATAATCTCAGAATGATGTGGCCAGGTAGCTTAGCGGCTTAAAGCGCTGCCCTCATAAGGCAGAGATCGCGGGTTCGAATCCCGCCCTGGCTATTATGGAACAAGAACCTGGTAAGTGGCTCATTTAGTCAGGATTGAACCAACCGGTGAGACCACTGATTTAGTCTCCAGAATATGAATTGCAGGTTTACAATCCCGAGTCATGGGATATTAATAATGGCTGGTATCCTATTGTGCGTGGGATATTGCTGATCTTAGACCTGCATGCTCGTGCCATCTGTGAGTTGTTAGATCAGGTGGAAGAACAAACCCGAAAGGGTTCATAGTATTTCCTACAGCCTTTTGGTCGATGGCTGTAAAAGCGCAGATAACAAAACCCGTTCCGCGTGACCTGCAACGGCATCGCTTGTGGGGCCGACCCGGAGCAAACAGTGAAGGACTGCGACAAAGGAAAGTTGATGACTAAACCAACTGCCGTCACCGGCATGCCATTGGGCGGCGGCGGCCTGCTCCCGAAGCAGAAATGGTGCTGCGCTGCACTCGTAATGCGGAGAATCCAGTTCGATTCTGGGCGGGAGCTTTTTTTGCGAAAAAATTGAAGGATCATTGAATGAGTCCTCAGAAGATATTGAGGCTCATTTTTGATTTTTGATTATCAACTGAAAGGGGAAAGAATGATCAAAAACATCCGCAAGCAGGTTAATTCGAGAATGGGAGCGTGGTTTACCGGGACCATTACAGGGGCGTCATTGGCTATTATAAGTCTGACAGTATTGTATCATGAAGTGTCAGACAATCTGGCAAACGCCGGTCTTGAGCAGTTTCTAAAGGATTTCCTTGGCTTAGGATAATGGTAGGTCAGAAGGGAGAATACTGATGCTGACCTATAAGCAAGAAATTGAATTGATTCGACAGGCCGAGAAGGCCAACATGACGGCGGATGAGGAATCGACCCTCAAAAAATGGGCACTCCAAACTCGCCTTAACAATGTGATATTGGATTTGATATTCGATGGTTGTGTTGACGTAGACACCATTGTGAATGAGCCATCATTGTCTCTGACTAAAAAGGGAGTGATAATTGCTGGCACTGAAGACATTAATGAAGTCATTGAGGAAATCTTGTCAGCCGATCCAGACGATTACGACGACGATGACTATGATGACTACGACGAGGATGAATGCGGTGAATGCGACGAATGCGAAGACGAATGCGAACTGAATACCGTAATGACCTTGGGAAAGAGCGTAGAGGAAATTCAGACTAAGGTCAAGATTCTGAAAACATTGTGCAAACAGTTGGGCATCGAATGTCAGTAAAAACTTGTCATCAACTGTCGTCCAGGGAACTAGGTTGCGGTTTAGCCATTGTATTTGTCTTTGGTGCTCTGGTTGGATTTATAGGTAAGCGTCAAGAAAACCCCTTCCCTTGACGCATACTCTACTACTACAAAATATTTCTTATTCCCTTGAAGGAGTTCGTAAACAAACGTATAATGTGAGTGTAAACCTAGTGAGACCATCAAGAAATATATAGAGAACCAAAAACACGATGACTAACAGAGTTTGAAACGCAGTGACCAAAGCATTCAAGTATAGATTGTATCCTACTCGAAAACAAGTCAAGCGGATTAGAGAGACACTGACCACTTGTAGGATGCTCTACAACAATGCTTTGGAACAACGCATCTCCACTTATAAAGAAACTCAAGAGTCACTCACTTACTATGACCAAGCAAATGCTCTTGTCACAAACAAAAATGATTATCAAAAGCAGGTGCATTCTCAAGTCCTACAAAACACTTTGAAACGGCTTGACACTTCGTATGGAAACTTCTTCCGCAGAGTCAAAGAGAAGAAGTCTGGCAAGAAAATCAAGGTAGGCTTCCCACGTTTC
>Ga0210043_1002412_pt1 | contig 12438 bp, 14 predicted proteins | sample CryGeymet201501t_FD_183990 | JGI IMG/M metagenome (GOLD analysis project Ga0210043, IMG submission 183990) | Groundwater microbial communities from Crystal Geyser aquifers in Utah, USA - Crystal Geyser metaG 2015-01t (SPAdes) (version 2) | ecosystem: Environmental > Aquatic > Deep subsurface >... | reverse complement strand
ACAATCACTAGCAGTTGCTGGGGCTGATTACTTCATAGTAAACAAGCTAAAAAGTCCCGTGTTGTGGACATCTTCAGTGGGAAAACAAGCTCTAGTCTTTTACTATAAAAGAATGCTTTATTACTCTTTTGCTTCGACCAACTTTACAGATGCCCTAAAGCATCCTAGCGCAGTGAACAGACTGTACTACTTCCAGCAGCATCACCTAGTATACCGTAACAGTGGCAGTGTCACTTATAACTTCCGGCGCTACTCTATAGAATCTGGCGATAACCCCACCAGATTCAACGCTGTGGAACGCTACGCACGGAAACTCCTTCCTAAGTTACTAGGAGAGCCTAGCGTACACTGAGAACGACGTCCGGTAACAGTTGACAGAATATTGGGGGCCAGGTATACTTGGCTTACTCTTGGTTTTGTAGTTTACATGAAATATTTGATGAAAACATTACTGTCCCTAATAGGCAAGACCTTTTTCTTCGTACTAGGGTACGCACTGTTCATTATCTCGCACCTGTTGTACGGGTGGAAGCCGTTGATAGGCTTTGGCTTACTTGCAGTGGTTGCGATCCTAGTGATCTTGTGGTCCACACGGTCTACAGACGAGTAGAATCTACAACTTACCTAAGTTTGCTAACTTGTGCAAATCGGAAGCGGCGAGTATCTTCCTAATCTGAGCCAGGGGCAACAGGGAGATCAAGTTCTCTAGGTTGTTTAGTTTGTCATAGTGCACAGCCATGGAGCACCGGACGAACGGGGCTACCTTGTACCTTGTAGTATGACCACTACCTCTCCTGTAAAACACTACATCTGCCCCTTGTAGAGGGTCTGAGATAGGAGCGGGGTAGTTTTTCTGCTGAGCCATGATAGCCCTGAAAACAGAGGGGCTGGCTGAGAATGCTTGTACCTTAGCCGCACCAAGCCTAAAGGGTAGTGGGATGTTTGGATGGGCGTACTTGAACAAGGCAGTGTCTCTCACAAGCCAGGTAGGGTCATCCCTGTCTATTACATTCAAGTAGTAGGAAGGAGAGGGACGAACTTGGTTGCATCGTTCTTGCGCATATTTTGACGATGTGTTCTTAGCCACTCTATTGATTAGGGCACACACTGGACACTCACCAGGTACCCCAGGTGTAGTTTCTGTGCACACTATTGGAGTTTTAGTTGTACTACTCACACTCCAATGGTTTCTTACCTCTAGCCAGAACTGCTTAGCAAAAGGATCTTGGTTCGTCCAGCTCGGTAAAATACGAATTGTATTCTTTCCCTGCTTTGGCTTGAACCAATGAAAGAACTCTTCGTTCTCTGGAAGATTGTGTTTCCAGGTCGGGTTCTTCATGGCTACGGTTTCCCAGAAGTCCTTTGCCACCTTCTACTCCTTGCTACAGTAGTTAGCCAGTTAGGGCAAAGCACTGTCCCTACATCTTAGGCACTTTCGCTAAGCTTGTCAACAACTTAGTTGATATGCAGCTAGTTTGACTGTGATGCAACGATTCGGAGTTATCGAATTGTTCAAATTTTATGGCTAGAGACATCGCGACCATGCTGACGTATGATGTAGGTGCATGTAGTACAATATACTACTAGTAGGTTCACATTGTGAACTACATAGAATTTTTCGGGTTCGCCTCAGAATTACTTGTTTTCTGCGGCAAAAGGTGTGACAAAAAATGTCACACCCAATCTCCTTGCAAATCCACCAAAAGTGTGGTATACTAAGACAATTGCAAAGCAAGGGAAGATGTTTTTACTGTTTTCAAAAAACTTCCTGGTTGCTAAGGAAGACAAGCTGTCCGAAGGACAGCGCAGCTGACTAGCAACCAGGCGGCCCGCAGGGCCTGAAACTGGAAACAGTGTTTAGCTGAAAAGAGCTAACCAATGGACCGCTGGGCAGGATCTGTCTTTTAATCGAAGACGTCACGATTCCCCGTTGGTTCAACTCATACCCAGGAATACCCAGGAATAGCTGCAGTGTCTGCCTACAGCCTTGATTTTCTACTCTAACGGCTGTATATGGCAATCTATAGCAATACAAAGAGTGTAAGTAATCATACTACATGTAGGTAATCATACTACATGGTAGCAGCTGTTTACACTGAGCCCGGCCCTTCGGGCCTAGGCAAGCCAGCCTCGAAGGCTGGCTATCTTTACTAGGGACAGCTAGTACAGTTCATAGATGATGCAAAGCTGCAGTAGCTGAAACACACACCCACCGTGGATTGTAGCTAGAGATCTATCTTCTTCTTGAAGATGAGGCAAGCACGGAGAGTGTGTATATTAAACCTTAACTTATCTTTTACTTAAAGATGAGAGAAGTAACGACCTATAGTTCTCAGCTATAATAGCTAGACCTAGCTGTAGTAGCTGTAGTACTTGACATCCGCTCCTGAGTAGCTATAGTGATCCTTGAACCGCTGCCCTGGCGGAGATAGCCTGTTGTTAAGGAAGCTCTGGTTACAATCTAATTGTAACGAAACTTCCTTTTGGACAGGAATCGAGTGTCGGTGTTAACCTTGGTTAGCATTGTTTAAGTCTCGAATGGGATTCTATCTATAGGGACAACCAATGACAATTGATCTCCCAACGCTGGAACAGATGGCTAAAGACGAGAATTACTCAGTTCGGGCAGAGGTCGCAGGAGACCCCAATACCTCACTGATCCTATTGGAACAGTTGGCCCAGGATGAGGACTGGATTGTCTGTGCAGCTGTAGCTAACAATCCCAACACACCCGTTAAAATACTGACACAGTTGACCCGTAATAAGGACTGGACGGTGCGTTCAGCGGTAGCGGCTAATTCTAACACAACTGCGCCAATACTACAAAAACTCTTGCAAGATGAGGATTCCTATGTTCGTTCATGTGTAGCTGAAAATTACAATACACCCGTAGCTGCATTGTCACACCTGAGCAAAGACAATAATTTTGGCGTTCAAATAGCTGTTGCAGGTAATCCCAATGCCCCAGTGGAAACACTGGTGAAGCTGGCAGGACACAAGGACTGGAGTTTTCGCTCCGCGGTAGCCGGTAATTCCAGTACGCCCACAGACGTACTGATTCAACTAGCTAAGGACTATAACAAGAGTGTTCTTTCCGCCGTAGCTGGGAACCCCAACACCCCGCTAGAAATTGCCGCACAGGTACTCAAGTATGACACTCTACCCAAACGTAGCATGGTTGTAGAGGTACAAACTTCTACAAAAGTTAGTACAGTAGTACTGGAAGCAGCAGTAAACACTGTCTCAACTTTGGAGCAGGTAACACTAGCTTTAAGTGCTTATACTTGGATGAAACAACATGAAGCCCCTCAAGAAGAGACAGTGTTCACTGCCTTCACTGGGGAACAAGTTACAATCTACTACAAGGATGGTGAAGCTTTCTGGAATTAACCTCTGATCGGGGGATCTGTTAGAAGGGCAAACAGTGTTCAGGTGGTTAAGGAGATATTACGTGATCTGGGGGCTCCGTTCTTGAGAATCTATCCCCAAGATCCTCAGTATTGCAGCTGTTCATCTATAACTTCAGGCTGAAACCATGGACAGATCCCCAAATTTCTACCCCGCTGGGCGTATTTTCTGTATCACAAGGGGTTGCATCAGTGAAATACAAGCCTTAGGGTATACAACAAGGAACGAGGGTGAACTTCTTAGTTACTGAACAGAACAGTAGCTACTAGGTGATTCCCTGAAGGAACCTCCATGCTAACTCAACTTGTAGAACTTTGTACAGGGAGCCGAGAAGACGTCGTGGCCCTGGAGTTACATATCTCGTGGGGAGGTCATTTTAGATACCTGCTATCCAGGGCTGCATATAACTACGTTAAACAGCACAATATTACCGAGGACGTATTGTTCACTGCTTCCTCAGGGGAGCAGGTATTGGTTTTTATTGGGCACGACGGAAAGATTACCTCAGCTTTCACAGATCTCAATCTTAACTTTGAAGAACTCATGGCGTGGGACTCAAATGCTTCTTCCCTGGAGCCTGGTTCTGTGTATACAATCACCTCCGGCGGTGTCCATCATCATTGCCCAGGGCTAGTTCCGGATATTCAAGCAGCTCTCAGAAGGATCCTAGCGCGGGCTGCCTGAGTACACCATGATCCCTATGGACAACTACAACGTGGCCAAAGATCCACAAACATCTGAGGACATACTTAGTAAGCTTGCTAAGGATAAATCCTCTGATGTCCGTGGGGCAGCTGCCAGAAACCCCAGCACATCTGTAAAAACGCTAGAGAAGCTGTCTAACGACCCGGAGTGGGGTGTTCGCGCATGCCTGGCGAGTAATCCCAGCACGCCAGGTGCTATCCTAGACAAGTTGGCTTCGGACGAGAATTGGGGGGTACGTGTAGCTGTGGCACGCAGTGATTGCACCTCCCTAGACACGCTGGCACGGATGGCCAATAAGGACACTTGGAGGGTTTACGAAGCGTTGGCACGTAATCCCAATACTCCTGCGAAGGCGTTGAGTAAGTTGTCTAAGTGCAAGTCCAACTGGGTACGTACATCGTTGATTAGTAACAGCAGCACTCCCCTTAATACTTTCTTACAGGCAATAAGGTACGACAAACTTTCAAAGAGTAGTATCCTAGCTGAGATGCAAACGGTTACACAGTTAAGTACAGTTGTCTTGAAAATAGCTGATGACTATCCAACCCCTACTGCGTTGGCAATGGGTGCCTACACCATGATGCTGCATTTGAACTTGCTCAAAGAAGATGCGTTGTTTACATCCTTCACAGGAGAGCAAGCTCTGGTTTTTCATCTACCTGGCAAATCCTTACCACTTTGGGCACACACAACATCAGACTTTACCAAACTTAAAGACCTTCACGAATACTTATGTATACGAGGAGCCAAGGTATCTGCGACTGCCCATAAGCATTTTGTGTCAAACGCTTTGCGAGCCATACACAAGGGAACTGTTAAATCATGCCACTAGATATAGCCCGTAATCTCAGAACAGCCTTCTGCGGGTGCTGGTCCTTGAGATCGACGAGGCGGGGACAGTGCATCCGTGATCTCGCCGGAGTTGTGGCGCAACATCGCTGGCGTTAGAGCCGTGCGACCTCGCGAGCGAGTGGAAGAACCTGCCCTGGCATGAATGATATACTCGATGCTCTCAAGGCGATCTGGTGAGCATGGTTGTAAAGGTACGAAGATTCAGTAACCCTGGATCTTGACAGGCAGGGCTGAGGTGTTACTGTTGTCTGGTAGTCGGCTAGTACGACATAGGAGTAAAAAGGCTAAGTGACTAATTCGAGTACTAAAGGTAATTCAAACTCCGTTGTGGAAGTTACTGTTCACTTTAGAGACGATGAGGGGGTTGTTGAGTTTGTAACAACGTCTAAGTTGGTTGAAGAAACATCGTCTAACTTATGTTTAGCGATGCAGAACCATGCGCCCCTAGTTTACATCTGTGGCAAAACATTCCGAACGGACGCCATCCTCTACTTGGAGGCTGTAGACAGCTCGGGAGACTTTGTTGACTTGTCCGGCAGCTCTACTTCTCTTGAGAGGCATACCGATGAATAAAGCGGACATCTTATGTGAACTAGTTGTATTTCTGGACTCTGAGGACAGTCTTACATTTCATGTGCCCTACAGCGTCATCTCTAAGTTCCATAAAAGAATGGAGAACTTCATAGCAAACCGTAGGTCCAAGTCGGATAACTTCGGTATGCATTCCATTGAGGGCACCGTATTCTTCTCTAAGAATGTACGACACTACGCTGCTACAGAACTTACTGGAGACCCCGTGAAGTTCATTCTTACTCCTGCAGGCTAGTGTTGTGTCATTATTTTTTGTAGAAATGCAACACATGGCGCTGGGTTACAAAAGTGGGTAATTAATCGTATTGCGTAAAATGTGTACATACGCTACAATACGACTGCGTGTCCAGGATACTAGCCTTACTGTGTGTGCTTTTCTTTGGTTGTGAAGTTCCTCAAAGTAAGCAACCTAGCAGTGAACACTACTGGCCCAAAGAGTGCCAACCTTTAATGCTGGTTGTATCTGCACAGTTTGATGATACCGAGACGACTCATGTTCTTGAGGCGGCTGATTACTGGAATTCTGTTGTAGGCGCGCAGGTATTCACTTACACACTGGAAACTTACACTTCTCCGGAGTTAATACGGACTATAACTCCACACAGTGACATTTGTGGCTTAGTCTACGTAAGACCCTCTCTCTTTTCCGGAGAACGACAACAGGTAGGACTTACAGCCCTTGTAGCTGCTGACCCTGCTGACCCACTGGGTGAATCTTTGTACTCCGGTGTCGTGTTCATAAGTTCTCACCCCCTTGACAGGCCTACACACTTCCTTATAGTGGTTCATGAGCTTGGTCATGTGTTGGGGTTAGGCCACAATCAAAACACTTCTAGGGCCGTAATGTCCTTCAGTCTGACTGACACCGAGTTAGTTGTGTTTCCATACGAGCTTACAAAGGTCAGAAACTTCATGAGGTTGGAATGAGCTATACATTCATCATAGACATCGACGGTACACTGGCAGACAACTCCCACCGAAGGGGTTCTTTAGTCTACAACTGCTTGGTGTGTGGATCTGTTGTAGCGAGAACCCAACCTTCTTGCACTTGTGGAAGTTTCGATGTTGAGCTCGATCCTTCTTCTTTTGCGGCGTTCATGAATGAAGAAGCAATGTTTATGGACAGCCCTCAACCAGGGGCTCGGGAAGCCTTAGAGTCACTGCGTGCGCAACTAAACAGTCAACTTGTGTTTCTCACTGGACGCCGAGAGACGACTAGGGAGGTTACCGAGAAGTGGTTAGACACGTACATGGGAAGACTTCCTGGGACTGAACCCGTGTACATGCGGTCTGAGAAGCGGGCCAATGTTCCAGCTTCCGAATACAAACTTACACAGGTGGCTAAGTTGGTGAAAGACCACACAACGTCTGCTTTTGTGTTCTTTGAGGATGATGAGCATGTATTTGAGGTGCTGAAGAAGTTTGGCATTGTACTCAAGGCTCCGGATTGCTGGGATTGCTGGAACCCTAGAGGCCCTGAAACGTGTGAACCTTTGTATAAGTTGTAACTTGTAGAAGTCCCTGTGGCCCACAACTATACGAATTTAGGCACACTGTTTCATGACTACCCGAAGTTATTAAGCCGAGAAGGGTTGGCAGTGTTTTCAGGGCTGTCGTTAGTGTTGGACGCCAGTGGTCAGGAGTGGGTGACGTTAGACCCATATCTTGAGTTTATAGCAGCCAAGACAGCGGCTCTCAGAGTTCAAGACAGCCTTGGATTCTTTTGTGTGGGAGCAGTGCACATAAACTGCTTATATGTTCAGGTTCCTAGTTGCTTTGAAGTTCTGGATCTGGACACTAACTTTGTAATAAAACTTAATCTAGACCATGCTAAGGCGGTCTCTATGTTTACTGGTGTATGGGTAAACTATGAGACTAATAGTGAGGGGTGGTACAAGCTAAGTGAGGCCAAGGACGGAACTATTCTATATGAGGGCGGGGGTACGGACTCTAAGTTTCCCGAAGAACTAACGCCCTATCTTGTGGAAGGTACTAATAAGTTGTGTGATATTGTTAAGCTACCTGAGTCACTTCGTAATGTCTTTGTTCTGGATCACACTAAGTTTTGATTTTCTGGTATTAGTCATGGAAACCAGACTAAATAGTGCTACAATTGCTTCCTTTTCTACTTGAGGTGCAGACTGAATGCGTGATTTTAAGTTGTCAAAGTCATTTTTGGCCGGATACGAAGGTTTGCAACCATTGTGGGGGCCTCTTGGATATGTAGTATACAAACGAACCTACAGTCGGGATAAGGAAGACGGTACTCATGAGGAGTACTGGGAAACGGTCAAGCGAGTTGTTGAGGGTGTTTACAGCATACAGAAGCAACACTGTAAGAATCTAGGGCTTCCCTGGAATAATGAAAAGGCTCATCGCTCGGCCCAAGAGATGTACCAACGGATTTGGGACTTCAAGTTCACCCCCCCAGGTAGGGGCTTCTGGATGATGGGTACGGAGTACATTGACCGCATAGGAAGTGCCCCACTGCAGAACTGTGGCATGGTGTCCACTGCGGAGATCAAGACTTCGTTGGCCCTGCCCCTCACTTGGGCGATGGATATGCTCATGTTGGGAGTGGGGGTAGGTTTTGACACCACAGGTGCAGGAACCTGCGTGATTCAGGAGCCTAAGCAGGGTGACTATGTGTACGTGGTGGAAGATTCTCGTGAGGGCTGGGTAGCAGCTTTACGCAGGCTGGTAAACGCTTATCAGGGGCGCAAGTCTCTTCCAGTGCGGTTTGATTTTTCTGCGATTCGGCCAGAGGGAGCACCTATTCGAGGGTTTGGTGGAACCTCATCTGGGTACAAACCGTTGGATCAGCTGCTGGGAAGTACGGCTCGACTGTTAAGTAGTCGGGTAGGTTGCGCATTGTCTAGTGTAGACATTGCAGATCTATTTTGTTTAGTGGGACGTTGCGTTGTCTCGGGCAATGTACGGAGATCTGCGCTGCTGTCCTTAGGGTCTGCGCTGGACGATGAGTTCATGACGATGAAGAACCCTCAGATTTTTGCGCTAGAGAATCGTGAAATCAGGTGGGCAAGCAATAACTCCATTAGCGCCGACATAGGAATGGAGTACCAAGTAGCAGCAGACAGCACTGCTAAGAACGGTGAGCCTGGATATGTGTGGCTCCACAACATGCGCAAGTATGGACGCATGAAAGATCCTCCTAACTGGAAGGACCGCTACGCGGTAGGAGTTAATCCCTGTGGAGAGCAGACTCTGGGGCACATGGAAACGTGTAACTTGGTTGAAACCTTTCCCGCTAGGCATGATAGCTTCGAGGACTATAAAAGAACGCTTAAGTACGCGTACCTGTATGCCAAGACTGTAACCCTGCTTCCAACTCATAACGAGAAGACCAATGCGGTTATGATGAAGAATCGACGCATAGGCTGCTCAATGAGTGGAATAACCCAAGCACTGACAAAGTTTGGCACCCGAGAATTTCTCAAGTGGGCAGATGCTGGGTATGAATACATTCAAAACCAAGATGAGGTGTACTCCTCCTGGTTGTGCGTTCCGCGCTCCATCAAGACTACGTCTGTGAAGCCCTCTGGTTCAGTCAGTCTGCTCTGCGGCGCAACTCCTGGAATTCACTTTGCACACTCTGAGTATTACATTCGCAGGGTACGCTTTCAGAAGGATAGTTACCTAGTATCCGCGCTAAAGCAGTGCGGGTACAAGACAGAAGTGGATGTGTGTCTGCCTAGTACTACTGTTGTGGTAGAGTTCCCGGTTCATGAGGAGCACTTTACTAAGGGCAAAACGTCTGTTACAATGTGGGAGCAGCTAGAGCTTGCTGCACAATTGCAAGCTTACTGGGCAGATAACCAAGTTAGTGCTACAATTACATTCACAGCGGATGAGGCTAAGGACATCGCAGCAGCTTTGTCTTTGTACGAGACTAGGCTCAAATCAATAAGTTTTCTACCTCTAACAGAGCACAGTTACGCTCAACCTCCCTACGAAGAGATCACAGCGGGGGTATACGGTGAAATGGTTTCAAGGATTGATAGTAGTCGGCTTCCTGAAATTTTAGAGGCAGCCAACGTGCACGATAAGACAGAGAAGTTCTGTACAACCGACAAGTGTGACATCGAGTTCGATGTCCAGGAGAAATAAATGGCATTTCCTTTTTCTGGTATTACGCCAAAGGCGCCCACAGTAGGCAGCAGCCTGCGTCCGCCTGAGTATCTAACAGCTACAGGAGTGGCTGTTGCAAGTTCGCTATCCTTGCGGTCAGGTGAGTTTGCAACGCTGGTTGTAGGCCCCCTAGGGGTTAGCGTGGTTTGGGGGAACTCCCCCACAGGCATCAGTGCTACCGCCTTGGATGTGTCCCTGGCCGCCGGAACCATATTCTCTTGGGAGGTAGACGAGGCTACGAAGTATGTATCTGTATTTCCGTCTGACGGAGTCGGTACATTCAAAGCATGGCTGTACCGTTCAAGTTGATTTATCACTAGTTTAGGACTAAATTGGGTGGTATACTTTCAGTAATGAGGTAAACTACCTAACAAAGGTCTTATAATGATTGTAAGCAAAAACGGAACGCCTACCTTGTTTCTTGAGATCACTGTCAATGATGCCAGCTTAATCAGTGCCTTAGTCAAGCAGGGTTTAGAACGCCTAAACGAAGCAGATCCTTCGTTGTCCAAAGTTGCCACTATTCCCGCGCTTAGGTTCGTTCATCAGATTTATGAAAAGTCCGAGCTTGTGAAAAAGGCTATGGAAGCGCAGAGTTCCCCCACAGTTTGCGCACCGGTGAACTGTGATGAACAGTAACAATGAAGTTAACGACTATATAGTCAACGAACTTCGATCTAGTCTGCAAGAAATTCGCAGCGACAATAAGTCTTTTCAAGCTGAAGTTAGAGCAGAGTTAGAGGGCATCAAAGATGAGCTTCATGCTTACACTAATTTAGGTATAGAGCTACACTCAAAGCTCCCTAGGTTAGAGCAGGATGTAGACAAACTGGTGAAGACTATTCACCTGGGCAACGGATCGCCTCCCGTTGTTGTGCAACTGTCTGCAATTCAAAGTACATTACAGGACATGAAAGAGCGGGAGCGCCAAGTACAGGTTGTAAGGGCTAACATGATGGAGACGGTCCAATCCTTGTCTATTCAACTCAAGGACAAGGTAAACCTAGCTAGCCTCAGTGAGCAAGATCTAAAACGAACCAAGTGGACCGCTTACAGTAAAATTGCGGCTGCTGTAGGTCTGGCCGTTCCTGGTATACTTGCCTTTCTCTCTACTTTTTTCTAGTTGCATAGCTCGATCTCGTGGTTATGCTTGACGAACGCCCTTACCGTGTTAGGTTGGTACGATGGCAAGAGAGTATGAGTATGTTGTTTCCGAAGTACAAAGAATAGCCGATTTACTTGGTGTTGATTCCCAGGATCCTTCATTTACACGGAGTTCCTTTCTAAATTTCATACCGACTCAACTGAGCGACTTACCTACAAATGTAACTAAGCACGACTTGTTTATACATGGGGGGTTCGCTAGGCTTAAGTCTGATGCTTCAGTGAGGGACGGGACACCTTCCCCCCAACGGAATGCAAATGCTAGGGGAGCACACGCCCGAGTTCTATACACCCGGAAGTTGGAGCGTGAGCTTGCTACCCGTGACTTCTTCCTAAAGTCACTCAAGGCTGAACTTCGCCAAGTGTTTAGGGATAATCCTCCCCAGCGGTGTGCTAAACCCGTTAAGGTGCACAGTGGGAAGACGGTGGTGCCCCTTAGGACGGTGCTGTTGTCAGACCTGCACTTTGGCGTGTTTGTGGAGCCCCACGACGTTCTAGGGTCGGCATACAACTGGCAAATCGCTGCCCGGAGACTCGCTCAGGTTTGCAAAGAAGCCGTTCAGGACAAGGTGCAAGATCTAAGGATTGTCCTTGCAGGCGACATTGTTCACGGAGTTATTCATCTCTCCGAAAGTAACCTTCGCCCCATTACGGAGCAGTTGTGTGGGGCTGCTGCGATTCTTACCGAAGCTATAGATTACATGGCTCGTAGGGTAAAGGGTGTGACGACTGTAGTGTGTATTCCTGGAAACCATGATCGAATGGTTTACAAGTCTCCACAGCGTGCACTTTCTCAGAGGTGGGATTCATATGCCACGCTGCTATACTTAACCCTTAAGTCTTCCTTCAATCAGACCGATTATATCAAATTCAGAATACCCGCTGCGGGCATTGCTTCTGTTCCGGATCTTACTGGAGGAACCATGCTGATTGCGCATGGAGATGTTGAGCCTTCGAGTGGGAATGTTGGAAGCTCCATCAATGTGAAGTCTATTAAGGATGCCATCCTGAAGATGAGGGATAACAAGGTACTCACAAGACATGTTAGCGTGGCTATGTTTGGACACTGGCACACCCCTACACTGCAGATGCTGCCGGATGGTTCTTACTTAGTGGTAAATGGTTCATTGATAGGAGCTGACCCCTACTCCCAAAATGCGCTAGGAGTGTTCAATGCTATGCCAGCACAGGTAATGTTTGATACAACGAGTAAGTCCGCCCTTACCAACTTTAGAATAGTTCAGGTCAGAGACGCAGACGATCAAGAAGATCTTGACGACATTATTAGCACTCCGGACATCATACGCAACGGAGATGTGGTGTGAAATTTCGGGTGCAGTACACTACCGATCTAGAGTTAGTTGATGGTCTAGATGCCCAAGTGTTCAACCAAAAAGAAGAAGAGTTGGACTTACGGGGCATGTGGTGGGTAGTTATGTACCGCAACAAGCCTGTAGCTTATGCAGGCATGAAGTTATTTGAAACCCCTGACGGCCTTATGGCGTACTTTCACCGTGTTGGTGTACTGGCTAAGTTTAGAAACAAGGGGCTGCATAAGAGACTACTTCG
>Ga0210043_1002411_pt1 | contig 12440 bp, 14 predicted proteins | sample CryGeymet201501t_FD_183990 | JGI IMG/M metagenome (GOLD analysis project Ga0210043, IMG submission 183990) | Groundwater microbial communities from Crystal Geyser aquifers in Utah, USA - Crystal Geyser metaG 2015-01t (SPAdes) (version 2) | ecosystem: Environmental > Aquatic > Deep subsurface >... | reverse complement strand
CGGAATCTGCAAGCCAGCAGACATCAACCACTACAAGATTATCTAAAAGTCTACAAGATCTTATAGATTCCAGCCTTATAACAGGCTCAGTAGCGTTTGGAGTAACTACAGGAGAGTCTGACATTGATATAGTGTTAAGGTATGATGATTTATATGAGTTTATTGATGAGTACGCTGTAGAAGATCTCATCGTCTCTTCTAGTGAATATAAAGGAGATGAATTTACTTGCTGTAGAGTACGAGGAACAAAATATAATCTTATTATTGCACATACTGATGAGGAGTATGCTAGATGGGTAACTGCAACAAATAGTGTAAAAGCATTTTGTGCTACTAGCCTTCGGTATCGTGGGCTAATCGCAAATAAAACAGTAAGAGTTGATTTATTTAAATCAATCTATCATAGTCTAGAGGGGATTTATTAATGAATGAAGCATTAGCTGCATTAGCTGCACAACAAGCAGAGTATAACGATTACACAATAGAATCAACAAACATTGATTTTGAAAAAGTACTACCTGTAGCTGGTATTTGCGTATTACGTTTTAGAGAGTACATCGAACTAGGTTTACAACCTACTGCTTCAAAGACGTATCCTAATAAGAAACCTGCAATTAAAGCTCTGTTCGGTTTTGAACTCACTCTACCTAAACATAGCTATGTAGTAGGCGAAGGAACTGAAAATGCGTATAAGCGTCAGCATTTTATTAGGATTACTACTTCTGTAAGTAACTCAGGTAAAAGTAACTACATGAAGATATTCCGTATGTTGAACTGGAAAGGTAAAGCAAAAGTTCCGGCACAGCTTTTAGGAGAAGCTTATAAAGCTACTGTTTATCATTCTTATGATGCTAAGGATTTAGAAGGTGGTAAACCTAAAGCAGGAGCTAAACCTGCTTACGCTAACTTAAATGCTGGAGTGTCTAACGGTGATTACAGTATACAACCACCACGTAAAGAAGCTGATCCACTTGATGATACTTCAGTACCTATAGAAATTAAAGTACCTGCCCTTACTGAACCTCTTAAACTATTCTTATGGTCATTTCCTACTAAAGAGACTTGGGATAGTCTGTTTATTGACGGAAGTTATGAGAAAGAAATTGATGGTAAGAAAGTAGAGAAATCTAAAAATTGGATTCAAAACTTAATCCTGTCTGCCTTAGATTATCAAGGTAGTCAGCTACAAGAAATAGTAGAAGGTGGCGATACATTAGACCTTCCTATGTCAGAGGCTGAATCCGTTGGAGAATCTAAACCAGAAGGCAGAAGCGCAGAAGAATCTGAAATGGATGCACTTTTAGGAGTATGATAATTAATGGAATTGATGTTGATGCATTAACTCCGTCATTAGGTCAAGCTTTCCCTGCTGAAATTGCAGGGAAAGTCTTGCAACTTGACGGTGATGCTCAATGTTATAAGGTAGCTTATGACGACACAGTTCCTCTAGCTGTTGTGATTAATAATTATTTCAGTTCTGTGGAAATGCGTAGGAAAATGTCCGGCGCGGAGTTCGTAAATATACACCTTACTGGACAGAATAAAGGTGGTAGATACGAACTTGCTACAGTAAAGAAGTATCAAGGTAATAGAGATGGCAAGATTAAGCCTGTTAATCTAGAACCTTTACGAGATTATTTAAGTTCTTATAAACCTAAGCCAGAAGAAAATTTTAATATCTTACTACATACTACACAGGAAGCTGATGATGGTATGGTACAGGAGAACTTCAAAGCTATTCAAGCAGGTAATAGGCAGTTAAGTGTTATAATGGCTGAGGATAAAGACCTGACTATGGCGAGTGGTCTGCATTGTGACTGGAATACATTTAAGATTACTGATGTAGATGGATTTGGTAGTATCTACTTAGATGATTCTACTAGTACTAAGAAGATCAAAGGTTTTGGAACTTCGTTCTTTTGGGCGCAGTTGTTGACTGGAGACGCAGCAGATAATATACCAGGCTTAGAAATGCTTGGCTCAGAGATGCTCGAGAAATTCGATCCACTTAGTAAACCAACCCCTAAACGTAAGCCTAAAAAGATAGGCCCTGTATTAGCTTACAACATTCTTAAGGACTGTAAATCAGATATAGTAGCTTTTCATACTGTAGTGCAATGCTACAGAGATTATTACGGAATACAACATAGTTATACAGCATGGGATGGTACAGAAATGCTTCGTACGTCAGCAGAAATGCTTATGGAACAAGCTGCACTACTATGGATGCGAAGAGTTCCTGGAGAAACACCTAACTTATGGTTTAAAGATGTAGTAGACGGCAAGAAATGGGACGGTGAAGTACTATGATTAATACAGAAGGTTACAAAGAAGATCCTTTAAGTAACAACTTAATTAAAATGACTGATGACACTTTTCGTGATAGTAAGCTAATCGAAAGATTTCATATCAGTCAGAAATATATGTTACCTATTAATGATGCAGTAGATAATGGTAGTGTAACGTATACAGTGGTTACAAGTATTCCAGGTACTCCTAAACTTAAATTCTATCATGCATTCCGTAGGTTCCTTATAGCAACTTTAGGTAGAGGGAAGCTTACAGAATATTGCTACAAAGCTAATATCATGGAGGTACTACAATCCGTAAATTAAGTAGAGCTGAGGTGGCTGATGTACGTACAGCTATTTTAAGTAAACAGGGATTTAAGTGTGCTATATGTGGATGCCCTCTTAGAAACAAAGTAAGAGGAGGAGCTGCTTTAGATCATTGCCATGAGAGCGGGGTTATAAGAGGTGTGCTCTGTGTATCTTGCAATGGTGGTGAAGGTAAGGTTAAGTCTGCTGCTATTAGGTATGGCGGAGGATTAGAGAAATGGGAGCAATGGTTAAGAAATATGCTTGCCTATCTTAGTATTCATAAGATACCTAAAACAAATTTCATCCACCCTACATTTATGACAGATGATGAGAAGAGACTTAAACGTAATAAGACTGCTAGAATAAAAAGGAATACTGCTAATGCAAACACAGTTTGAGGATTGTTTACAACCTGAAGGGCCTTGTTGGGCAGCTTATAGTCTGAAATGCTCTAATTGTAATTTTAATTCTAACGTAGTACATAAGAAGGAAGATTCATTAAGGTTAAAGCCCACTGAAAAACAAGTAGCCGGAAGTCATTACAAGGATATGGTTATAACGCCTACTGAGTACATAGTGGCTAATCAAATACCTTGGATGGAAGGTAACGTAATTAAATACATCTCTAGACATAAATGTAAGAACGGTGCTGAAGATATAAAGAAAGCAATACATTATTTGGAACTGCTATTGGAGAGAGATTATAATGAGACGCTATAATCCACCGGCTAATAAGAAGCCTGTACACTTAGTTAAACATCTAAAAGACATACCTGAGAATAAAAGAATATTTCCATGTATAGGAGATATTAAGTATGATGGTGTCTATGCTTACTGTATAATACGTCCAGGAGATTATAGGGTATTCAGTAGAACTGGTATTGAGTATTTAAGTCTACAACATATATCAAACGGTTGCAGGTTCATACATAATGAACTTCCAGGAGATTGGGTATTAATCTTTGAAGTGTATAACGATGTGCTTCCTATTAATACAATCTCAGGTTATTGTAGAGACACTAAAAACCAATGGACTAACTTGTATTGTAGAGTTCATGACATCATACCGTATGAAGATTTTGATGACGGTGTATGTAATATTCCTTATATACAACGTAGGGCAAGAGTACGTAGGGTATGTCAGCAGAATAACCTATTTGTAGAATCTGAAAGCTTTCATATATTAAATGAAACTAAGGCTCAGGAGTTCGCGGAGAAGTTTATATCAGAAGGACATGAAGGTATTATAGGTCGTGATCCCAATGGTGTCTGGATGGCTGGTAAGAAGAATGAAGCAGCTTGGAAGATCAAGCAAGAAGAAAGTTTTGATTTAGAAGTGGTAGGTATGTTAGAAGGTACTGGTAAATATTTGAATACCTTAGGTACTCTTCTAGTGAAGTTCCGACTATTCGGTAAATCAGATGGAGAGCTTGTAGAGCTGCCTATAAGTGGTATGACTGACGCTCAAAGAGATACCTGGTGGAAACGAGAGGAGGAAATTATAGGGTCTATAGTACGAGTAGATGCTATGCAGATAAATGCATATGGTATGCTTAGAGAACCTAGATTCAAAGAAGTTCGTAAAGATAAGATAAAGGCAGACTTCTAGTCATGGAATTAGACCTACTGCAAGAACAACTAGATTTAGAAAAAGGTATGTTGCAGTATGGCACAGAAAGGTATAAATCTTCTACTAATACTGCTAAGAAGCAAGGACGAGGTAGTGAGACAAGTTATGCTCGTAGACTTCTTTCAGTATTAGTAGGAGATATGGGGGATGCTTTAGCTTATTGGCTGAATAATAATGGCCCTGGCCCTGGTAAACGTAGTAGTACTAAGAAAGTTCTACGTAAACTTCACCCCGACTGTGCAGCGTATATAACTCTTAAGACTATATTTGACTCTTTATCATGTGAGGATGCAGTACTTCCTATAGCTATTAGAATAGGTCAACGTATTGAAGATCAAATAAGGTTTAGTATATTTGAAGAGAATACCGGTAATCTGTATCATCATATACAGAAAGAATTCAAAGAACGTAACGTAGTTAATTATCGTAGAAAGCATAGAGTACTTACTCATGCTCATAATAGTGTAGCTGAATGGAGTTCTTTAAGCACTAATCAGAAGGTGCAGATAGGTACTGTCTTAATAGAGAAAGCTATAGTAAGTACTGCTTTATTTGAAGATAAACTAGTACGTGTAGGTAAAGAAACTAAAAGAGTTCTCACCACTACAGCAGAGACATTAGACTGGATAGAAGAACATATGATGCAGTTTGCTCTGTTATATCCAGACTTCGCACCCACTGTAATTAAACCTAAACCGTGGGTAAGTCTTACTGAAGGAGGGTACTATTTAGAACCATTACAGAGACGTTTCCCGTTTATTAAATGCAAAAATAAGTTTCAACGTAAAGGTATACAAGAACACGACTACTCTGTGGCTATGCAAGCTGTTAATAAGATTCAAGATACTCCTTGGAGGATTAACCAGTTTACTTTTCAAGCTATGCAAGAAGTATGGAGACTTAACTTACGTATAGGTATGCCTCAAAGCATACCTATAGAGATGCCTGAGTATCCATTAGATTCCAAACTAAAGAAAGAGGAAATGCAACCGCACGAGCTTATGAAGTTTAACAAGTGGAAACGAGAAATGGCAGACTTGTATACACTTGAAAAGCAGCGGGTCAGTAAATGCCTTCTACTTGGAAGAATACTTAGCTCAGCAACGAAGTACACTAAATACGAATCTTTCTACTTTGTATACAACTGTGATTTCAGAGGTAGAATCTATGCTGCAAGCTCAGGATTCTCTCCACAAGGGCCAGACATCTCAAAAGGTATACTTGAGTTTGCTGAAGGAAAAGCACTTGGAGAAAGCGGTTTTAGATGGTTGTGTATACACGGTGCTAATGTATTTGGATATGATAAAGCCTCAAATGAAGATCGTGTCAAGTGGTGCAAGGAACGAACTGGGACAATACAACTTATTGCTCAGAATCCTTTCGCAGCTGCTGCTAGAAAAGTATGGGCTAATGCCGATAAACCGTATCAATTTCTAGCGTTCTGTAAGGAATACTCAGAGGCTATTAAAGACCCTTTAGGTTTTATTAGTCATTTACCTATAGCTCTTGATGGAAGCTGTAACGGCTTGCAACACTTCTCAGCTATGCTACGAGACGAGGTGGGAGGTAAAGCTGTCAATTTAATTCCTGGTGAAGTTCCTGAAGATATATACTCAGATGTTGCGAAGGTATGTATAAAGAAATTACAGAAGATAAGAGGTGATGCTACTGCTGATCCTGACGGACATGCTGAAAAGTCTTTAGCCTTTGGTATTAATCGTAAGATATGTAAGAAACCTGTAATGACTTTACCGTATGGCAGTACGCTTAGAAACTGTTTAAATAAAACAGCGGTTTATATACTAGAGAATCCTGAGACATCTCATTGGAAGGATGATATATATGAAGGTGCTACATTCTTAGGTCAGCATATCTGGAGTAGTATAGATGATGTTGTAATAGCAGCGCGGTTAGCTATGAAATGGCTTAAACAGATAACAGGTATACTTAATAAGCTTGATAGACCAGTACATTACGTTACACCTTCTGGCTTTCTTATGTACCTGTGTGAAATGCAGACTGAGAAGAAGTTTGTAGTCACTCAACTGTTTGGTACTTGTAAATTAGTGATACGTCCTGTAGTAGATAATCTTAACTATACTAAACAATTAAGCGGGATAGCTCCAGACTTTGTGCATTCGCTAGATGCTGCTCATCTTACTTTAACAGTTAATGCCAGTAATTTAAGTAGTTACGCAATGATCCACGATAGCTTTGGTACACATGCCTGTGACACAGATTTATTAGCTAAGGTGTTACGTGAAGAATTTATTAAGTTATATACTAACCATGATGTACTTAATGATATGAAGGAAGCTATTGAAGCTAAGTATTGTATAACTTTACCCTCAGTACCTGATAAAGGTACATTAGACTTAGCTGTTATTAAGGATTCAGAATATTTTTTCAGTTAGTAAAATAAAGATACTCCTATAGATACATTATAAACAAGGATATTACATGGAACTATTAGCATTAGTAAAAGAATTGAGAGCTATATATAAACCTATAGTTTATAAAGAAGGTACTACTATAACACAGATAGCTTTAAGTAGAGGTGAGCAAAATGTTATAGATAAGATTGAACATATGGGCAGTACTAATATAAAGCATCTACGATGATAGTAATACAAGAAGAGACTTGGGACAATTGTAAACATGAGATAGAAGAGTTAGGTAAATTACATTTTATAGAAGTAAGAGGTAGTTGGACTAATTTAAAATATATTCCTAATACTAAACTTTATGAATTGGTTGATGAATCTAAATTACTAGCTGTTGTTACTTTAAGAGATGTCAATAAATTAGTAGGTTATTCTGTAATTCTCTTGATGCAAGATCATGTTTGCACAAATAATTTAGTAAGTAATTCTGCTCTGTTATTTGTGCATAAGGATTACAGAGGTCATAGCTCTTTAAAACTTATCAAAGCTACTGAAGAATTAGCTAAATCTCATAAAGCGTGTTACCATGTGTGGGGAATTAAACCAGAAAATGACTTTTCTAAGTATTTAATTCGTAATGGTTATAAACTAAGAGATATACAATATATTAAATATTTAGGAGGAACTTAATGGGATGGGTAGCATTTGCAGCAATAGCTGCTGTTGGTACTGGAACTGCTATACAGCAATCACAAGATGCAAGAAAAGCGAGGAACCAAGCAGCAGATGCTAATGCAGAACAATTGAGATTACGTAAGGAGTTAGCAGATCAATCTAAAGCTCCAATAATTAAAAAAGAAGCTAAGATAGAACTAGAGTCTGAAGAGTCTTTAGAAGATCAAGAAATTAGATTACGTAGTAAAAAGAATAGATTAAGGGTTGGTACAACTACTCCAGTTAGTAACACACCTAGCACCTCCACTGGTTTAAAGGTTGGATAATGTCTATTCAAGATAGAATAAATCAAACGTATCAAAAAGTTTATAACACTAAGGGTACTATAGCTGCGTTATACAAAGAACTAGAGCAGATTAAGTCTAGCTTTATAGCTAGGTGTGAGACTTATGCAAGCTGGACTCTACCTACAGTACTTACCAGTCAGCAAACTACTAATCCTAATAACACTGAGCAACAACATGACTTTCAAAGTATAGGAGCAAGAGCTGTTAATCATCTATCTAATAAGATAGCATTCAGCTTGTTTAATCCAGCTAGGCCTTTCTTTAAATTGGAAGCTAGACCAGAGTTCTTAGCAAAGCTGGAGTCTAAAGGATTAACTAAGACAGGTGTTGATACTATACTGGCTAAGGCGGAGCGTCTAGCTATGAATAGATTTGTTACATGGCGTAGTAGAACAGCAGCTATATTTGCATTGAAGAGTATCATCATTCTAGGTAATTCATTACTATACTTTCCACCTAGAACTAAAGATGAGATGAATGCAAAGGCTCAGGCATTTAACTTCAGAGATTATGTAGTCAAGCGCGACCTTAGTGGTAAAGCTTTAGAGATTATAACTAGAGATAGAAAGAAGGTTAGTACTCTCCCAGGTAACATTAGGATAGCAGTACAGACTGATCCTTATAATCCTAGGAAAGATAACGATGATGCTGAATTATTTACTAGAGTAGTATGGAATCCTGATACAAAGAAGTATCATATATTCCAAGCTGTAGATGAATACCCTTTAACGGATATTAATGGTAGCTATACTGAAAAGGAGCTTCCTTGGATACCTTTAACATGGGACTTGCAACGAGGTGCTGATTATGGTACTGGCTTAGTAGAAGATTATGCCGGAGACTTTCATGCTTTAAGTACACTTACTCAGAGCATGGTTATAGGTGCAGCTATTGCCGCTGATATTAAATTCTTAGTAGACCCTGCGGGAAACACAGACTATAAGGCATTGAATGATGCTGAAACAGGTGCATATGTTCCTGGTAAAGAGCAGGACATTAGTACTCTAACTACCGACAAAGTTAATGACTGGACATTTGTTAGTCAGATGATTCAAGGTTATGAGAAACGTCTCGGCTTAGCGTTTCTACTAGGCTCAGCAGTAACAAGAGATGCTGAAAGGGTTACGGCAGAAGAGATTAGATTTCAAGCACAAGAGTTAGAGACAGCTTTAGGTGGACAATATAGTAGATTATCAGAAGAACTGCAAATGCCTTTAGCTTACATACTCTTAAAAGATATAGACTTTAGTATTAACGGAGAAGAGATTGATCCTATTATAGTAACAGGGTTAGAATCTTTATCTAGGAACTCGGAGGTCGATAAATTAATACTGTTCTTACAAGACTTATCCTTATTAGCTAACCTTCCTGAACAAGTCCAAGCTTATATTAAAGTACCTGAGATAACAGCTATCTTTGGGAATGCTAGAGCTGTAGATTATAAAGAGTTCATAAAAGATGATGCTACCGTACAGAAGGAACAAGCAGCTAAGCAACAACAACTCATTGAAATGCAGCAGAAGGTAGGACAAAACGACGCAGTAAATTCAGCTACCGCTGCTCAGTTAAGTAAAGGATAATTATGCCAGATGAATTACCTGTAGGAGAACAACCTGTAGTACCTACTCAAGTAGTAGAGCCTGTACAAGCAGGATTTACTGAGAAGTCTGTTCCCACAGCACCCGTAAAAGCAGATGCAGTACCTGACGTAGACTTCTTCAGCTCAGCAAAAACTTTATTGAAAGATAAAGGCTTTGATCCTACTGAAGTAGTAAATAAGATAGATGCTAATAACGGTAAGATACCTCTTGACCTCTATAATGATTTAACTTCTAAGCTAGGAGTTACTGAGACTAATACTTTAGTAGCTGGATATTCTCAAGCAAGAGACGCAGCTAACGCTAGTATTGAGCAAGAGAACCAAAGAATCTATGATGTAGTAGGTGGGAAAGATAAATGGGAAGCAGCAGCAGCTTGGACTAAGACTCCAGAAGCGGGTTTAACTCCAGAAGCGGCTAAAGCTTATAATAAAATGTTTGCTGAGGGAGGATTACAAGCTGAACTTGCAGCTAATGCTATCATGGAAGCGTATATGAAGAGTCCAGGTTTTACACAAGCACCAACTCTGGTTCAAGGCGATGGGCCTGCACCTATTCTTGGACTAACTGCTATATCAAGGAGCAAGTACGTTGAAGAGAAGGCTAAGGCTATTACTGCTAATGATGCTGTTGCAGTCAAGAGTCTTGAGGAACGTGCTAGACACACAATGCAAAATAATCCAGGCTTATGGCGTGGAGCATTACATAGTTTTTAATTACTAACGGTCGTATCGACCACTTAATTTAATGGAGAAATAAATGGGTATCCCTACAGATTCAAGTCACTTGTCCCGACCAGGACAGAACCTCGGAACAGGTGCAGTAGATGCACTACATATTGAAGAGTATGGTGGAGAGGTTGAAGGTACTATCGCTAAGAAATCTTTTATGCGGATGTATGTAAAAATTAAACCAGTACGTGGTACTAACGTAGTTACTAATGATCGTGTAGGTGAAGCTACTCTGCAAGCAGTAACTCCAGGTGTTCGTCCTGATGCTAGTCCCACTGAATTTGGCAACGTGTCAGTTAAGGTTGATACTATCGTCCTTGCTCGTTCTAACGTAGCCCTGCTTGACGACTTTCAGGCTCATTTTGATACACGTAGATCACTAGGTGAAGAGCATGGTAAGAAGATTGCTAAGTTCTTTGACGAAGCTTTCATTATCCAGGCTATTAAATGTGCTCAGGATACCGATGTAAGTACCACTCATCCTGCTGGATGGACTGCTGGTACTGTAGTAGAACTTGCGGCTGCTAATGACGAACTTGATCCTGTTAAACTTCAACGTGGTATTGAGGACGTAGCAGAAGCTATGGAAACTAATGACGTTGATCTTGATGGAGGTGTTATTCTTGTAAGTCCTACTCAATATAATGTATTGCTCAGGAATGATAAACTTCTTGATTCACAATTCAGTCTTGGTAATGGTGACTACGCTAAAGGTAAGGTTCTTGCTTCTGTAGGACTTCCTATCATCAAGACTAATAGGATTCCTAAAGCAGCTATCACAGGACATTTCTTGAGTAACGCAGGTAACTCTAATGCTTATGATATTAATGCAACTAATGAAACTGATGTCGTTGCTATTATTATGCTTCCTAAAGCGTTGCTTGCTGGTGAGACTATTCCGCTTACTTCAGATGTATATTACGAGAAATCAGAGTTGCAATGGTTCATTGACTCTTATCTTGCATTTGGTGTAACTCCTAATCGTCCAGATAACTGTGGAGTAGTTCAGAAGTATCGAGCATAACGTTCTCCTAGGTACTGTACCTAGTTCCTTGCCCCACCTCTTTAACCGGAGGTGGGGTTTTTTTTTTGTGTTTATTTGTGGCTTAACTTATGTTAAGGTTACAGCCTTATTATAATTTAATTCATAGGTGAGCTATAATGTTAAAACTTGATGCAATAAATCAAATGCTGTTAAGCATAGGTCAGAATCCAGTTACTAGTTTAAGTAGTAATCATCCAGCAGTTTTAGCTGCTGTAGCTATATTCAATAGAGTTAATAAGAAGATACAAGGTCAAGGCTGGTGGTTCAACACTGACTATAATCTAACCTTGAGCTATAACCCTACTACAGGAGAGATAATTTTACCTGCTAATACCTTAGGTGTTGATCCAGTAGACACTACTTCAGGATTAGTACAGCGTGGTAATAAGCTTTATGATAGACTTCTAACTACTTTTAATGTAGGCGAAGATGTAATAGTTAATATAAAGCAATTACTTGAGTTCGAAGATATTCCAGAGAATGCTGCAAGTTATATAGCAGCTCAAGCTAGTTATGAATTCCATAGGGATAAAGTAGGTGATAGAGTAAAGATGCAAGAACTTAAAGAAGATATACATGCTACGATGATAGAAGTAAAGAAAGATGATATTAATTTTAATAATATTAAACTCTCTGATAATCCTTCAGTTAAAAATCTATTAGGTGGGATGCGTCCCTCAAGGAGATAGTATGTCTTTAGTAGATGGTTCTTATAATAGTCTCCTACAAGGAATGTCACAACAGCCTGATAGAAGTAGGTTAGAAGGGCAATGTACTTTACAGCAGAATTTGTTATCTGATCCTGTAGACGGTCTTAAACGTAGACCACCTCTTACTAAGGTTGCTAATGTCAGTACATATCATACAGATAATCTCATTTACCAATACGACACAGGACTTGAGCAATATCTAGTAGTGTTTATGAATGATCTGAGTGTAGAAGTGTATGATTTACTAGGAGTTCAAAAGACTGTAAATAACCAAGCAACTTCTTATCTTAGTACTACTCCAAAAATAGACTTACGGTTAGTTACTATAGGTGATTACACTATAATAGCTAATGCTACTAAAGTAACAGCACTTAAATCTGATGTTAAAGAAGCTACTTCTGCAGCCTTAATATACTTCAAAGATGGTGGAGAATACGGAAGAAAATACACTGTAACCATAGATGGTACTGTAGAAGCTACTTATACTACTCCGGGTGGATCAACTCCAGCTACAGAAGCTGCCCAGACAGGCACTGACTATGTAACTGCTCAGATATTTGCTGGACTTAGTAGAACTGGTTATACCTTTACTAGATTAGAAAATGTAATACACGTAAAGAGAACTTCAGGGACAACTCCTATAGATATACAAGTATCAGATGATAGAGGTAATCTATTTGCTATTATTATACAGGATGAAGTAACTAAGATAGGAAACCT
>Ga0210043_1002410_pt1 | contig 12443 bp, 16 predicted proteins | sample CryGeymet201501t_FD_183990 | JGI IMG/M metagenome (GOLD analysis project Ga0210043, IMG submission 183990) | Groundwater microbial communities from Crystal Geyser aquifers in Utah, USA - Crystal Geyser metaG 2015-01t (SPAdes) (version 2) | ecosystem: Environmental > Aquatic > Deep subsurface >... | reverse complement strand
CGATGCCACGGACGATGCCACGTACGCTGCCACGGACGCTGCCACGGACGCTGCCACGCTCGATGCCACGGACGATGCCACGTACGCTGCCACGCTCGATGCCACGTACGCTGCCACGGACGATGCCACGCGCGCTGCCACGGACGATGCCACGCGCGCTGCCACGTACGCTGCCACGCACGCTGCCACGGACGCTGCCACGTACGCTGCCACGGACGATGCCACGCGCGCTGCCACGCGCGATGCCACGCTCGATGCCACGCTCGATGCCACGCTCGATGCCACGCGCGCTGCCACGGGATGCAGCAGGGCGGTTCAGGCGATGGCGGGGATGGGCGGCCTTGAATGCGCCCGCCTTGCCTATCGCCTCTACCAAGGGGGCAACATGTGGGCAGCCTGGCAGGCGCTCATTGCCTTCGGTCGCGATCACGCCAAACTTCATGAGTCGGGACTGATCGACCCCTCACTTTATGCGCGTTACGCGCCATGGGAAGCGCTTGCGCGGGTCAGCGGGTTTCGGTTCATGCATGCGGAGTTCTGCATCGTGTCCGAGCGGCCCGTCCATGTCAGCCTTGATGAGCAGGGGCGCGGCCATGCTGAAAACGGACCTTACATGCGGTGGGCTGACGGCACCGGAATTTATATGTGGCACGGCACGCAGGCGCCTGCCGAATGGTTCCATGGAAATCTTCCGACCGCCTCAGAGGCGCTGCAATGGGAGAACATGGAGCAGCGCCGTGTCGCTTGCGAAATGATCGGCTGGACACGCATCCTCGACGAGCTTGACGCCCGCACGATCAACACTGACGATGACCCGGAGATTGGGGAACTTGTCGAGGTAGACATACCAGACATTGGGCGCGAGCGGTTCCTGCGCGTCCGGTGTGGCACGGGCCGGGATTTTGCTCTCGCTGTGCCACCATACATGCGCACGGCACTGGAAGCCAATGCATGGACGTGGAACGTCGATCCGCAAGATTACAAACCAGAAGTCAGAACATAGGAGATCACTGACATGAAGACCTTCAAAAACCAAGCCGCACAGGGGGATTGTTTCCTCCGCCGCATTGATGCCATCCCTGCCGGGGTTGTCTCGCAGGACTCTGAAAAAGGGGTTCACATTATTGCTCATAGCGAGACTGGGCATAACCACGTGATCGAGGCTGACCGTGACAACGTGCGGTTCTATGTCGATCCGTCCGATGGCCTCAAGGCGTACCTGGAAGTGCTGGCGACAGACGTGCAGCTTAATCACCTGCGCGCTCACGACACGCACGAGACCATCCTGATCTCGCCGGGGAAGTACGAAATCCGCCGTCAGCGTGAATACATGCCCGAGGGATTTCGCCGGGCCGCTGATTAATCTGACCACGAAGCCCGTTGGTGCATGGTGCATCAGCGGGCGACAGATTGGGAGTAGACGCATGAACCGCCCAGCCTACAAAGCAATTGGCCTAGGAGCCATGTGCCTCAGCGCAGGGATCACCCTGTTCTGTCTGCTGGTAGGTATCGGCTGGATACTCGCATGGGCGAACGTGGGCTGACATGGGACAGGGGGAAAACATGAAACGCATCATCATCGACACCGCCATCGGGCTAAGCCCATATGCGCTGTATGCAGCAATGCTGGCATTGGCTTGGAGGGTGGGGGCGTGAGCGAGCAGATCGCCGCCCTATATGTCGAGACCAATGGCTCGTATTACGGCTTGAGTGGCGTCGATCCATGGGATCAGAACCGGGACGCCCGCAAGTACAATGGACCGCATCCGGTTGTAGCGCATCCCCCCTGCCAGCGATGGGGCAAGCTCTGGGCCGGTCAGCCCCTGCATATCAAGCGCACGGGTAAACGCAAGATCAAGGGCGACGATGACGGATGCTTCAAGGCCGCACTTGCTGCCGTTCGCAAATGGGGCGGTGTGCTGGAACACCCATGGGGAAGCCATGCATGGCCGCATCACAACCTGAACACGCCGCCCCGTTCCGGCGGATGGATCACGGCGGACTTTCATGGCGGCTGGACATGCTGCGTCGAGCAGGGCCGATATGGTCACTATGCCCGCAAGCCCACACTGCTGCTGGCCTATGGGGCCGCACTGCCCGACCTTGATTTCGGCATTGGTGAGCCAAGGCTTGACCCGGCGGTCATCGAACGCATGGGACTGAAGCGGGCAAAGCGGCTTGGCGAGGTTGGGTCACGCGGCGGTGGCAGGGATAGCGCACCCCGGATCGGAACACCTGAACCGTTTCGCAACCTGCTGATTGACATGGCGAGATCAGTTGCAATGGAGACCACCCATGCCTGAACAAACCGACATCGAAGACTTCCTGAAAGCCACCGAACACTGAAATCACGCCCGCGCTGGGGGTGCTGACCTGGGGCGCTGCTTTATGCGGCGCCCTTTTTTTGTGCGCGCCACGCCTCAAACGCCTGCCATGCGCCCTGATGACCAAGCGCCACACACGCGAACGCGCCCGCGTCCCGTGCCGCTGCCAGGTACTCCCGCTGGCCGTCCTGCCATGTGCCCTTGGTGTGGTCCGCGCGTTTCATCTCGCACACGAATGCCGGGCATCCGGGAATGATAATATCGGCCGCGCCCTGCGTCATGCCCTGCGCTTTCTGGCTTGCCAGCTGTCGATGGTGCCCGCCTTTCAGCTGTTGCTCATTGCGCGGATGAATCGCAATCGCGCCATAGGTGTCAGGATATTCCCGGCGCAGACGGTTGAAAAACGTGACCTGTTCCAGTTCCTCTTTCGGGCATTTACCCCGGAACGTGGTGTCACCATAGATCGGCACCGGGCAATCCTTAAGCTGCATCGACTTTTTCCATCAGGTCCGGCGCCACATCAGCAGGGCGGTTATAGGCCAGCGCGCGATAGAAGCCGGACTCAGGATCCTTGCGATAGGTGATCGTCTCGATGCCTGCCGTGCGGGCGGCATGGAATATGGCCCATTCGGCTTGCCCCTTGGTGTGGCGCGCCTGCGGCTGGTACCAGAGCGAAAACGACCTGTGCGGCGTCACGAAATCCACCCGGAATGTCGGGTTACCCTTCTGGCTGACGCCCTCATAGCATTCCATGGACAGGACCACATCGGTCTGCATCCGTGTCGGGTCACGCTTCAGGGCTTTGAATTCCCCGATCAGGCGCTCGTTCGGGTCCACGATTTCAGCCTTGCAGGTGGAGCAATAGCGCGCCGCAATATCGTTTTTCTCGCCGCATTCGGGGCAGTCCTTGCCGGTCCACCTGTAGCCGCAGCGGTCATATTTTCCGCGTTCATTGCCCGGCACCATGCCAAAACAGCGCCGCCCGAAATGCGCCGGCATGGGGCCGTGCTCGGTCTGGACAGGCTCGCCTTCAAGGTCCATGCAGTAGCCGTGCTCGTCGATCCTGTAGCCCGCATCAGCGACCTCTGGCCGGATCGTGAAATCATTCTCATAGCTGCACTCAGGGCAGAACGCCTGCACACCGCCCGGCACATTCGGCGCCTTCCCGGCGCGGATCGTGGGCGAGAAAATATCCCCGTCCGGGCAGTGATCGGCCAGATTCGTTGTATAATCCAGCACGAGGCAATCATCCTTGCCATCAAAGAGGCGCAGGCCCCGGCCCACGATCTGCTGCAACAGGCCGACGCTTTCGGTCTTGCGCAGGATCGCGATGACATCGACATGCGGCGCGTCAAATCCGGTGGTCAGGACGCTGACATTGACGATATATTTGACCTGCCGCGCCATGAAGGCCGCAAGGATTTTCTTGCGTTCGGCGGCGGGTGTTTCGCCCGTGACCATGGCGCTGAGGCCCGGCGGCAGGCTGGCGAGCACTTCCTGCGCGTGTTTGACCGTCGCGGCAAAGAACATCACCCCGCGCCGGTCCTGCGCCTGGCGCACCACGTCAGCGACCACGGCGGCTGTCTTGCGCCCATGCCCATGATAGGCGCGGTCGACAGCCTCGGCGTCAAACTGGCCCCGGCTGTTCAGCGCCAGCCCGCCCGTGTCATAGCCCTCGGCATTGATCGCGCCAATGACGGGCGGCGTCAGGTAGTCCTGATCGATCAGCTCGCGCGCGCCCACACGGCCAACGCATTTGCCGAACCATGGATTGCGCGCCTTGTCCTCGCCCCATGTCCTGCCGTCCGGCTCCTCCTGGTAGATGTACCCGCTGCCCAGCCGGTAGGGCGTGGCGGTCAGGCCCATGACGCGCAGGTTCGGATTGCCCTCGCGCATCCGCTCGATGATGTGCCGGATCGTCGGGGTGATCCCGTGGGCCTCATCCAGGATCACCAGCGCATAGCCCTCGTCGCCCTGTTTCTGGAACCGCCTGATTTTGTTCTTCACCGTGAGGGGCGACCCGAACACAACCGGGTGGCGCAACTCCTTTGCCCCCGCGCTGGCGCTGAACGTCGAGGCCGGGTTGCCGGTCGCGAGGAACTTCGCCCGGTTCTGCATGACCAGTTCGGCGCTCGGCGCGAGGCACAGGATGCGCTTGCCCGTGCGTTCATGGATAAGGCGGGCGACCTCGGCAATGATGTGGCTCTTGCCGGCGCCCGTGGCCGCCTCGACGCAGAACGGAACCAGGTTACGCGCCATGTGCTCCACGGACGCATCGACGAGGCGCTGCTGGTAGGGGCGCAGTTCGGCCATTACTTCAACACCCAATAAGACGACCCCGCGCCCCGGTATGGTTCAAGGTCCAGCTTGGGCAGGTGCTCCTTGACCACCTTGGCATAGGCAACGCTGCCCTCTTTCGATACGTGCGTCAGGTTGCGGCCGCATATCTCGGCATCGCGGTCGCGGGCCAGCTTCACCAATGACGCGAGCAGTTCCTTTTTCCGGTCTGTGGCGTTGTCGATGGCCTCGACCAGCTCGTCATATTCGGCCAGGATGCGCGCGGCTTCCGGCGTCTCGACCTGGACGCGTTTCGGCTCAAGGTGGCGCGCGCTGAGTTTCGGGTCTTCCCGCTCAATGACGAAATCATCCCAAAACGCTTTCAGCTTCGGCAGGCTTTTCGTCCGCCATTTGCTGCACGGCATGACCCGTTCCAGCATCGGCGTCATGTTCGGCGCCCATTGCCAGAAATCCCACCATGCGCGCTCGCAGACCCAGAGCGAGAACTGCACCTGGTCATGGTAATGCGGCTGGCCTGCAATTGGCACGAATTCGGCAGGCGGCTGGTCATCCCTGCCCGCATGGCGAAACTTGAACGGGCACTTGATCTCGAGACCGCCAACCAGCCCGACCAGCCCGTCCGGGGATGCGCCCGCCCATTCGTCGCGGGTGACAAACCCCTCTGGCGTGACCGCGTTGCCGGTCTCCATCATGTATTCCATCAGCGCGCCTGCCTCATGATACGTGCCATACGCCGTGGCCACGTTGCCGGTAAACTCCGACTCCGCCCCATGCCAGCTACGCACCAGCGAGCGCATGGCATCCTCGCGTGTCATCCATGGCGAATTACCGAGGATCGCCCCGGTCATCGATGCCGTCACCCGGCCCCGGCGCGCGGCAAACCATTCGTCTGTTCGTTGTTCCATTGTCATATCCTTCCCCAAAGGAGCGCCGCCGCATCACCATTGATACGCCGGCGCTGGATGGTTGCCCTAGAACGGGATTTCGTCGTGCTCGACGGATGAGAACGCAGGCTCAGGTGCGGCTCGTTTGGCAGGCGCGGGCTTGGCCTCCGTGACATGGGTGCCCTTGGATTTCGGCGCCACCGCCGCGATCCAGTTGCCCCGGATCATGTCCCCGGTCTGCCGGTCCTCGACTTCCCAGATCATGCACTTGATTGTCATGGGCTTGTTTGTCAGGTGTATGTTGAGGTCTTCATCGGCAGGCTTGCCCGCCTTGGTCGTCAGCTTGCCGCCCGCGTTGGCATCAATGGCGGCCAGCATCCGGCGGGCCTTGTCGCGTTTCTTCGCCGCCTTGTCCGCGTCCTTCGCAGACGGGTCGTCATCGGTGACCCAAAGCTTTTGGTAGACTTTGCGATTCTTGAATTCGTCCGGCGCAATCACCGTCCAGCGCAGGGAGATGTATTCAACAATCCCGACATTGGGATCGACCTTTTGCTCCCACTTGGCCTCGTCGATCATCGCAAGGACCGTTGACCCGTCAGGGATCGGCTCCATGTTGCCACCGGCAATCTCGTACTCGGTCGCCTTGTTTGTCGCGGCGTTTTCGCCATCGCTCAGTTCCCAGAAACTGCTCATGTTACGATCTCCATTTCTTCAGTCTGTTTTGGTTCGTCCGCATTCTTTTTCGGGGCCGCCTTTGCCTGGGCGTTCCCTACCGTGGCACTCCGTGCCGTGGCACCGCCCATCCATTGGGCGAAGGGGTTCACGCCGCGCTCCAGCGGGATGTCCTCCTCGATGCCGATGCGGTTCTTGGTGATGGCCACTGGCGTCAGGTACGTGACCAGCACCCGCTCCCCGGTCGCCACGGCGCGCTTGTGTTCGCCGTCCTTGCCGATGATCGCAGTGGCCTGCTTGATGAAGCCCACCACGTCCACGCTGTCCACGTAGGGCGTCATGGATTTGGAATGCAGGCGCAGGGAATATTGCGTATAGCCCTCGGCATCCGGCGGATCGATCCGCACCACGTCGCTGTGGGCAATGAACACGACATTGATACCCCGGCGGCGCATGATCTCGGCAGCCTTGCGGACCCGCCCGTGCATCGCTGCAATGGCGTCCCGGCCTGCCCCATAACCGCCCATGGCCTGCTGGATGGATTTTGCCTTGGTGTCGCTTTTCAGGACATCCTCGGCAAACAGGGTTTCCAATCCGGTCACGCTGTCTATGATGACGCTCTTGTAGGGGTGGTCTTCAGTGGTCAGGGCCAGCAGCTGTTCCCACAGTTTCTTGACGCTGTCGGTTTCGCCAATCGAGACCGGCACCTGATCGTCAGGCAGGTCACGGGGGGTCTTCTCGCCCTGCGTCTGGATCAGGAACACAGGCCCCGGAAACGTGGCCGCCAGGCTGGTCTTGCCAGTGCCAGGCGTCCCGCAGATGGTGACAATAAGCGGTTCAGCCTCAGCCGGTGCCGCCGTTGAAAGGATACTCATCAGGTTTGCTCCTCTTCGCTCTTCTCTGATGTCTTGACGGTAAGGCGTAACTCTACTAGCGTCAATACGAAATCTGATATCAAGGAGAAAATTCAGATGATGACGTTGGAACGGATCGTTTTTGAGTTGCAGGACCGCAACGCGTCGATGGTGGCGCGGGCCTGTGGGTTGCGGATCGGTACAGTCTGTGACGTGAAGAACGGCAAGCAGAAGAACCCGAATTACAAGACAATCGAAAAGCTGTCGGCTTATTTCGAGGCTGACCGGGTGGAGCAGGCAGGAGAATGAAAAGCATGGCTGGGGCAGACGGATCGGCACTGGTTGGCCGGCAAGTGAGCGCGCCCGTGATGGCGCAGGCAATGTGGGAATCGGGCTTGCGGGTGTTCCCGCTCTACTCGTTCCTGCGGGACACCAGGACAGGCGCCGCGTCATGCCTCTGCGGCTGGGACGGCTGCAAGGCGCCCGGCAAGCACCCCATTGCCAGTAACTGGCAGAACACCCCGCTCTGGTCGCCGGAGCAGGTCGAGGCGATGGTTGAATACAACCAGTTTGACAGCGGCTATGGCATCCTGTGCAGGGGGCTGCTGGTCATCGACGTCGATGCCCGCAATGGGGGTATTGCCTCGTTTGCCAGGCTGTCTTCTGCGGTGCCGGAGATTGCCGGGTCCGGCATGATTGTCGAGACAGGCTCAGGCGGCGGGTCACGTCACCTGTTTTTCAGGGCGCCACAAGGCGTGGCCCTGATGCAGCACATGCCGGACTATCCCGGCCTTGATTTCAAGTCATCCGGTTATGTCGTCGGCCCCGGTTCGCGCCATGCCAGCGGCGGCATGTATGTCCTCGCCCATGGCGGCCCGGATGACATTGACGATGCGCCTGCGGCCCTGCTGGCCATCCTCGCCCGCCCCGAACGCCACAGGGCGGACTATGACGGCCGGACGGTCGACGTATCACACGATGATATTGCCGGGATGCTCGGGCATGTCGATCCCGATTGCACTTATGACACATGGATTCGGATTGGCATGGCCATTCATCATGCGACAGGCGGCACGGGACAGGATCTCTGGGACGCATGGTCAGCGCGCGGCGACAAATACGACGCCCGCCGCATGGATACGCACTGGCACAGCTTCGGGCGGTCATCCAACCCGGTGACGCTCGGCACCCTGATCCATCACGCCGAGGAGGGCGGCTGGAAAATGCCGGTGTCATTCGTGGCCGAAATCGATTTCGGGGATGTGCCTGACCCCATGGGCAAGGCGCGACCTCCCAAGGGCCTGCCCTTTGACGTGGCGGGGGTCGACCTGCTTCGCCCGCCCGGATTTGCAGGCGAGCTGGCGACATGGATCGAGGACCAGTCGCGCAGGCCGCGCCAGCGTCTTGCTGTTGCCGGTGCCATCGTTGGGCTCGGGAACATTGCCGGGCTGCGCTATACCGACGACCTTGATGGCGTGACCTGCAACCTGTTCGCTTTCTGCGTGGCAGGCTCGCGCACCGGCAAGGAAGCCATCCAGCAGGGCGTGGCCGAGATACACCGGGCGGCAGGCTGCGCGCCGGCAACCCATGGCGCAATTAAATCAGAGCAGGAAATCCTGCGTAACCTGACCCGCCACCAGGCCGCGTTCTACATCATCGACGAGATCGGCATATTCCTCCAGAAGGTCAAGAACGCCCAACAGAAAGGCGGCGCGCTCTACCTCGACGGCGTTATCGGGATGCTGATGGCGGCCTATTCCAAGGCTGATAGCTACATGCTGCTGACCGGCGACCTGAAGGAGGAAATCCGACAGCTGCTTCTCAAGGAACTGGCCGGGGTCAACCGCCGCCTCGAAGAGGGCGAAACCCGCGCAGGCGTGGACCCCAAGGCCGCCGAACGGCACATCGAACACCTCGAACGCGCCCTTGCCGGGCTGGACAACGGGCTGGAGCGGCCTTTGCTGTCCCTGATGGGGTTCACAACCCCGGTCACGTTTGACGACCTGGTGGACTATCAGAGCGCCACGAACGGCTTTATCGGGCGTTCGCTCATCTTTCAGGAACGCGACACCGCGCCCCGTTCGAAGCTCGGATTCCGGCGCCGGGCCATGCCGCCCGAAATGCAGGCGACCCTCGCGCAGGTCTACAATGCGGGCGAATATGACATGCTGGACGATGCCCAGGGCGGACGCGGGCAGGGCCGGATCGAATATTACGGTGACCGCACACGTGTGCCGACCGACCCGCGCGCCGCTGACATGCTCGGGGAGGCCCTCGAATGGATGGAGGACCAGGCCATTGCGCACAAGAGCAAGACCGGCCTTGAGGCGCTCTATCTCGGCGCTTATGAGCTGGTTTCGAAAGTGTCCCTGATCCTTGCAATCCCGGAAGGGCGGCGCACCGCTGAACACGTCCGCTGGGCCTTTGAACTGATCCGGCAGGACATCGAGGCCAAGGCGCGTCTCGTCACCGCCAACGACCGCGAAAAGGACGCCCCCAGGACAGCCCTCGCGGCCCGTATCGCCAACCTGATCGACCAGGACGGGCAGACGATCGGGGTGATTTTCAACCGGCTCAGGAAACAGAAGCGCGAAGACATCCTGAAAACGCTTGACGAAATGGAGCAGGCGGGGCTAGCGTTGAAAACTGAAATTCCAGCAGCTGAACGGCAAAAAGCCACGCTGCATTACAAGCTGACAGACCACAAATAGCACCAGAAATAGTGCAGAAATAGTCGCCCACAGCTTTGTAATTGTTCAGAAATACACAAATAGCAGAAATAGTACCCCCCCCCTCTGGGGAGGGTATTTTTTTGTGTTTATAAAAACAGTCTATCTACTATTTCTGCTATTTGTGTATTTCTGAAGTATATCAATGACATAGGGTACTATCTCTGGAACTATTTCTGACCTCTCTTACTATTTGTGGTTTTTGCCTTGCAGCCTGGGGCGGATATGGCTAGGGGTGGATGTGTGACCTGACCACGCCAGATGGTGGGCACATCCCAGCGCGGGTTCCACATAGAGGAACCCATAAGATGACCAGGACTACCGAAGCCCGCCGCAGGCTTGCTGCCGAGATTCGCCGCCTCGACGCACTTGGCGTCAATGGCAAGGACATATCCTCACGCCTCGGTTGTTCCAGCGGACACGTCAGCAAGGTGCTAAGCAGATCCCGGATGGCGATTGTGGGGATGCAGGGCTTGCACGTAACGTCTCAGAAATGGACACCGGCCGCAAAGCCATCAACCTGCCAGGAATGGGTGCGAACCCCTGACGGCCTGAAACCGTGCGGTGCTGCAAAGCACAGGATCGACGGCGAGAAGATGGGCCAGTGCAAGGAGCACTACGAGGCGCAGCGGCCTGTGGCTGGGAAAATGCGGGGGGTGGTATGACCGACAACATCAAACCCTTCCGCCCCGGCATGAAACCCGCAACCGACATAGAGCGGGACATCCTGAGGCACGTCCAGCAGAAGATGGATGAGGCCAAGGCTCTCGGCCAGTCGCCCATGGGCATGGTCTACGTGCTATTCTGCGATGGCGATGACGGGCGAAGCTACACCCGGACGCATTGGGATCTGGAACACGTTGACGGGATGCCTGCCCATGCTGTTACATTCGCGGCTGGGGCAATGATGAGGGCAGGGCTGGGCGATGAGTGACCGACGAACAGGCAATGGAGGGGCTACAATGACACTCATGGAACGCGCAGCGGGCGCACAGCGGGCGGCAATCCTGCTCGCAGCAGCTCAGGGCAACGTGGCCGAGGAAGCCGCACGGCGCCGCTCCCTCGATACAATCGAGCGCCGGCAGAAACGCGGCACCGCATGGGACGAATCCGTGGCCCGCAACATGCTCGCAATCCTTCACCAGATGGAGGCACAGGACGGCCTGCGCAAACTCATCCATGGCGGGGCGTCCGGCATCACATTCGACCACCTGCGCGCAGCCCTGGTCATGCGGGACCATATGCGCGCATCCCGTACAGGCGGCTCCGAAATCACCGAGCGCGTCGATGGCGGCAACATCCACAATGGCCAGATGGAAGGCCTCATGGATCGCCGCAGGCCCCTGCGCTACGCACTCAACGCCGCCACTGACGCCATCACAGAAACCGCCATCGCACCTGCCGCCATGGAAATCATCTTGATCGGACGCACACCCCGGTCAGCCTGTGACCGTACAGGCGTCCCATGGGGGGGCAAGGTCAGGCCACGACTCTGCCGGGCGATCTGTGAAGCCCTCGATGCAGCCGCAGCACATATTGGGGTCGCACGATGAGCAAAACACGACCCCTTGACGCGATCCCAAAATCAGGCAACAAATCGCCACAGTCGGAAATTGCGGCACAAAGAGCCCTCTCCAAACTCATCCCCAAGGCCCCCACAACTACCCAGCCCGCCATAGCAGGTCGGAAACCCCCTTTCTGGCGCGCCCTGTGGCCCGAACCCGTCACGGCAACCCTGCGCGGCGCAGACCCCGGCCTCGCCCTCATGGCCGAGGTGGACAGCGTAACCGCAGACCTACGCGCACACATGCCCACAGACCCATACCTCAAGCGCCTCCTTCTTCGCCATGACAGTTTGTTGCGTGAAGGCGAAGGCGTGGCCGCACAGGGCGAACTGGTCTCGATAGACCACTACGTGGCCGAGAAGGCCCACAGTTATGCCCGACTGCGCCGCAAGACATGGCCTGCCGGGTTTTCCATATCCCGGACGGCTGCGTTCTGCGCCATCGCACACGGCCCTGACCGGACATCGCGTTGCGTTATCAATTTCAGCCTCACCGCGCGCGGCCATGAATCGCGGGCCTCATTTTCTCTGGAGATCAAGACATGACACTGACCCTTTCCGAAATAGAGCGCGAAGCCCGGCACACGCGCCAGCGCATCGCGGAACTGCAAGGCCTCACCCCGCGCTTTGAAGATGCCCTCTTGCGCGCCCAGGAGGCCCATGAACTCCACATGGCCAAGATCGAGGAAGCCCGCGAAGAACTGGTTTCATGGATCGATCATGCGGCCTGCATCATCCAGCACCTCGGAGCAGACGCACCCAGGGAGGTTGATGCTGCCGCCGAAATAGACGAGCCAGATCGTTACCCCTGCCCGCAGCCAACGCAGGACGAAATCGACGCCATCCTCGACGACGACACGCCGTTCGATTTTGTCACCGCTGAGGCCGCATACCAGCTGGCCGAACCTGCCACAGACCAGATGCTTCATGTCGAGATGGCCTCTGCCGTGGACCAGATCGCAGATGACCTGCGGAGCAGATCGCAGATGACCTTCCAACCACTGAGGACGCATCGGACGAGCCTGAAATGACCAATGAGCAAGTTGCCCGCGTCGAGCAGCGCGCAAACGGCGCATTTTACTAACCGCATCCCCCAAGGAGCCACACCATGGCCAATG
>Ga0210043_1002409_pt1 | contig 12456 bp, 18 predicted proteins | sample CryGeymet201501t_FD_183990 | JGI IMG/M metagenome (GOLD analysis project Ga0210043, IMG submission 183990) | Groundwater microbial communities from Crystal Geyser aquifers in Utah, USA - Crystal Geyser metaG 2015-01t (SPAdes) (version 2) | ecosystem: Environmental > Aquatic > Deep subsurface >... | reverse complement strand
TAATTCCAAAATCTATGAGAGGATTACATTGGACAGAATTTTCAGAGAAGCAATTGAATAATTTCTGCTAATTTTTCTGGAGTATCTGAATGACGGAAAAGATATCTAGTAGTCATCTTATCATCCAGTAGATAGGAATAAGTGGAATGATCCACAAGCTCACCTTTCTTTTGGTAGGAGGCTCCAAAAAGTTTAGCAACCTTATCAATTTCTTGTTTAGAGCCTGTGACTCCCACTCCATTTGGAACATAAAAATGAACATAGGACTGAAGTTTATCAATAGAATCTCTCTCAGCATCCACAGAGATAAAGATAAATTGTATATCCTTGTTAGCTGATTTTAATAATAGATTCAGCTTCTTATATTTTTCTAAAGTGATTGGACAAAAATCAGGACAGGATGTGTACCCGAAGAAGACAAGATTGATTTTTTTAGAATTTTGCGAGAGCTGCCAAGGTTTATTCTCTGGCCCTAGTAAGGTAAAATCTCCGCCAACACCTACAGATTCCAATTCTATCTTAGGCTTACAAACACTCAGTATTAAAATAATACCAATTAAACCAAGAAATCTCATAACTTGTAAATGCTTTTGTTTCATAAATACCTTACTAGCTTAGGGATTCATTTCAGAAGCATTTTTTACTTGGAAAGAAACAACTTTCTTCCCTTGTTTCTCAAATACTAATTCAATTTCCACACTATCATTTACATTAAGATCTTTCTTTAATCCAATCAGCATAAGATGGTTGCCGCCAGGACGAAGTTCAGAAATCTCTTGGGACTTAAGTTGGATTCCATTTTCTAATTTACGCATCATCATCATTCCTTCTTTCTCAATCATGGAATGAATTTCAACTGAATCGGAAATATTTGAGCTAGCAGAAATGAATCGATCTTCTGTAGAAGAATTTAGAATTTTTACATAGCCTCCTGTTATACGAGATGCAGGCGGAACAATTCGTATCCAAGCATTTTCGAATGAGAGCTCTGCCTTATCTGAACTAGATGAATTTTTACATTGGAATATTAGCGTAAGATAGACAAGTGAAAAGAGTAAAATATAAATTGATTTTTGATTGCTTCTGTTCATAATCCTAGTTTTGGAAAAACACTCGCTTTGCCTAGACTTTTTAGGAGTATGGAAGCATGAGCTTGGCGATTTTAGCAACTGCCTTCCTGCAAGGTTTACTTGGATCTACACATTGTATAGGAATGTGTGGGCCTTTTGTAGGCCTATTGAACTCAAGAGCTGATGCAAGTTTTGCCACCAACTTCTTCTACAATCTTGGTCGTTCTTTATCTTATGCTAGTATCGGAAGTTTACTTGGATTTCTCGGTTGGGGAGCCAATCGATTTTTATTTGCAGAGCTTGCAGTATATTTGGGATCTAGTATCATTCTAATTTATGGGCTGAGTTATATCTTTCCGATATTTCCTAAAATTTTTAAATCATCCGCACCCCAATGGCTAGTAAATACCTCAGTTCAATTTTTAAAAAATACAAATAACACAAATCTTTTAGGATTCCTTATGGGAATTGTTTCAGGGCTTTTGCCCTGTGGCCTACTCTACCCAGCCTATTCTTTAGCTCTACTAGCAGGAGATCCGATTCAATCAGCTTTTGTAATGGTAGTATTCAGCCTAGGAACTTATCCTATGTTGTATTCTTTGGGTCTCGGAGGCAGAAAGATATTTCAATTTTTGCAAAAGCGACCAATTCAAATCGCAATTGGAATTTTTCTTGTCATATTTGCCTTATTTACGATTTATAATAGATTTCAACTTTCTTTGCAAGAAGAAGTAGAATGTGAAACAGATTTAGATGTTAAAAGATAGAACCTAGGAGTTATGGAATGAAAAAGTTTGGCAAAGTATTAGGAAGTATATTCGGAGTAATTATTATTACCCTTGGAACAACGTATTACATCGATTATCCATCTTATAGTTACGAGCAGACAAGTCTTCCATCCAATTTTGAAGATTTTTACAAAGCAAAATTAGAAGAAAGTAAAGAAAAAGGTGCTCCTTCTTACAACCAAGAAAGACTGATTCGTTATTCCAAAGGCAAGACTCCCATTGCAATTCTATACATACACGGATTTGGTGCTTCTCGTGCTGAAGGTGAATATGTTATTGACCGCCTTGCTGCAAAATTCCAAGCCAATACTTACTATCTACGCCTCCCAGGTCATGGAACGAATATTGAAGACCAAAGAGATACTCATTTTGAGAACTATTTAAAAACAGCAGAAGATACTTTACTCATGATGGATAAATTAGGAGATAAAGTGATTGTTGTTGGAACTAGTATGGGTGGACTTTTGTCGACCTATCTTGCCTCCAAATACCCAGACAAGATCACTGGAATTATTCTAGCTTCTCCTTTCTATGAATTCACTGACAAAAGTGGTAACATCTATTCTTTCAACTGGGGCAAGCACTTGGTAGATGCAGCTTTGGGCGATCTTCGTAAGAACAAAAACCAAGATCCCGATGATCCAGCCTTTAAGTATTGGTACAGAAATCAGTATTACTCTTCTGTTCAAAACCTAAGTGATCTTAAGCGAACTATCGCAAATTCAGATGTATATGAAAAAGTTTCCGTACCAGCATTAATGTTTTACTATTACAAATCGGAAGAAGACCAAGACAAAAGTGCTGATGTATCTAAAATGTTGGAAGTATTTGAGCAATTTGGTAAAGCAAGCCAACCAAATCCTTTAAATCATAAAGTTCAGATCACTGAGGGAGCCCATGTCCTAATGTCTGAATTTGTAAAGTCTGACAAAGAAACAATCATCAAAGAAGCAGAAGAGTTTATCACGAAAATAAAATGAGAAAAATTCCTTCACCCTGCACAAAGGTCTGCACCATGGATCCAAGTTCAGGGTTTTGTGTAGGTTGTGGAAGAACAATCCAAGAAATTGGCTTATGGTCTAGCTTTTCAGAGGAAGAAAGAGAGAAGATAACAAAAGATCTAGCTGCTCGCCTCAGAGAAGAATCACATCGATAAAGTATGTTATCTGTTACAGTATAATAGAAGTTTTTTTTTATAAATTAAGAAATGGATTTGAAAAATTTCTTGGGCAATAATTTGGAAAATTGTATTCCTAATTGCTTTTCACCTATCTTTCTTAGCATTATACCTTGCACGCTAAATCTTTCATTCTTCAATAACAATTGGAAAGTATAAGACGAACCTATATCAAAATATAAGTTATTCGGCAACTCAACCAAACAACCCGCTCGAGAAAGCTCAATTCCCTTAAGTGTTAGTATTTCATTATTGAAATTTAATTCTAAATTAAAATCAATTGTGCTACGCTTTCCTATTCGCCAACCTCTTTCCTCATCCTGAATATAAGGAGATCGTATATCCCTATTTAAAAAATATGCAATTCCCAAAGTGGTTAGTGTTGAATAAACAAATGAACTTATTTCAAAAATTCTCGGAGACTTTATAATTTGGAAAATATTATTAATGATAAGGAAAGAGCAATAAATAAAGAAACCATAGTAAGCCCATTTCTTTACTTTTAAAATCCCAATACCAATAATAGGAGCAATTACAAGCAAAATTAATGAGACATAAGGCGGAAAATAATACAATATCGTTGTTAATCGAAAGAAGGGAAACTTTACATTGTGGATCAAATAAGCTTGCAAAAGGTTTAATAGAGGTAAGATCAAGAAGGTAATACCAGTAAATATTACAAAAAATGGTCTTGTTAACTTTTTTTCCATAGATTCCACCTAAATGCCATTTTTTTAATTGAAAAAAAAAAAAACAACTACAAACATTGTGTATATGAGTATAATTTAACAAATTTTAAAGAAAGATCGTGAAACAGAAATACCATTTAATATTATTATACTTAGCTTTAATTCTCTCTATATCAGCTAACTTCTATCTTTATAAGAAGCATTTACTTTTACCAGATAAAGAGAAAGAAAAAGTATCTTTAAGCCCAGATTCTATCCTTCCATCAGAAAGAATTCAAAAAGGAACCCTAAATTCTGTTTATATCATGCCCCATCCTCCCCATTTTCTGGAAGGACGAAGACTTTATTTTAGGGAATACACTATAAATGAAAGTCCTGGCAAAAGCAAAATTGTATTCCAAGAGAAGCTAGGAAATAAGTGGCAGGCAACAGAGGTCGATAGTGAAGCAGTTCGCTGGAAATAATTATGAATAAATTCTATCTAACTAAAATCATAACATCTGTGATCGTAATGATTATTGCAATATATCCTGTCTATTCACAGGATAAATACAAAAAAGGTGTAATCTTGTTGAAGGATGGCAACGCAATTATTTCTGAATATACAAATGATAAAGATACTTATTTTCTTCGAAATGAGAAAAAAGGGAAATCATTTCGATCGGATGAGATTCATGCAATTGTTTCAGAAGAATACTATAATAAAATAAAGAAATCCGATGTATGGAAGAGCAGTATTGATTCCTTGGTTTACTTTGATGCATCTGCATCTTACCAATGGCAGGATCAGAAAACATCAGAATTCGAAGATTTGAGTTTCAGAATTGTAAAAATAAGTCTCTTATTGCTAACTGGTTTCTTTTATTACCAATCAAACCTTGCGAATCAACAATTGCAGAGATCTTACTCTGGTATAAATTCGAATGAAGCAAATGCTAATTTTAATAGAAATTATACCAACTATCAAGCCTTTGGATTGCTAAGCCTACTGACATTCTCTTATACAACCTATAGAGCCTATATACGTTTCGGAACCAATGAGAATATGGAATCATTAGATATACCAAATCGCAACTTAATGAATCTAGAAGAATTTTTCAACAGACAAGGTAGCTCTCAATACAATTATAAAAATAATCTTATCTTAACATTTGAAAGATCGTTTTAAGGAGATAGACGGCATGTATGAACTCAAAACAAGAATAAAAACGATAATCTTTTTATTCATTTGCTTCACTAGCATATATTTCAAGTTAGGTTGTATTATACCCAATAATAGCAATACCCTACCAATCATAGCACAAGGTATCCAAGCCTATACACCAGAAAGCCTAGGTCTACCTCCAGAAGAAACCAATTCTACAAGAGCGAGTCTTCCGGTTATTTCTGAAAATGAAGCCTTGGCTATGGAGAAATTCCTCCAAGGACTGGAAGATTTAGACCAGATGACGGATGTAGCTTTAAAGCAACAGTCCATAGAAGCATGGAAAACCATTCAATTCGCTGAAATGACTGACTTTGAATTGAATGATAAGATCTTTCGTGAGATGAAGGGAGAGACTATACCAGATAAAGTAGCAGGAACGAATGCGGAACTACTTGCAAAAGAATCGAATTCCGCAGATGAGTTCTTCAATTCAATATCTGATTCTTTTCCTGAACTTAGCAATGAAGAACTGATTGATATAAGGATTCAACTCACTGTTGCCTTAGTCCTCATCCGTCTTCAAATTGATTTTGGAGATGATGAAAAAGGAATTCCAGAAGAATTCCTCATCATGGTTCGAACCAAAAATGTCGCCCTCCGCCAAAAGATCACTAACGAACTCATTTCCAGAGGAGTAACAAGTTTATGAGACACCTTCTATTAATTCTTCTTTCCATTGCCTTAATTCTTTCCTGCAAAGATGAACGAACTGGGAGTGAAAGAGCTTTAGAAACTTTAAGCATTTATTTATTGAGCCGTCCTGATCTACTCCGTCCTAACTTCTGCGAACCTCCGCAACTCATACTAGAAGAAGGACAAACCTATAATATAACTTTAGAAGAAGGGAAAAGATTTTGGTTTGATTATGCAGTGCGCTTGAATGGAACAAGTAAGAGTAATTTCAAATTGACAATAAATAAAGAAATAGATACTTTTATCGATTACCAGATTAAATCTTGTTCTATAAGCAACGATCAAGGAACCAGAGAAATCGTTTCTTCAAGTCCAACTCAAGTAGTTTATGAAAGTGAATCATTTAATATCGATTACCCGGGAAGTTCAAATATAGATGCAAGATTCTTTATTGAATCTAAAACAATTTCCACTAATGTATCTTTATTTTTTTTACAATTTTAGAAAGTTTAAAAGAGGAATAAATTAGATGAAAAATTTTATCTTAGTAGCAATCTCGCTATTGTTAATACAATTTATCGAACTAAAGGCGGATAGAACTAGCGTGGTTGATCAAAAGGATGCAACCAACCCCTGTCTAACAGACTTCGATCCCAATTCTACCTTGATTACCTTCTATGGAGATTCACTGGGAGACTTGATCGACTCCCCTCTCTATGGATATTTTGGTTGGGATTGGTATTTGACAACCCGAGAACCTCGTGTTAGATGGGATATTCAGAATTTAGCTGTATCAGGGAATCGTACACCTCAAGTATATGAACTAATAAGACAATGTTCCAGTAATTCACAAAAAAGAAAAAATTTCAGAACAGCAGATAGAGTCGCGTTAGAAATTGGAGGAAATGACTATCTTAGTAATCTAGCAACTTTGTATTACATGCCTTGGAAGTTCGCTGATGTTGACCAAAGAGTAACTTACAATACGAGAGTAATTGTAAGGGCTCTAAGAAACTCACTAAGAAATAAACAAATTCTACTTATGGGTAATTTTCCCGTTATTTCAAAAAGCCCAATTTTAGGGGATATGGAAGATTATTTTATTTGGTATAGATATATTCCAAACGGTCAAATTATTGATAAAAATAGATTATACAGAGAATCTTTAGTTGAAAATCAATTTACAGAAGGTATGATTAATACTTTAGAGTTAATGGTCGTTGGTCTAAATAGTATTTACAATTCCATTGTAGATGTCTTTACTCCTATTTTAGGCTCCAATAACACAGCAAACTTATTTACAATAGGAAATGGCTATAAGTCACCAACTGGAAAGGATTTATGGTATTGGGTACATATAAAATCATGGCAGAAGACTCCGTTTAGCTTAATCTCAATCGGAATGCAATTTCATCAATTATCCTTAGCAAAAATGGCTGAAGAAGAAAATGCGAATGATTTAGTTTATGAACATATAGAACCAGGTAAAGAAACTGTAACTGTATACTATCCTGCTGGTAAGGTACAATGGATACCTCTTTTCAAGGACTTTAGTTATCCTCCAGATTCTAATTTTGATCGCTATTACGTTGCCAATCCTGTTTTGTTTGCTGATCCCATACATGTCAATCATATTGGCTACTTCAAATGGGCATCACTTATTACACCAAAACTCAAGAACATGGGTTGGGATACTTTACCTGAGCTAGCTATGTATAATGGTGAATCTTGTAGAAATTGGAACTGCGGTTCAGCCGGTGAACCACCCATAGGCGATGAAATAATAGATGAATTACAACCTCAACCAGTCGAGGTTATACCAAGCAATATAGATTGGTTACTACTTATTTGCTTCTTCACAGGAAAATGTTGGTAATTGATGAACTATGCTATGGTTTTCTAAGAAATGGATTCTAAGTAGTTTTATTCTCCTGATCAATCTGGGCTGCATCAATAAGAATGTTGCAGATGATGCTATTATGCTTAGTGTAATCAATCAATTGAATACTAGTGAGGATTTCTATCAATCTAGAGAATACAATTCTTGTGTTGTCAGTGCTGATACGACTAACGGAAGATTGAGTGTCTGCTTTCAATTGAAGGAAGCAGATTGTTCATTAAAATTTTTTAGTAGAATTTCTACAGATTCTATTTTGCAGAAACGAAAAGATGATTTAACATTTATTAGTCTAAATTATACAAATTGTTCATCATCAGTTGGTACCCTAGGAGCAAAATACAATGCAATGTCAATCCCTGCATCAATAGTCTTACAGGACTATTTCAAAATCAATGGAAATATTGATGCTAAGATGATTTCTTTCACCAACGTCGAGTCATGCGGATCTGTGGGCTTGTTGGTATCAAAATATGTTCCTGTTAACTTTTCATCACTTTTGGATAGCTCTGGGCTTCAAAGTATTGATGGCTTAGAATCTGAACTAGCTCTTATTACAACTACAACTAATGCATGTATCAATGACTTAAGTTTCCAGCCAGCCTTCCTGCCGACAATCCAAAGTCTACGAGATGGAAGTATCCAAAGAGGAATTGTTTGTTCCCATACCGCTATTCCAGGTTACCAAATATGTCCTTGGCTCGAATAATTTTATTCATCATTTTTATTAGCTGTACTACGGACAATACAGACAGTAAGAATATTGAGAATCAGGCATACTTTTCACTCTTGTATCTACAAACTGCATACTTTCCTTGTGGAAGAAACTCTTACAATGATGAATTTACAGATCCATTTGGAGATACAAGACTTGGTTTTTTAACAACAGTTCCACAAAATTTGACATTCCAAGATCTAATCGGTGGAAGAATCAATAATTCTACTACAACTCTTACCTTATCACTAACATTTACTTCCTTACCCGATTTTATAAATCTAAATTTAATTCCAAACGAACCTCTAGCTCTAGACTACCAAGCTTCTTTTACTTTTTATACACCTGACCTTATTTCAGTTGGTATCTTTCACTATTCAACAGATGAACCACAACCTACAAGATGGGATCAATTCAATGTTCAAATATTTAAAGATAAACAACAAATTGGATCTTGCGGCAAGCCAATCATCCAAAATTCAAATCTAATCTTTGTCTGCGAGAAGAGTCTAAGTCCTAATTTTAACTTACTAAATGAAAATACTGAATTTAATGCTGAATTGCTATACAGAGATTCAAATTTTACTTTTCAGGATTGCTATTAGTTAATTACAATTAGATCAATACCTAAAGATCACTAACGAACTCATTTCCAGAGGAGTAACAAGTTTATGAAATTCCTACCCATTATTGCAATTTTCATCATTTCGATCTTCCTTCAATGCAAACAAGAAGAGAAAGTTGAATTCATTCCGAGTGGAACAATGTCCAAAGAAGATAATCTAGCCTCTGCCCTATTTCTGATAGATATGTATGTATACAGAAACAATTGTCCTCCCTACACCTTACTAGAACCAGGCAACACAACAGTTTACTTAAAAGAAGGCGAAGAATACTGGTTTGATATTACCTCAAGATTAGGTAATACTAAGAGCAATAGTGAATATTTAATCAAAATCGAACAAAGCTCTGGACAAAAAATTGAAGCAAAAGACAGGAGTTGCTTAGTGAATGGTATTTTTACAGCATCGAATCGTCCTATTTTTACATCAAATAATGCCAGAAAAATTCCAATTGATTCTACAAATGGCAACACAATCTCTCTTAGATTTTCCTTTGATTCTAGCACCGTTCCTGGTGCGAGTTTAGGAATAATTAAATCAAATATCGGTTCTGGCAACGTTACACTTACGATACCAACACAAGCAACCTTTCAATTTTGAGGATACTATGAAACTTAATAAGATCAGTACTTTATTTATAATAATTTATCTACTGCTAGATGTTAAAATCTATAGCCAATCATCAGATTTTACGCAAAGCCTAGGACAAGGTGAAAATTGCAATACATCAAGTCATTTCAGTGATTCTGCTAATCTACCATTTGTCACATTCTTCGGAGATAGCCTTGGCGATTTTGTGGACAGTCCAATTCACGGGATTATTGGTTGGAACAATTATCTATCTGCCCTTAGACCAGATATTCATTGGAAGACTCAGAACTTTGCAGTAGCTGGATATACAACCGTTAGCTTATTTGAAGACATTCGAAAATGTATATTACCAGGAAATAGAAAAACATTTAAAACATCCAACCATTTTGTCTTTGAAATTGGTGGCAATGATGCTGCACATGTTTCCCCTATCATTAGAATCATGCCCTGGAAGGTTTTCTCATACCATGATCCTTTCACTGGTAAGAATGTATATGGTGTTATAGATCAGTTAAGATACAATGTAAAATCCATAATACGTTATATGCGACATCCCATGTTAGATAAAGATGTTTTAGTTATTGGTAACTTTCCTGGGCTAACTACAAGCCCTTCTCTGGGTGAAATTGGCTCTTACTTTGACGGTATCAAGAAATTACTCGATGAATTGTATATAAAGCAACAGAATGAAAGTAATTTTGTAAATTTCCTTAGTGCCTTAGGAACTAGCCTTACTTCAATAACAGAGCAATCTAATTTAAGTCAAGTTAATATTGGAAATCGAAAATTTAAGTCCAATACAGCAGCATGGTACCTCCAATGGCAAAATGCGACGAAAGATCTCCAAACGGTTCTTAGTATTACCTTATTTCTCTTGCAGAATGAACTAGCAAATGTTGTCGCAGAAGAGAATATTGCTACAACTGGACAGATAATGGATGTTCCCGATGGATTAGCTGGCAATGGAAAAGTAAGAGTCCCAAATAGGCAATTACCTACTAACGGAGATTTTGTGACTTTCCTACCTATGTACCATTACTTTGTCTACTATCCTGATTGCTTCAATGGAGCCTGTTATGTGGGTAATCCTATCCTTTTTAGAGATCCTTTACCAGGACATATCAATGCACTCGGATATTGGGTTTGGGCTGATAAGCTTACTAATAAGATCACCGAACTCGGCTGGCACAATGATATCACTCCAAGATACCCAAATGGATTAGTATGGACACCTGTTAATAATCAAGATTTAGGAATCAATCCTCCTTTACCACCTCCTACCACGATTAATGTTGATCCGCAACCCATTGATTGGGTTATATTATTTTGTATTTTAACAGGAAAATGTTTTTAGCTGATCCACTTATTCCAATAAGGAGAATATATGTCCGATATTAAATCACGTATAAAAACAAGAGCATTTCTGCTAATTGGAATATCAATAGTATATTCTACATTAGGTTGCATCATACCTAATGATAGTAATATGCTACCTATCATTGCCCAAGGTATCCAAGCCTATACTCCAGAAAGCCTAGGTCTACCTCCCGAAGAGGCTAACTCCACAAGGGCAAGCCTACCCATTATTTCTGAAAACGAAGCCTTGGCTATGGAGAAATTCCTCCAAGGACTGGAAGATTTAGACCAGATGACGGATGTAGCTTTAAAGCAACAGTCCATAGAAGCATGGAAGACCATTCAATTCGCTGAGATGACTGACTTTGAATTGAATGATAAGATCTTTCGTGAAATGAAGGGAGAGACTATACCAGATAAAGTAGCAGGCACCAATGCTGAACTACTCGCAAAGGAATCGAATTCCGCTGATGAGTTCTTCAATTCCATAGCAGATTCTTTTCCAGAACTGAGCAATGAAGAACTCATTGATATACGGATTCAACTCACTGTTGCCTTAGTACTCATCCGTCTTCAAATTGATTTTGGAGACGATGAGATCGGAATTCCTGAAGAATTCCTCACCATGGTTCGAACCAAAAATGTCGCCCTCCGCCAAAAGATCACAAACGAACTCATTGCACGAGGAGTCACAACTTTATGAAACGAATTATTTTAGTTCTATTGTTAATTCTTAATTTCTCTAGCTGCAACAATGAAGAAAGGGAAAGCCGCAAACGCGGACAAGAACAGTTTATCGGGTCTCTCATAATCGGAGGCTTAATCTTTCAACCCAACTTCTGTGAGCCACCCCAACTATTGCTCGAAGAAGGACAGACGTATAACATAACCTTGGAAGCTGGGAAGCGGTTTTGGTTTGATTATGCGGTACGGTCCCAGGGGGAAACGATTAGTAGATATCGACTAACGGTATCGAAAGATTCATCAACTGAGTTAAATCATTCTGATAAGTATTGTCCTGAAAATTCAATTCCGACACCATTTATTCCAAAAGTGAATACTTCTACATTGGTAGTCTATGAATATGATTCTCAATCCTATAGTGAAGGCGATGGAGGTTTTGAAGCAAATAGAAGATTCTATTTAGAAAGTAAAGAAGGAAATCCGAATATTTCCATTATTTTTATGCAATTTTAATATATGTTATGGAGTTTATCAAAATGAAATTTAAAATCTGTTTATCCTTTTTGCTTTTGTTATTCCTTCCCATGTTAAATCTTGCAGCTGACAGAACTTCAGTAATAACTGAAGGGGACGATTCAGTAAGATGCCTAACGGACTTCGATCCCAATTCAACAATGATCACCTTCTATGGAGACTCTCTTGGTGATTTGATAGATTTCCCTGGAGGCTATGGATATTTTGGATGGGACTGGTATTTGAGTGTGCACGATACAAGCGTAAGGTGGGATATTCAGAATTTAGCTAAAAATAGCAATCGGACACAACAGGTTTATGATCTGATTAAGGATTGCTCAGCAGATACAGCGAGAAGGAAGAATTTCCGAACTGCTGATAATGTCGCACTCCGCCAAAAGATCACAAACGAATTCATTGCACGAGGAGTAACAAGTCTATGAAACGCATAATAATAATTATTCTATTTTCCCTTACCTTGCTTGAATGCCATAACGCTGACCGAGATGAAAT
>Ga0210043_1002408_pt1 | contig 12459 bp, 16 predicted proteins | sample CryGeymet201501t_FD_183990 | JGI IMG/M metagenome (GOLD analysis project Ga0210043, IMG submission 183990) | Groundwater microbial communities from Crystal Geyser aquifers in Utah, USA - Crystal Geyser metaG 2015-01t (SPAdes) (version 2) | ecosystem: Environmental > Aquatic > Deep subsurface >... | reverse complement strand
TTGTCCTGCAATGCGGTCAATGCCAGCTGGACTCCCTTAAACTGTCCAACGTCGCCAGCGCGCCGGGCTGACTCCGCGACGGCATCAATACTTCCAGCCGTATTCAATGCGGCGGCGGCAGCAGCATCAGCGCCCTTGCGAATTCTGTCAAAATATTCGCGCACCTTAACCTGCACACTGCCCGCTTTCAATAGTTCAGTAACACCCTCGTCAAATAGTTTTGTGTCCTCAATATTGCCTGCTTTCAATTCATCGAAGTAACCGGCGAGCCCTGCCTGTAATGCCTCACCGCCCTTTGTCATTCTTGTTATAAAGAGGTCAATGTCTTCTGTGATTCGATTTGTATCTATAAGCTCAAAATCGGTGCGGGCAATTTTATTCATGGTGCTCAGTATCGTGTTTAATGCAGGCGCGAGTCCTTTCACGAGCAATCCCGCGCCCTGTAGTAATTTCTTGAATGCAAAATTGCCAGCGATGACTATGCCCTCCAGTGCTTTGACAAACACCTGCGCAAATGCGCGAATTATTATGCGACCACCAGCCATTGTCATCTTCAGGCCGCCGCTAAATCCCGTCACAAAATCCGACGCCTTTGCAAATGCTTCACTTACCCATTGCACAGCATTCGCTATTTTAGTTCCCATGTCATCGCCCGTAGTCCCCATTCGGAATAGGTCATCATACATAGCAATCATCAGTGGTGACAACTGGACTACCAACTGCCGCGCAATTCCGTCGAGCAAAATTCCTAATTTCTGGAATGCCGCATTGGCAATCTCTACTTTTTTCGCGTCAAGCGAGGATACCGCGAAACCGGACGCCCGAGCCGCCCGCTCAAAATCGAGCAGACCTCGCTTGCCGCGCGAGAGCACGTTTACAATGTCTGACCCTTTCGCGCCGAAAAGGGCGATAGTTAGACGCAAACGATCCGCTTGCGAGCGCACACGCTCAATAGCCCCTGCCAGCTCGAAAAACTGCCGATCCGGTGAGAGTTTGAACATTTCGGACGCGCTCAGTCCTAAGTTGTGCAGCGCGAATGACCCGGAATTCATGCCCTGTGTTGCATTCGCAATCGTGGACGTCATATGCAGCAGGTTCTTGTTCAGGGTTTCCGATTCAATACCGGCAGATTTCCCCGCCAACTGTAATGTAATGAGATTGTTGGAAAGAACGCCCAGCTTGGAGCTTTGGCGCGAGATGGAGTCTATTTCCTTGTTCGCCCTCGACAAAGTCCGCGCAAACAGAAAGGCAGCGCCACCCACCGAGCCGATCCCTGCGAGCGTCAATCCAAAACGGGCAAGCCGCGACGCGCTTGAACTCACCGAATTAGCAAATCGCGTTACCGGGCGGGCCGCCGCGCCCATGCGGCTCGTGAATTGACCCGTGCTCGCGGTCAGCATGACCGACAGTGTTGCGACGTTACGGGCCATTCTTGCGAGCCCTCACGTTTTTCTGTGCCTCGAATGTTTTCATGTGCATCATGAATCTTGCTCGCATTTCTTCGGCGCTCATAACCTTGTGCCGTTGTCTGAACTTTGGCATAAACTCGGAAACCTTTACACCCTTCGCCCCGAGCACAGTGGCGATAGCACACGCGGCATAGGCCACGCGAATATCGTCGCGCTCTTGCCCAAATGGTTCAACTTGCGAATATGCAATCCACTCAGTAAACTCGCGGCTGTCTATCTCGCGCTGCGCTTCGCGAACGCTGATCCCGAGTGCGAGCGCGAGTCGAAACCAGAACAGGCGCTCGGGACGCCCAATCAGTTTCCCTCTGCGCTCTCGACAGAAGTTTTATCCATTCCATTTAGGCGAAGACCCGCATCGAGAATACGATCAAGGGCCAGCGCACTCTTTCCCGACAGCGCGTCAATGTCCGCCGCCGAAAATATTGACGCACCCGCCTCGTTGCACAACACCATCGCCGCAAACCGAGCGCGCGTGTTTGACATGCGCGTCATTTTCCCAGTCAATGGGTCCAGACATCCAGATTCAAATTTGTCGCGCTCCGCCCCGCTCACGACGCGAATGCACACATCTCCATTCCATTCGGGGATGTGAATCGTTTCTACATGCGTATCAGACGCCGTTAGTATCTGCTCTTTTGTCAACATAAATTGCTCCCTTACAGAGTAACCGCGCCCGTAACTTTGACGGTGATCGTCGCGGTCATGACTTCGCCCTCTGCGACCTCAGCGGATAAACCCGTAACAAAGCCGGAGAAAGATGACGTGTTGATCGTGCCACCCCAGGCAATAGTGATCGTCTCAGCCACCCCAGTGATCGGCACTGCCTCTGTTCCGTCCCACTGAATTGTCATCTCCAACTCGCCGCCGTCATATAGGTCCGAGGGCACAAACACCCGCGCAACGGTCGTTGCTAGATTTGTCACGTCAATCGCGGGCCTGCTGATTCCTGGACCACTGATCGAAAGAAGACTAGCGGTGAAGCCAGTAGTGCCGAAGACGACTGTAGTTAGATTTCCAAGATCCGCCATTTCTATTCTCCTACGTTAGCGCCGGAACGCTTTCAACTATCCCGACAATATATTCGTGCGTTGCTCGAAACACGCCGACATCGGCGCTATCGTTTGCCTCCACAAAATCCGTCTGGTCTACGTCTAATTTGCACTGTTTCACGCTCGCCGTTTGCGCACCTATGGTCGTTGTCCCGTGATACCCGTCCAGCGCGTCACGTGCAGCGTCAGCCAATTCGAGAGCGCCCAGGTAGGAATCCGCCCAATAGTCCACCTGCACGCGCACCTGTGCGAGTCCAGCCGCCGCGAGCAAGTGTCTGTGGTGCTCGGTTGAAACGCGATTCAAAGTAATATGTGGAATCCGTGTCCCTTGCGGAGCAGCGCCAGGCATAATCCGATTGCTAACAATGGCCTTCACGTAGGCGGCATCATTTAGCCGTGATATGATCACATCTTCTGCAAAGAGCGCCATATCAGACTTTCCTCTTCGCGAGCCGCGCCATTTCGATGGGCACGCGCTCTTTTACCTTTTTAATCAATGCGTTTTCCACTCCTGTCCGATTGTTTTCGAGGGCAGGCCGAAGAAACGGGCGTGGCGGCGTTCCTGGATGCGTCACAACCAAACCCTGCTCCGTCGTGCGTGTAACGTGCGCGGCTGTTCCTAATTCGACAAGGTGCGCTGTCTTTACCGGCCTATGTCCATTCTCACCCACATAATCCTTATCGGGGCCGACCAATGTCACTACGACGTTGTTGCGCGGGTATGTCTTTGTCTTCTTGATCAGGCTCTTCGCGATAGTATGATGCCGCCCAATCGAGGCGGCATTTGAGCGCGCGGACCGAAGCACCGGCTGCATAGCGGCGTTCGTCGCGCTGCGCATGACCTTGCGAAACGTGACATCCCCAATAGATTTGAGCGCGGCGACCAATTCCTTATCACCTTTCAAATTTAGAGAGATCGCGCCCTTACTCATTGGTTTTCCCTGCATAGCATAGATATCATTTTGCTTCGTTCGTCCACGTTTAGGACCGCGCCAATTTCAAAGGTACGCGCGCCAAATGCCAGTCGGTTTTTTGCGACAATCGGGATATCGCCTCGATAGCGCGTCTCGATATTGTGAGAAACGCCCGCGATAATCTTTCCTGCCTCAATTCGCTCGTCCCCGGTTAGCGGGGTGATCGAGCAAAAAAGCGTAGCAATGTCCGACCACGCGCTATCGGTTGCAACCGCGCGGGCCTCACCCATTCGATTCGCAACCCCTATATGCGCTTGCAAAGTCATTTTATGCCTCAGCTTTCCGCTACGTGCCATGAACAAAAAACACCTTATGCACTGCAATGATGTTTTCAACAGTTAACGGGATCCGCGTCGCGATCGTTCCTGTTACAACAGGCTCGCGATTCTCGTACCATTGACCGACAAGCAAAAGGATCGCCTGCTTGATCGTGTTGGGCACGCTTGCCGCCGTCGCTCCGTACCCTGCTACAAATGTCACAGTGACCGCGCTGTAATCACCGACTCGCGTGTCGGGCCAGCTCTCACCATAGGCCGGTTTGATGCGCCCGGGCACGCTGTTCAAATCGGACTGGTAGACCGATGCGCTCAGTGTCTGGGATGCGCCGTTTTCATCTATGTAGGCAATGCTTGTAATCGATTGCCCCTTTGCACGGCGCAACACGATCTCGGGGGGAAACGCATCCATCCGCTGATCCCACGTAGCATTGACCAACTGCCTATTTGTCGCCGTCTCCACATAATGACGCGCGGCTGCAATTAAACTGTCGATGTAGGCATCGTCGTCCGTGTAGTCGCTCGATACACGCAGATGCAGTTTAGCCTCTGCCGTTGTGATCGGCTCACTCGTCGGCGCAACACTCTGTGCCAGACTGTAGTGCATCAGCCTAACCAGATCGTTACTTTTAGCGTCTCGGCTCCGGTCCCGGAAAGGTCTATGTCTTTCACAGTGGCGCTAATCGCGCTTGCGTCGCCTTCGAGGTAATGCAAGTTGGCCTGCCCCGGCGATACGACGATCTTTCCCGCTGTGCCATATGGTGCATACCCGTTCGCCGCGCCAGTGGTCACGGTGATCGGGCCGGTATTACTCGTAGGCGCCGAAACGCGAAACACGCGCAATTTCTTCGTTGTACCATCAACCGCGTTCCCAACGGAATCCGTGAGCGCGGTCAAATCTATCGTTGCCACGCCAGCAACAAGCGCCTTCTCAAAATAAAGAGCATTCGACAGGGGCACCGTCGATGACGCATTCAGCGTCTCACTTATGTCATAGCCAGAGTGGTTCAGTGTGGGATTGGACACTGCGGGCACGTCGGCGGCGGCAAGGGTTTCCGTCGCCGACGCACCCATATTCAGCTTGCCAGAATACGTTGCGGCCATTAGTTAGCTCCCTATTTTATGGCGTTAAACAACAATCTCATCAACGGTCGACGCGTCGTTGTCGCTCGCCGGGCCGTTGCTTGGGTTCAGGCCGATCACAACAGCGCCCATATCTGAGGTCGCCACAGCCACCGTCACCGTCAGCCGGAAGAAATCAAATCCGTTGGCAGTGTCAAGCTCGGCAGATCGCAAGTCAATAACGGCCTGCTTGTCGCTATCGGTGCCAGCTTGCGTTAATTGAGTGATCGCCTTGCCCGTTATGTCTTTCTTGCCGGTGCCGCTAACGGTTGTCGCCTGCTCAAGTTTAGCGTCAACAGTGGCGGATGTGCCGAGTTCGCCAGCCATGATGATCGCCTGGAACGCGGCAAACTTGCTCGCGTCAATATACGCAGTGCTATATGCGGCTGCCGTAGACACGTCAGGGTCGATTACACCAACAACGGCGACTTGTTCATTGGGAAGAGGTACAGACATTTCTACTTCTCCTTATCGCGCTTGCGCGCTGTTCTCTTTTTGGGTTTAGGCTTCGTCTCGTGCGTTTCGGCAGTCACAGCGCCGCGCTTATCCCATCGGGCAAATTGCGCTTCACTCATTTCCACCTCGTCGCCCTCAAAGTGCATAACGTCATCTTCTCTTAGTAGTGTCTCACGGATAAATCGGACTCTCACGTACATTGCTCCGTCTTTGTGGCGGGGTAGACCTTGGTCTACCCCGCGCTATCACTCGTTGCTGTTACGCGCGGGCGTCCAGCGTGACAAAGTGCGAAAAGGTAGCCGAGCCATTGTTTGCACTGACCGCCGCGCTCAGATGCGGCTTGCCGCCAATGCGCACGGTCCAACGGAAAGCCATTGTCCCGTAGTCGAAATAAAGGTGGATGCTGGAATCAAACTTGATCCCGCCCTGCTTGTTGTACGCGGCGTATCCGGCGCGAAGGTCAACAAGGTTTATATCACCCTTGTCCCCAAGCGTCTCGCAGTGTTGCGAAAAGAGGATCGGGAGGCCAAGAAGGAACCCGCCTGGCGCATCCTTGAACCCTTCACTGGGCGGCGTCCAAATCACGCGGTCGCCGATGGTCATGACGTACAACTGGGGCGCGGCGTCCGGATTGATCATCCAGAACGGCGCACCGTTGCCTGTGCGCAAGAGCCGCGAATACATCGTCGCGACGTTTGTCGCGTTAATCGTATCCGCCGTTTGGCTGGCAACTTTTGCAACGCTCACAAGAGCGCCGCCGCTACCGGCGCGGAAGAATCCGAGCGGCTCACCTTGCCCGTCGCCGTTGACAATGGCCTCGTCAACTTTCCACGCAATTGCGCGAGCTGCGCCAATGAGCAGACGGCTTTCCAAGAGCGGCGCGTCTTCGAGTTCCTCATCAGATGCGGTCGTAAACACGTAGCACTTGTGTAGGTTGACTTCTTCCTGCTTGAATCGGGCGCGCGTCTCGGTATATTGAGTAGCCTCGTCGGCCCACTTAGCCACGATGCCCGACGTGCTCCACGGCATGTCTTCGTTTTTCGTCTGAATGACGCGATTGCTCGAAGTCGGCTGCACGTCGGCCATGGCCAACAGCGTTGATTCGTCGACTGCCGCGTCCCATATCCCTGTTCGGAATTCAGGCGGCGCGAGATACCCGCCATCCTCACCCACGTAGGTCGTGTGCGGCGAAGATGGGGCCGCACTAATTTTCAGGCGCGGATCCATCTCGGCACTTGCGCCAGGGGTGCATGCGCGCCTGACCGATTGCGCGAAGTCTTCCAAGGACCGAAATCCGCGGCGCGGGTCATCCTCCACTCGGTCCCGGACCCCGGTAATTTGTGGGGTATTGGGCGCGTTCGGCGCGGTCATCCGACCCGTACTAATGGACGCCGCGTTATGGACGCCCAGCGCCTTGCGCTTGCGTGCGATCGCGGCCTGCGTCGAGTCCGCCTCGTGGTCGAGCGACTCCCATTCCGTTTCCTGTTCTTCGCTTAACTGATTGCCCGTCTTCGTCGCGGCGGCATCAATCGCTTTCATCTTGGCAGCGATTTCGGAAAGCCGCGATTCAAGGGCCGCGATTTCCTTGATCAATTCATCCATGTCTGGTTCCTTTTTTGTTGCGCAAAAACAAAAAGCGCGAAATTTACCACACCGCATAGTGTGAATAACTTCGCGCTTGTCTCTGCAATCGCGTTGCCGCTCTATCCGCTTCGCGCTTGTCTCTGCATGCGTTTCGCGGTAAGCTTATTTTTTGCTATGGACGCCTGGCGCAAGTCTCTGCGAGCGCTGTCACGTTAATCCTGTTATATCTTAAATATCCCTATTCCGCAAGGGGTCAGTTCAAGATTCTTGAAATCCGGACAGCGCGTGTAATGCCACTTGCCCGGGCACTTCTGTTGGACTTGGCTACGGATCTCGCTGACATTGCACCCACGGTATCAGCCGTCGAGCGTATGCCGTCAACGAGACCCGCGTCCACTGCCTCTTGTCCAATATAGATGCGACCTGTCGCGACGGCACGGACTTGCTCTTCACTCATACGCCGGCCAGACTTCACGTGCTCCACAAAATCCTCGAAGTAGACATTGACCATATGCCGGAGTTCGACTTTCTGTTCGTCGGTGATATGGACTCCATCCGCGCCGATGGTCTTGTATGGGCCTGTGTCCGTCAACACCGGCTCAATACCGGCGTCGGCAAAGGCACCGCTCGTATCATAAAGCAAAAGGCGCGTGCCAACGCTGCCGACCATATCACCTCGGTGTGCATAAACCTCGTGTGCTTGGCTCGCCAGATAGTAAGCCGCGCTGTTCGCTTCACCCATTACCTGTGCGATGACAGGTTTTACCGCGCGCGCCTGTTTGATCGCGTCGGCGGCATCCGATAATCCGTCAACACTTCCCCCTGGACTGTTGACCGAGAGCAGGATCGCGTCAATCTTTTCGTCGCGAGCCGCGTCATTGACGCCGCGAATGATGTTCGTGTAGGCCGTACCTCCAAAAACTCGCATAAAAATATCTTCGCCGCGTTGAAGTGGCCCTATAATATTCACAATGGCAAATCGCCCCTCACGTTGAAACGATTCACCGCTTCGAGCTGCGGTTGCCGCCGCGCCCTCGACTACCAATCGCGGCATGTTCGCCATTCCTGACTGGAGGCGCCGCGCGCCCGTGTCGGAAATGCTCCATATCGGGGAAAAATTCATCGGTCAATCTCCTACGCTGCGCGCGGCGCAAGCCGCGACACAACATCGCGAATCCACTTAATTTTGTCTGCCGCTTGCAATTCAATATTTTCGATTGTCGCGAGTTTGCCGCTCGTATCGGAATCCATTGCTGCGCCCCACTCCGTTCGGAATGCGGCGCACCATTGGGGCCCAATACCGGCCAACGCAATTTGAACATGCTGCTCGTAGGGATCAATACCTCCCGCTCGAAGTTCAACACCTATCACTGATTGCAGTGTGCCCTTTATAAATTCAGAATGCGGTGCGAGAAACTTTTCGAGCCAGACGCCCCAGGCCGAAGGGTTGCCCGCGTGTTTCGCAGCCGCGCGTTTCAATGCCGACTCCTCTTTACGAAGGATGCGCCCAATGGCGTCGGCCCATAAGCCGTCAAACATATCTGCACCCATCTCTTTCGTTTGCCCGGGAAAAGCAGCGGCTTGGTCGGCAATAATTCCAGTCGCCGCAATGGACAGCGGCATAAGATCGCGGCTGATATACCGCTGATCCCCGCCCTCGTCCATAGGGTCTTCGTCTTCGAGTCGGGCCACGGTGTCGGGCGTCATACCTGCGGAGCGAAGCATCTTCGTGTAGAAATCCGCGCGCGCGGCCATGTCCCCACGCATGAGCCCATTCAAGTTCAGCTTGCTATATTGTCCTTCTCTAAAATCCAACAGCTTCCAATCAACTTCCGTCTCAAACGCGCGCGCGGGCGGCGTTAATCCGTGAACAACGAACATGGTCATCATTTGCTCAAAATTATTCAGGGTCGCCTTATCGTTGTCGCCCACGAGTGGCGCGGGCACGCCAAACCAGCGCGGGCCTATATCTGATATTTGAAACTGTCGAGTCTGGAGAAACTGTGCATCCTCCGGGGAAATCGAAACACTCTCCCACGTCATCCCGTCGCGTAGGACGGCGGGCTTCCCTTTGTTTGCTGGGTTGCCGTGGCGCTTGTCCCATTGTTCAAGAAACGCATCTTCATTTACCTGGTCGAATATAATGGATTCCGGCACAGTAATAATCCCGCCCGGCGTCGCGTCATTTGAGAACAGCGCGATCCCGTGTTGCTCTGTCGCGAGCCCAAGAGCAATGGCCTTCCGCGCCAATGTGAGCGGCGAATATCCCACGAGTCCATCATAGCCGAGGCCCTTCCAATGGAAAACGTTGAGAGCAGGGAGCACAACGTTAGGTCCACGATCTTGCCGAACATCATAAATCAACTCGCCCGTCGCCGTGCGGGCCGGTGAAACATTCTCAGGATTTAGCGGCCACAGATTAACAGGCTCGCCGCGAAATCGTTCGATTTCCGCATACCCGTTGCCTCGACTCACGACGTGAGCGCCCAAGGTCTGCCGAAATGTCGAGTTGTGCATCTCCGGATTCACGAGGCCGCGGTGCATATCGGCTATGCGCCCCTCGCGAATACGGCGCCGATGATCGTCTTTCTCCTCATACAGGGTCCACGGGATCGTCATCAGCGCGTTAGCTATGACGTTAATGCTACGCCACACGGCTGAGTGTGCCAGGGCTGTGTGCTCATCGACGCGGATGCCGCGCATCGGCTGCCCTGTGAAATAGGCACGGACGCCCGACCCAGGATTATGGGGCGATCCCGACGCGCGCTTTGATGTAAAAGCGCCACGCAGCATCTGATAAATATTGCGCATCACAAGACAAACTTAGCACATTGCCAACTCAATTAGAAGGGAGTAGTTCAATATTCTTGAATTCATTCCACAGTAAAATCCGCCTCATCGCTTCGGTACCTTCTAACCTTCCCCATGTGTCCACAGTCGCGGCACTTCCGATACACGATGTCATCCTTCTGCCCGTACATCATGTACTTCTCACTCGCGCACGCGGGGCACACGGCGCGGACCTCGACTCCGAGCGGGAACGCTTTCATCTGCTTGCGGTAGCTGCTCTCTCGCCGCACAGACTTATCAGCTTCAGACACTGGTGCTATCCTCCATCTTCCTGTAGCTGCTCTCGCGACGCGCTGGCTTCGCAATCACCGCACGAAATCCACCCATCATCATTGCGACCATAGGATCTATCTTCTTGCGCGTCTTGCCGCGCTCCCTACTCTTTCCATGCCGCGTCTGCGTTTTCGTCATCTTTCGGTTCCCCCCTGTGTCTGACACCATTTCCACGTTTGTAAACGCCCATCGCGATACCGGATCGCCTATATGCCGGAAACGCCCATCGAGGATGCGGCCCTCAATTTCCTTGATCGCTGGTTCCATGCTAATCGTACCTTGCCGAAACATGGCCACTGGTACCCCTGAGTCTGTGAGGTCAGTCGCGAGTTGCACCGCGTTCAATGGATCAAACAAACATTCCACCATCTGGAAGCGCGCGGCGTCCGCAAGGATATCCCGCTTCACCTGCTGATAGTCCACAACTTCGCCTTCGGTCAATGTTAGCCAATTTTGCTCTGCCCACAGGCGATAGGGGGCGCGGTCCTTATCCTCTTTCGCATAGATATTCTCTGCCGGCAGGTAATGCCTCCACCTACACCAAAGCAGATCCTTCGAGTCGAGGAATGCTAAACAATACGAGGTCAAGTCCTGCGTCGTGCTGAGGTCAACACCCGCCGCGCAAATTGTACCTATACCCTCGCGATGCCACGGCGCATCAGGTTCCTCACCCAAACATAAATCCCACTTTTCAACCGGCAACCATGGATTGCTAGACTGCACCCAAACATTAAGCCGGTACCTTTTGAACTTCTCTACTTCTATGGGCTTTTGCTCCGCTTCGCGGACTTGCTCTTCAAATCCGCTATAGCTCAGGATTTCGCCATAGGCAGGGTTCGCCATTTTCCACAATTCGGGGTTGCGCCAATCATCTTCGCGCGCTTTTGGAATCTCATAAATCACGGGTAAGTAGTGCCATGCCATTACTTCGCCGTCACGAACTTGACAAGCAAATTGATATTCGTCATATCCTACAGTTTCCATGTCACTGCCCGCCGTTGTTATTACCCAAGTCATCGGCTGCCTTCGAGCAATGCCTCCCTTCTGAAGCGCACCCCAATACTCGCGATCCGTCATAACATGGACTTCATCCACAATGAGACCGTGGAAGTCATGCCCTTCGTTTGTATCGCTGTCAGCAGAGATCGCAACCATAAAGCTGTTAGATGCCGCGTGATTGATCCTTGTAATATGTTCGTGGAACGTGCATATTTTATTAAGGACAGGACTCACGCGCCCCATCTTAACGGCGGGCTCGAACACTTTGCGCGCCTGGTCGCGGCTGTTGGCGGCAAGGTATACTTCACTCCCCTGCTCATTGTCGGCGCAAACCATGTAAAGGCCGATCCCCGCTGCTAGCGTGCTCTTGCCATTTTTCTTCGGCACTTCACAAAACACCGTTTTGAACCGGCGAGCGCCCCCTTCCCGCTTCCACCCAAACGCGGGCACAAGCAATTGCTCGCGTTGCCATGTCATCGGAATAAACGGACCGCCCGCCCATTCCCCCTTGTAATGGCGGAGCTTCTTCGTGAAGAAATTCATGACCCTATTCGCGCCAGCCGGATCGAAATAGCAACCATCGGCAACGGCATATACGTCTTGATAATTTTGAATTCGCCCTAGCCAACCTTCATTTTTGGCGCGAACCCATCCCATCCAAAACGCTTCCCCGCGCTTCTTGTCTTCCCCTGCCATGCGCTCGTAATGACGCGCAACAGAATCAGGTAAGCCATGCTTCGGCTTCGACTTCGACCTCGACTTCGGCTTCGACGGGGCGCGCGACGGGGCGGCGCGAACCTTAATTTTGAGGCGCGTCGGCTTATCAGTCATCAAGATCGCCAAGGGGATCCGACGCCGCATTACTTATTGTCATCCGCGCCCGCGTCGCTGGACCGCAACCAAATTCCGCAAACATCGATTTCAACAATCCAGACTGCCGCCGCATTTCGCCGGTCGCAGGGTGCCAGGAGTTTGCACCCTTGGCCTCTTCGTATGCCTTTCGCCACAACGCCCAATGCGCCGCACACATATCGAGCAGTGGCATATCTATCTCAGTGAGGAGTCCGGGCGTCCGCCCAAACATTCCGAGAAATTGTTTGTGCGCAGCAGTCTCTACTTTTTCCACCCATTCGCGCGTTGCCTCAGCGCTTCGCCAGTCAGGAATTTCTGGGATCGTGAGTGTTGCGAGAAACTTTTCAATTTCATCACCCGCAATAGCGCGCGGCTGCGGCTCGTTCTTATTCATTGGACGTTTGCCGAGATTTCCTTCGGCGATCTTAATTGCTCGCGGTTTTCTAGGACGGCCCTTCATAATCTAAATCCTTTCTGGGGTTTACCCCGCAAATCCTGTATTATGTGCTACTAAACCCAATTAAGGCTATTATTTTCGCGAAAATCCGCAGATGGC
>Ga0210043_1002405_pt1 | contig 12464 bp, 18 predicted proteins | sample CryGeymet201501t_FD_183990 | JGI IMG/M metagenome (GOLD analysis project Ga0210043, IMG submission 183990) | Groundwater microbial communities from Crystal Geyser aquifers in Utah, USA - Crystal Geyser metaG 2015-01t (SPAdes) (version 2) | ecosystem: Environmental > Aquatic > Deep subsurface >... | reverse complement strand
GGTAGGTGAACCACTTGTTTCCCGATGGAGGGGCGTGGAAGTAGGGGCAGCTGGGGTTCGGACAGTGGGGAAAGTCCGAAATCCGATCAAGTTCGGTCCCGGGTGAGGGGATCGAGGGGGTTAGGCAGAGAGCTTTTGTTTTCATAACTCTCTATTACAAGGCAAAATGCCGATTCTGATTGAACTTTTTCAAAAATAATTTTATTCCCACAAGGTTTGGGGCACTATCTATTGTTTCTAATTTCGTTTCATGGATTCGCCGGCCCTTGGAGCATTCCATTGTTCAGCAATCTTGCGCCCTAGTTGTCCGAGGAAAATCGTAATTCTGTGGTGGTAGGAAAAGGGATGGAGAAACCGTCCAGTTCGACGACTTGACGATGAAAGATTCAGAGGCGGAGGGCCAGATGGTGTCTGTCTCCGACGACGGTTGGATCAATCAGTTCGCGACCACTGCATCCAAAATGGCCGGCTATGCCTTCCCCGGAACAGCCGACGTAATCCACGAACTCATTGATACCCCCAAATAGAAGGACGAGGAACCCTTGCGACCACTAATTGATGACTTTCGCAGGGATCTGAGTGCTCACCCTTTGGACCACTGACCGAGGGAGATTCTTTGTTCCGCCAAACCCGAATTGCGACCCTGGCCTGGAGGGTGGAGCGAACTTGCCAACAACCCCGATCAGGGAGTACACAAAAACCTTTTTGATACCGGCCTGGCAGTGACAGCGGAAGTTTCGGCTGCGTGAGCAACCGACCCTCGCCTGGGGATTGCTCTTGCATACCACCGGCTCCAATCTGGGTGATGAAGCAGGTCGGTCCTTTGTTACCTGGGGTGTCCGCTGGATGCTAAAATATACAATGGCCGGAATACGAATCAGACAGGAGTTTGCGAGTTGGGGGCCGATACCAAAGACGTTCGGTTTACCCAGGGAGAAAACTCAGAACTTCTCCTCAAATATGCCTTGAATACTATGAAATTGCACCTCTGAGAAACCCTCTTCTCGATAAGCCCGCTCTCCCGAGTCATTGCGGTGAAATGACCATAAAGACCGGAAAACAAGAATTGAGAGACGCTCGAAAATACTAGAGAAAAATATTTGCAAAAAAACCCTCTTACCACTTGAACTATTGTTGATTAGTTTCCATAATTAGCAACTATAGAGATTCAACATGGAGGAACCTATGAAAGTACAAATTTTGGGAACCGGATGTCCTCGCTGTTTGCAGCTAGAACGAAGCGCAAAAGAAGCAATACAGGAAAGCGGTATTGTGGCAGAAATAGAGAAAATCACTGACGTCGATCAAATCATGGAAATGGGCGTTATGATGACTCCAGGACTCGCAATAGACGGCCAGGTAAAGTCAGCCGGAAAAGTCTTAACCAAAGATCAGGTCTTGGTTTACCTACAAGGAGGAAAATAGAATGGGTGCATGCAGTTGTGGTTCGAATGACGATGTAACATTGGTCTACTCTTGTTCGGGGGCGGCAAATACTGGACTATTAGCCGACCAGGTAATGAGGACGCTCAATACACAAAAGGTCGCAAGAAGTACCTGTTTGGCAGCCGTGGGAGCTAATTTGTCGGGGTTTATTCAATCGGGAATGAGTGCCTCAAAAAATGTCGTCCTGGACGGCTGTAAGGTATCATGTGGGAAAAAGATATTTGAAAAGTACGGTATTCCTTATCAACATTTTATGATGACCGACTTTGGAGTCGAAAAAGGAAAAACCGAAATTAATCCCCAGGTAATCGAAAAGGTAGCCACAGAGCTAACGACCAGGATACAAAAATGAGCACCAACGAACTTTCGCCAAATAGAAAACTGGCAATAGTATTCGGGGTTTTTGTTGCCGCTTACTTCATCCCGTGGGAAGCGGCTCGAGTACTCAGTGCGACAAATGAAGCCTTCTTGATGCTTGGCGACTACGCCAGACAACACGTAATACTTTGTTTAGTGCCCGCGATGTTTATTGCAGGCGCTATAACAGTATTCTTAAACCAACGATCGGTTATGCAGTACCTCGGGCCAAATGCTCGACGGACTACTGCGTACGGAGTAGCCTCCGTTTCAGGGGCGATTTTGGCAGTGTGTTCATGCACAGTTTTGCCAATCTTCAAAGGAATTTACAAAAAAGGTGCCGGCCTTGGACCGGCCGTCGCTTTTCTCTATTCTGGCCCGGCGATTAACATACTGGCAATAATTTTGTCTGCGAAGGTATTTGGCTGGAAAATTGGTTTAGCCAGAGCCCTGGGGGCGATTTTCTTTTCTATCATAATTGGATTAGCAATGGCGGTCATTTTTCGGAAAGATGATGCGAAAAGAGCGGCTGATGCCCGACTATTTGCAGCGGATGACGAAAAACCACCCCGGACGCTCCGACAAATGTTGGTTTACATGGGAAGTATGATCGGTATTCTCGTTTTTCTAAATTGGGCTAGCTCCGACGGAGGCAATCTAATTTGGGACCAGATTCATGCCTACAAATGGTGGATCAGTGGAGCCTTCGGTCTACTCTTGTTGTACACGGTTATCCGATGGTTTAACAAAGAAGAAAGAAAAGACTGGGTCTTGGCGACCCGGGACTTCTCGTTACAAATAATGCCACTCTTATTCGCCGGGGTTTTGGTCGCGGGATTCCTCTTGGGTCGACCCGGCCACGATGCCCTCATCCCTAGCTCTTGGATAGGTACTCTTTTAGGAGGAAACTCGATTTTTGCGAATTTTTTTGCCTCCTTAGCCGGAGCATTAATGTATTTCGCTACTTTAACTGAAATCCCGATTATCCAAGGACTCTTGGGAGCCGGTATGGGACAAGGACCTGCTTTGGCCCTCCTTCTTGCCGGACCTAGTCTTTCCTTGCCATCGATCTTGGTTATTGGCGGTGAGTTAGGTTGGAAAAAGACCTCGGTGTATGTTGGTTTAGTCGTTGTCCTGTCAACTCTCGCAGGTTTAGCTTTCGGTACATGGGTGTAAAATATGAATGCACAAAAATTCATGACTTTCCGAGTAAATTTAGAAAGAAAACAAAACAATCCGGTTGCACAGGCAACTGTTCGGGATTTTTCCTTACCGCTGGGAATAATTAGCGGCGATTTTTCTTTCGGGTTCAATCCCGCAGAAACCTTACTTTCTGCGGCCGCAGCCTGTCTAACCAGTGCTTTTATCCTGGTCGCTAAAAATAGCCAAGTGGATGTGGGAAATATCAATGTCGAGATGGAAGGGGTTCGGCAAAGTGATCCACCACGACTCATTTCGCTGAATTATAGAGTATTTGTGGAAACCGAGGCTTCGGACGAAAAAATCGACACCTTACTCAAACTTGCGACCCGTAATAGCACGGTCGTTTCAACCTTGAGTCAGGTATTAGAATTAAATGGCGAATGGAAGAGGTACAAAAATGGCAACTAAGCGAGAAATGAAGGTAAGTATATCCGGACAAAGCGTTAATCCGACCCGAATTGACCTACAAGCAGGGAAGTTTGCTGTAACAATCGATGAACCGGCTTCAATGGGTGGAACCGATGCGGGACCTAGCCCAGTACATATGCTTCTCATGGCATTGGCAGGCTGTCTCCATGTTACTGGACACGAAATCGCACGACAGAATAATCTCACTCTCAAGGGGATGAAGATTGACATCGAGGGTGTATTGAATCCTTGTATGTTCATGGGATGCTCCTTTGAAGAACGGGCAGGGTTCAAGAACATCCAGGTCATAATTACACCGGACTTCGTGAATGCCACAACGGAAGAAGTCACAAGCTGGCTAAAAGAAACCGAGCGTCGCTGCCCGGTTTCCGATAACGTTCGGTCAAACACGGAAATCGAGGTCCAACTTATTCATGAGTAACAACACCAACGAACACGCCCACCACCATCACCCCGCACCAAGTTCTTATGGGCTTGCTTTCGGGGTTGGAATAGGCTTGAATTTAGCTTTTGTAGCTATTGAGGCAGGATATGGGTTGTGGGCCGGTTCACTTGCCCTGGTAGCTGACGCGGGACACAATTTGAGCGACGTTTTTAGTTTGGCCCTTGCTTGGGGAGCTCATTGGCTTTCGGGCAGGGCTCGATCTGCCCAACGAACCTACGGGTACAAAAAGGCGACTATTTTAGCCTCGCTGGTAAGTGGGCTTTTACTCCTTGTCGCCTTGGGCCTCATTGCTTGGGAAGCAGTTGGACGTCTCTTTTCTTCTAACCTTTCCGATGTCAATAGCCTTACGGTAATGATTGTGGCTGCAATTGGGGTCGTAATTAATACAGCGACAGCTCTTTTGTTTATGCGCGGTCAAGAAAAAGACCTCAACATTCGCGGTGCATTTCTTCACATGGCAGCCGACGCGGGAGTATCTCTCGGCGTAGTGATAGGAGGCCTAGTAATCCGGCAAACTGGGTGGCAGGTAGTCGACCCTATCATCAGCTTGATCATCGTGGGTGTAATTCTTGTTGGAACGTGGAATCTTCTTAAAGAATCCCTCCGGCTTACCTTAGATTCGGTTCCGCAGAATATCAACGTCGAGAAGATCGACCAGTACCTGAAAACCATACCAGGAGTGATCAGTGTCCATGACCTCCATATATGGGCGTTAAGTACGACTCAAAACGCCTTGACGGTGCACTTGGTTCTTTGTGATCTACCTAAAGACAATCAGCTTGTGTTTGCTATTCAAGAAGAATTAATCCATGAATTCGAAATCGACCATGCCACAATTCAAATTGAACTAGATGGTGGTGGCGGCTGCGCACTGGAAGATTGAATTCAGGCGAAAGGACGGTAAGTACGTGAACGCTAGTCTTTATATCATCACCTTGGGTCTGTTTCTTGTGTCTTTTCTACGAGACAGGAGTAAAACAAAAATGGCCCTAATAAAAGCCTGGAAAGCATTCCACAATATTCTTCCGGAGTTCCTGGTAATTATTTTCTTAGTCGGTTTTGTCATGGCGATAGCCGACCAAGAAACAATATCCAAATTCATCGGGGCAGACTCCGGTTTGTTCGGTGTCGTATTGGCTGCTGTAATAGGGTCTATCACCTTAATTCCCGGGTTTATCGTCTTTCCCACTGCGGCAATGCTCTTAAATGGAGGTGCAGGTTATATGCAAATTGGATCATTCATTTCCACGCTCATGATGGTTGGGGTAATTACTCTACCGGTTGAAATAAAATATTTCGGAAAAAAAGTTACCTACTTACGAAACTTAACCGCCTTCTTTTTCTCCTTTATTGTCGCCGGCGTCCTTAGTTGGGTAATGAGCACGAAATGAAAAACCTCTTAAAGAAATACCGTAACTTTTTGTTTGTTCTCTTAGGGTTATTACTTCTCTCCGTAGCTAACAGAGTATTAGCAACGAAAGCTTTAGATATCACGCTTTATTCGTTTAAGGAGATGTTGTTCGTAATACCCCCCGTCTTTCTCCTCCTTGGTCTTCTCGACGTATGGGTGCCAAAACAAACCATGACAAAATATATGGGACCAGGTTCTGGCCTGAAAGGTATCCTACTTTCGATATTCATCGGTTCTGCCGCGGCAGGTCCGCTCTATGGGGCTTTCCCTGTCGCCGCGGTGTTCATGAAAAAAGGTGTCTCCTTTAGAAACGTTCTCGTTTTTATTGGGGCCTGGTCTACCACAAAGATACCGATGTTCTTATTCGAGGTGAGCTCGCTCAGTGCTCGATTTGCCGTTGCCCGTCTGTTGGTGGATATACCTGGCATCATTCTGATTGCGACACTTCTATCGAGATTAATTTCTCCGGCGGAAGTGAAGAAACTCTATGAGAATGCAGCATTAGTTGACTAAACTTTCTTCTTTTACACGATACCCGAAAATCCCATAAAGGCCAGAGCCAAAAGCCCGGCAGTAATGAGCGAACTCGGTGCACCCTTTAAGACCGGCGGGATGTCTGCATATTCCAGACGCTCCCGAATACCGGCAAAAATGAAAAGAGCCAGGGCAAAACCGGCGCTGGTCGCAATGGCATACACCAACCCCTCGACCAAGCCGTAGTTATTTTTTACCACGATGAGGGCAACCCCCAAAATGGCACAGTTGGTTGTAATAAGGGGCAAGAATACCCCAAGAGCCTGATAAAGGGCCGGACTCACCTTCTTCAGCACCATTTCTACCATCTGGACCAGCCCGGCGATCACTAAGATGAATGCGATAGTTTGCATAAACACGATACCCAGAGGTACCAAGATGAGCACCTGGACCAGGTAGGTAACCAAGGTAGCTAGGGTCATAACAAACATAACCGCTGCACCCATTCCGACAGCGGTGGAAATCTTGGAACTCACCCCCAGAAAGGGGCAAATACCCAGAAACTGCACCAAAACGACGTTATTGACTAACAAAGCCCCAATGATGAGGGAGAAATAATTCATGCCTTACCTCCTGCAGGAACGGCGATGGTAGGGATAGGGTTATTGGCACGGACCTTCGCCCTGCGTTCGGCACGAGTACTAATAGCCCGAACGGTGGCAATCAACAAGCCCAAAGCAATGAAAGCCCCGGGAGGCATAACAAACATGAGCATGGTTGGTGCCCCCTCGGCTACAAAGGAGTATCCAAAAATCGCCCCGGACCCCAGAATTTCACGGATACTTCCAAGCATCGTTAATGCCATGGCAAAACCGAAGCCCATGGAGATTGCATCGATAGCGCTGGCTCCCACACCATTCTTACTGGCAAAGGCCTCGGCCCGGCCCAAGATGATGCAGTTTACGACGATGAGGGGTATAAAAAGCCCCAACTGCTCGTGGAGGGCGGGGACAAAGGCCGCCATCGATAGGTCGATAATGGTAACAAAACTGGCAATGACCACGATGTAGGCTGGAATTCGCACCTTGTCGGGAATAAGATTCTTGAGCAAGGCAATAGCAACGTTGGCCGCAATAAGCACCGCGGTTGTTGCCAGGCCCATTCCCAGACCGTTCATGGCAGAGGTAGTAACCCCCAGGGTCGGACACATCCCCAACAGCAGTACAAAGATGGGATTCTCTTTAAAAAATCCCTTGGTGAGATTCTCTTTAAACGTCATTATTGGATCTCCTGATAAAAAGTCGCAGCGGCGACCTGGGCCTTGTTGATTGCGTCGGTATAGGCTCGGGAACTAATGGTAGCTGCGGTAATTGCGTCCACCTCGCCCCCATCCTTGGCCACCGCCAGGGGAAAACTTGACGCCCCAAGCCCCTCGAATTGGCTAATAAAGCTGGACAGGGTCACCTTGCTCCCCAGTCCCGGGGTTTCGGTGTGGACCAATACTTGAGTTTTCGCTATGGCCCCTTGGGTATCGAAACCAACCATGACGGTCATGGTCCCCCCAAAGGCTGTATCGCTATAGGACTGGACCCCAAGGCCCACCATTTGACCGTTATTTTCGGCGGGGTACAGGGTGATGCGCTCATCTCCCGCAGCAACGAGGGCCTCGTTGACCGGGTCGTTGGTAAAGGCCGGAAGCACCACCGATAGGGCTACCTTCTGTTTTGCCAGACCGTTGATCGCGATTTGCTCAAAGGTACCGGTGTAGGTAAGACCCAAGGCTCCGGCCGAAAGCACCGAGAGGATAGTCATAACCAAGACCATATTTGCGAAGGTCGAGGGTAATTGTCTTGCGGGTTTGGATTGTTTTGCCGAATCAGCCACGGCTGGCCTCCTTCTTTTTTTGGCCGAACTTCTTGGGCCGCACGTAACGGTCAATAATCGGCACAAAGGCGTTCATTATAAGGATGGCATAGCTGGTGCCCTCGGGAAAGGCCCCAAACAGTCGAATGGCCCCAGTCAAGAGCCCGGCGGTACCGGCAAAAATCATTCGACCTCGGGGAGTCATGGGCGAAGATACCATATCGGTCACCATGAACCAGGCCCCCAACATGGCTCCACCAGCCAGAATATGGTAGAGCGGATCGGCGTATCGAACCGGATCCACAATCCAGAAAACACCGGTAAAAAGGGCTAGTCCCCCCAAGAAAAAGACCGGAGATTCCCAGGAGATGATCTTTCGAACCAAGAGGAACAATCCCCCAGCCAAAATTGCCAGAGCTGATACCTCACCGATAGAACCGGGAATAGATCCCAGAAACAGCTCCCAATGGGTTGGCATCCCTGCGACCCCGGACAACCCATCGGGAAGCCCCTGGGCCTCGGCGACCATTCCCAGGGCCGTGGGGCCCGCCACAGCATCGACCCCTCCGGTCTGCAAAATGCTCCACCTGGCAGCCCCGGGGGCCGGCCAGGTCGTCATATCCGCGGGAAAACTGGTGAGCATAAAGGCCCGGCCCACCAGGGCGGGGTTGAAGGGATTGTGGCCCAAACCACCGAAGGCCATTTTCCCCAATCCGATGGCAAAAATCGAACCGGCAATTACCTGCCAGATAGGGGTGCTGGCAGGAATATTCATGCCCAAAAGCAACCCCGTCACGATGGCCGAGCCGTCGTTAATTCGAGAGGGCTGTTTAAGCATGTACACCGTAATGAACCACTCGGTGAGCACACAGACTCCGGTAGTCACGGCCATGACCAGGGCGCCACTGAGGCCAAAGGCCCAAAGGCCGGCCAGAATTGCCGGGATCATGGCAACAATTACCATTCCCATGACCATAGAAATAGAAGCTTTCGTCCGGACGTGGGGCGAAAGGGATACGATCATTCCAGTACTCATGTAATTACTTCCCCTTCCGGCGATTTGCCAGGACTCTTGCTTTGCCGTATCGCAGCCAGTCGACCAGGTCTCGGTGACTGGGGCAGGTGAATGAACAACTGCCACACTCTACACAGTCCATGAGGCCCCGGGCCTCGGCTTCTTCGAATCGATTCTGTTTGGCCATTTCGCTCAAGAGGTAAGGCTCCAGGCCCATGGGACACACGGTGACACACTTACTGCAGCGGATACAGGGCTCCACGGCCGGGCGTTTGGCTTGGGCCTTGTTCAAAATAAGAATACCGCTGGTTCCCTTGCCCACGGGGGTATCGGTGGTACTGACTGCCTTGCCCATCATGGGGCCACCCAAGATAATTTTGCCCGCATCCTCGGGTAATCCCCCCGCCAATTCGATAACCTGGCTTATGGGCGTGCCCAAACGAACCAAATAGTTTCCCGGATTTTTTACCGAAGTTCCCGTGACGGTCAAGATTCGATCCACAAAGGGTCGCTTATATTGCACCGCCAAGTAGGCGGCCTGGGCGGTTCCGACGTTGTTTACCACACAACCAACGTCCAAGGGGAGCATTCCTGAGGGAACCTCCCGGCCGGTCAGGGCCTTTACTAACTGTTTTTCTGCCCCTTGGGGATACTTTACCACCAGACCCTGAACCTGAATGTTCGGGTAGCTTTTGACTCTTTCGGCCATGATTCGCAGGGCGTCGGGTTTGTTGGCCTCGATTCCGATAATGGCCTTCTCTACTCCCAGGGCCCGGCGAAGAATTTCGGTTCCTACCAAGACCTCGTCGGGAAGTTCAACCATAAGCCGGTGGTCGGCGGTCAGGTAGGGTTCACACTCCACACCGTTAATAATGAGGTACTCGGCGGTCTTGCCCGGGGGCACCATGTATTTGACGTTGGTTGGAAAAGCAGCTCCACCCATACCGACGACCCCCGCAGCGGCCAGGGCAGCCCGAATCTCGTCGCCGGTGGCTTGAATGTCGGTTTTAAGGGGGCGTTTATTCCATTCGTACTGACCAGCCTCCCCTACTTCCGGGTCCCAGTCGTCGCCGACCACGTCGATAAGGATGGCGGTCTTGGGGTACCCCGAGGCGTCGGTTCGGGTGTCGATTTTTTTTACCTTGCCCGAAACCGGCGAATGGATGTTGGCACTAATAAGCCCCGGGGCCTTGCCAACCAGGGTTCCCACCTTGACCTCGTCGCCCACCTTTACCTGGATCTCGGCCGGGGCGCCTATGTGCTGGGCCAAGAGGACCACCGCTTGTTTTGGCAGGGGACAAGACTGGACGGCCCTGTCTTCGGTGATTTTGTTTTCTGGGGGGTGAATTCCCCCGATTTTGAAGGTCTTTAAGGTCATGGTTGATTCTCCTATTCTGTTGCAGCGTCGGCACTGACCTTGGGAGCCAGGGGCTTAACCGGGAAGGTAGCCAGGATGGCCCCGGTGGGACAAACGGGTACACACTTTCCACAGGCGATACACTTGACTGGGTCTATGTAGGCTAAGTTATTGACGATGGGGATGGCATCCACCGGGCAGACCTGGGCGCACTTGGTACAGGCGATACAGGAGACCTGGCAGTGGGACTTGGAGACCACACCCTTTTCCGTGCTACGGCAGGCAACAAACACTCGGCGACTCTTTTTGCCGATGGGCCGAAGTTCGAAGAGGTTTCGTGGGCAGGCTATGACACACTTGTTACAGGCGGTGCACTTTTCTTCGTCAACCTCGGGTAGGCCGGTAACCGGATTCATATGCAGGGCATCAAATTCGCAGGCCACCTCGCAATCGCCGTCGCCTAGACAGCCAAAGGGGCAGCCACTTTCGCCGGCATACAGGCTATGGGCGACTGCGCAACTGGTGGGGCCGTCGTAGGTGCTCTTGGCCGGGGCGTTGTCGCAAGAACCATTACATCGCAGAACAGCAACCATGGGGGTCGCTTGGCCGACGGTGAGGCCGAAGTAGCTTCCAATTGCCTCCATGGTAGATGCACCCCCGGGAGGACAGACCAGATGGCTTATATCGCCGTCGTCTGCCCCCTTTACCAGGGCCGCCGCCATCCCCGGACAGCCGGGAAATCCACAGGCCCCACAGTTGATGCCGGGTAACATGGCCTCGACCTCAACCTTTCGAGGGTCTTCGGTCACATGAAATCGTTTCGATACGACAAAAAGCAAAACCGCAAAAAGGACTGCCAGTCCCCCAAGGGTGAGCACAGCATACACAGTAATCATAGGGTACTTCCTTTAGTCTTTTAGACAGGTTTCGGGTAAGAAACTCAGCTTTTCCACTTGTACTGGGAGAGACTGCTGAATCTTGTCATTGAGTAACCAGAGCGCCAGGCCGTAGACACCAACGGCCCCCAGTCCTGACCCAGCGGCCAGGGCATCGGACCAACCTTGGCCAGTGGCCCCAATAATTACGGCCATAAGAATTATGAGGGGGACCCCAAACATGAGAAACACTGCAAACAGACCATGCCGAGCTTGGAGGGTTACTTGAATTCGGTCGCCAACCTTATATTCTGGACTCAGGGGGATTCGGACCGTTCGACTGGTGTCACCGCCACCGTGGCTACACGCCCCAGCCACCGAACACGATAGACACGCACTGGTGGCCTGGAGGGCAACATCGGCGTATCCGTTATGGATTGATCGGACCGTCCCGAGTTGGGTGACGGTCTCTCGATCGGATATATTTTGAGCCATGCGGCTTCCTACCTTTTAGAGAATTTCGTCGCACTTTATGTGCGTAAATCTGAGGTTATTGTACTATATGGTGCAGATTGATTCAAGAAAAATTCAAAATGTTAAATAGGATAAATATTACTTGATTAGTCAGGTATTATTTGATGCAATTTCGCACATTTTTTTACAATTATTTACAAACCTATATTCCCGGCTCCCAACTTTAGCCCATTTTTTGTAGAGTACCCGGTAATCAATAAGACGGAGGCTACAAAAATGGCCCACGTTTGTTCGGTAATGAGGGGGTAATGGGCATATCAACGACACATTTATGGTCGTCCAGCACCAGGCTGGAAAAGAAGTTCATTACATTCTCCAACGAATAAATCCTCGAGTCTTTCCGGATCCGGCGGGACTTATGGACAACATCTCCCGAATAACAAGCGAAATGAATCGACAGCTTTTAGCCCGTAACGCCCCAGACGCTAGCCGCCGAGCCCTGACCACCCTGCTAAGCCGAGACGGCCTTCCTTATTATGAGGATGAAGAAGGTTCATTTTGGCGACTGTATTTCTTTATCGAAGGGGCCCTGGGGTACGATGGAATCGAAAATGAATTTCAAGCCTACCAGGCAGCCAAGGCCTTTGGCGAATTTCAAGGACTCTTGACCAACCTCCTGTTGGACCCCACACCCACGAGGCAATCTGCGTAATAGATCTCGATACTGCCATGCCCGGCCTGGCCGCCTACGATTTTGGCGACATGGTGCGCACTTCAACCACTTCGGCAAAGGAGGACGAGCCGGATTTAGCCCGGGTCCTGTTCCTACCCCCTATGTACGATGCCCTGGCTCGGGGCTACGTAATGGGAGCCCGTGATTTTTTGACCGAAGCCGAGGCCCGATCTCTGGCTTTCGGTGGATTTCTTATGACCTACGAGGTAGGAATTCGTTTTCTTACTGATTTTCTAAAGGGCAATATTTATTTTAACCTGAATCCGTATAAACCATCCAGTAATCCACTCCCCCATAAAATGGAGTGCATATAATTTACATTTGATACCTGGAAGTCATCTTAAAATGTAGATCAGACTGATTTTTGGAGTAGCTCAGCTAC
>Ga0210043_1002404_pt1 | contig 12475 bp, 21 predicted proteins | sample CryGeymet201501t_FD_183990 | JGI IMG/M metagenome (GOLD analysis project Ga0210043, IMG submission 183990) | Groundwater microbial communities from Crystal Geyser aquifers in Utah, USA - Crystal Geyser metaG 2015-01t (SPAdes) (version 2) | ecosystem: Environmental > Aquatic > Deep subsurface >... | reverse complement strand
TAGAGAAAAGTGTCAAGGTTTATTTTATTTATTTTCAGTGAATGATTGCTTCTACTTTTTCAACGGAGTCTGCTTCTATGAAAATACGAAGTGGCGGAGCGTGGAATAATCTGCGGTAATTGTCCTGATCCGAGTCCTGTGTTATCTTTTTGCCTGGGGCCTTAACTTCTATACAATACATAATGCCCTTAAAAAATGCTTCTAAATCCGATTTGCCTCTCATAGTGTATGGGTCAAAACAAAACGATTGACCACGCCTTACACCCATTGTTTTGGTCTTGCCTACTGTCGCACCCAGGGCAATAAGGTATTTAAGTATGGCTAATTGAATTTTACCTTCGGGATTATCCCTCTTTTGTCGGCGTGGATCAAAATTATATCCCATACCTTTTTTTCTCTATACTCTTTAATCCCCATAATACCATTTTCAACAGGTAAGAGTAATCCTATCCCCTGAGCACAGGCACAAGCAAGTGGATTACCAGGAATATAAATTGAGCAAGGATTGAGGCGCATATCAAAACCGCTTGTATCTTTTTACCTTTGCCTGTAAACCAAAACCACTGCGAAATTGTCTTGTTCGTAGTCTTATCCCAAAACCACTCTTGCAGTAGAAATAGGATAGTCCATATGGTAAAGGCAATAGCCATAGGGTAGAAGCCGAATACCCACATTAAGACGGTAGGGATTATCTGAGCGAAGATAAAAAGCAATTCCTGAGGTGAGGTCCTGCCGTGATTGTTCATTTTAGTTATAGTGAAAAAACCTCTTTTTGAAGTGAGCCAAATACTGATCCTTTTTAGTTGTGGGCAGATTGACATATTCCCCCTCGCTCTCGTTGACCTGGATATACTTTTCACCAGCCTCAATACACGCTTTTAACTTGTTGCGTTCAGCCGATACTTGCCAATTGCCTATCACTTTGGCGACTTCAGCTACCGCGGAAGCTATCAAACCGACATCGCTTGGCATTACGCCCTTTTACCAGTGAATAGATACCCGCCGATTTTGCCAATAAGTGTGCAAAACTTCTCAAACAGGTTGTCATCCGTTGCGGGCGTTTTATCAATAGCATCCCTGACAGCTTTCAAGAATGTATTGAACGCCAAAAATACTACTGTTATCGCTACCCAATTATCCTTTACTAAATCAATCAATCCTTGCATTTTCTACCCCCTCTTGGGTGATACCGCCATTTGTGTTTATGAAATTGCCTTACCCCATACTGCCTTACTGTTTCGCTGATTGCTGTTGCAATAAAAAGCAACAATATGCAATAGCCGAATAACATTACTATGATGTTGAGGATGGTCAATTTATTGCCTCAAACTGTTTTGAGTTTTCTAATTCTTAAATTCCTATGATGTTTCGCGCTCGAAGCATTACAATTAAGTTGTTGCCCACCTTGGGTCAACCATTGAATTTTGTAGGTGTATGTTCCGGCTCCTGGAACATCGATATATTTAAGATCTACACATGCTCCGTTAGTGCCTGAGTTAATCGTCGCCTGTTGCAACACAGCCGAATCTCTTAATAATTGATAGTCGCTGTAAGTTCCTGCACCAAACACACACGCAGAAAAATCAAGTTCAATACTATCGCCTATTTCAACACTAACAACTCTGCTCATATCTGTCATATCAACGAAAGTTGTGGAAGTCGTATTTATGTCCGTCGTTCCATTTGCTTCGTAGAGTGCTTCAGTAGCCGTTTCTTTTACCAAAACAATATTGCTCGATCCATCGTTATAGAAGCTTCCAAGTTTTCTATAGAACGTCGCGCCTGTAGGAGCAGACGCACTCGTTGAAATCTTAACCGTAAATGTTGTAGTCGCCGTATCAGCGACAGCGTAAATATAATATTGTGTATTTGCCGCCTCTGAACCCGTATCAAGACCATCACACAATCCCGATGCCGCCCACTGCACCGTTGTGTCTGACGGATTGCGCCTTATCCTGATATTTCCCGAAGCATCTGCGATAGCCAGCGCGCCTGAACGAACATATAAATCTGCGATACCTTTATAATCGCACTGGCAACCTTTTCGATAATCGCTTAACAAATCCTTTAATGATGAGGTGTATGCCTGTGAAGTGCAGCCCTGTGCTCCAATAAAAGTTTCAATAGCTTCTGCTTCGTCGTAAGCCACATTAAATAAAAGAGCTACCAATTTAGTTACACCATTAACTACTTGTGAAAAAGTCTTTTTAGCATTTGGAAACGAAGCAGCCATAATTGCATCTCCTTATTTGTCGTAATCATATTCAAATCCAGATGTCTGATTTGATATTGGCAAGGTCCTACCCTCGCCCTTTTTGTAATATTTTTCCAGACCAGAAGTATTGCCCCTGATTTCTTCTTCTAACTTAGTAAACAAACATTCTAAAAATTCAGGATAGGTCATCTTTACCCCCGACTGTTCTTCAAGAATATGTCTTAAATATTCAAATCTTATTTTTAGGGTAATTATTTGTGTCATCAAATTTCCTTTAGTATTGTGTCAAACTACTCAACGCCAACTCAAGTTTTTTTATTTTTGCCGCTGTTTCTAAAACTGTATCGCCTAATTGTATCTTTATATTAAATCTTCCGTCGGTATTTGATAAGCTATATGATATGCGGTTAACTTGCGCAGTGTAAGACCCACCTATTACCACATCGCTGCCGCCGTCTGCCAATAATCCCACTGTTAAATCGCTACCGCCGTCTGCTGTTTCTCCTACAATATTTCCTAAAGTGCTTTGGTCATAATTAACATCGTAGAATGAAACCAAACCTATAGGGACTGTATCTTCAAGCCTTAGATCGGTATTTTCTATTTTCGCTCTGATGCTGTATACTGGATTAGATTTTTCTGATAGAATAGCCCCTAAATATTGGTCTGCCACCGTGTCAGTTATTATGGATGAATTGTTTATTATCTGCTCTGATAAATAGTAAAGAGATTGGCTATCAACTGCTTCCGCTGTTTGTTTATATTTAACGCCTGAAACATCACCACCCACAAGATAAATTTTGTTAACTAAATTATCCCAGTTAACGCGCCTCTCTAACATTGAGATATTGTTACCTACAAAGAACCGCTCTCTTTCTGTTTCACTCTCTGCCCGCCAGAAAAAAACTAAATTTTCATCAACGCCATATTCAACATCACCTGTTAATCCTGACAAAGTTCTCAATGCTTCTTCTACTGTAGTTAAAAATTGAATACTATCAATAGTGAAAGCACCGCTGTCAATAGTGCCTTTAGTAATGGGAGAATTAGGGGTTATAAAAGTGTCTACGATATTGGCAACTATCAAGGAAACTTCTTGATTGCTATATGTCCTGGTGTCCCCCGTAGTATGAACGACAATCTTTTTCAATAAGTCAAAATATCCTCTTACATCAAGCCGTATATCCTGGCCTATTTTTAATGTGGGAGCAATGTTAGCAATATACCCACGATAAACAAGTTTTGATATAGTCCCCGATTTAACCCTTATTTGTATATCATCGCGTGCGCCAAAATCAAAAGAACGATAACCTTTTTTAAGGGTAAGAGAACATCGTCCACAACCACCTAATCTATTCCATTCCCAGGAAATATTCGTAACCCAGGGAGTTAGGTAAGTTTTTAGGTTGCCCGCATTATCCCTTAACTCAACGCTATATCCGGTTACGTTAGACATTTAATACCACGCGTTTCTCCAGGTTAGGACCGTAACGCCCGACGTTCCCGTCAGCTCAACGGTATTGTCCCCTGGGCTTAACATTAAAAAATCACCCTCAAAATTCGCGAAATCGCTTGCTCCATCATTAGTTACGACGAAATCGTCGGAGTCAACCCTATTGTCCATAATCAAGATCTTCCCAGCGGCAACCGTGCCTCTGTATTTACATAATTCGCCCCTCGTTGTATTCTCCATTTGGCAGGCGTCGGCTATACCCCCGCCAGGCGCGGTGATCTGGAATTTTAACCTTGTAGGTGCATTACCGGCATTTGCGATTACATATCCTACTCCGCTTGAAGGCGAAGTATTACTTGTCATGGCGTTAGTAGAAAGCCAGAAAGGAAATTGCGCGACAAAAGACGCCGTCCAGGTTGCTCTGCGCGTCATGTGGTCATAGGCAAAAGAAAAATCTTTTAATTGAGCATAGATATATCTCTCGTTGTCTTTAGTGAATTTTTGCAAACCATTAGCCAACCCTGCGTGTAGCGCGTCAAGATTAGTCCGTAAATCATCATAAGAAGTGCCTGCAATATCACCCTCAACGGTTATTGTCTTTGGTCCTAATTTGGCAGTTTCGGCTATAGACCCATCCGTTAATGGGATGTTAGTAGTCCGCACAGGCTTAGCCATTTTTTCGCTGATCCTGCCTATTGTAATATTGTTCACGCTGTCAAATGTCAATGAACCAAAAGCCAGTGTTATAGTTGCACTCATTTATAGCCTCTCTGTTTCACGCGCTAACCTACGGCTGATTTCTTCGGTTAAGGTGTCAATATCTTCGTTGGATCGGATTGAGGGATAGTTGATTTCAATGTGGATAGATTGCCCCCACCCACCCATGCCGGAGTTTAAGCGATTGAGCATACCTGCGCCCCCCAGAGTCGACATCCCACGCCTTGAAAGTATCCCCTCGCCTGTCTGAGCTATAATAGGCACTTCGTCAATGGCCAGTCCTGAATGAGCACGGATAAGGCCGCCTGAATGGAAGCTTTGACCCGCTATAGTTGCAACCTGTGCGGCAACCATGGCCGTTGCGGCTATCCCTGCTGCTAAGCCAAGAGGGATAAATGGCTGTGTAGCCAAGGCATTTAATATAACAGTAGCACCTGTTACAATCGCTGAAGCCATTGCAACCGCCGCTGCCGCTTTAGCCAGAGTTTTATTTTTTCCTGCGTATGATTCCATTATCGTCCCTACGCTGCCAAGGGTTTCTCCGTAAGAATTAGCAGCATCTATTTTATCTTTCCACGCTTTCTTGTCTTTTGCATCAGCTTCTTCTTTTTGCTTTGCGGCTTTGTTCAATTTTTCATTTTGTTGAGGTATAGGTTGTCCAGCGGTTACCCTTGCCCTCATTTCTTCTGTTTTTCTTATAAATTCATCAGTGGCAATATCTGAATTTTCCAAAGCGCGGTCAAAAGATTGCTTAAACCCCTCTACAATCCCGATTGGGTCTTTATTGCCGGTAAAGAAATTTTTAATATTATCAAAAACATTTTTAAGGCCAATCCAAATGGCAATTGCGCCTTCAACTATCAAAGCAAACCCCTTAATAAAAGATGCGACAAGGAACTCAACGGCAGTAGTCAGCAGATTTACGATATGTCCCACTTCTTCAAGAGCGGGCGCTAATGCACTTCCTACTGTTGCAGATAATCCAGAAATAGCCGTAGTAAAAAAACTAAATTTTTGTTTTGCTTCTTTACTATATTTTGCTGCTTCACGAACAGAGGCAACCATAGCCGCCATAGCGATTGTTGCCAAAAACATGGTCTTTCTAAAATCCCTAACCCCCACGCCTGCCTCTTTGAATTGTTGCTTAATGGTCTTACCTGTTTTTTCTGTCTTTTTTCCTACCTCAACAGTAGCTTTTTCAATAGACTTCAATTCAGCATTAACCCTTTGAATTTCTGCTGTTGCTTGGTCTTTCGCTTTGAGGATAATTTCTAAAGTATTGGAAGCCATTGACTTTTTCCCTTAGTTGTAGTATATTTTGTCTATGAAAAAATTAAAACTCATATTCGGTATTATTTGCGCTATTGTTATCGGGTTGCCTTTACTAATAGGGTTCTTAATGACATTACCTGAAATCCTAAAAACTCCAGGCGGCTCGCAAATGTTTTTAAAAATCATTTTGGGTCTTGCTGCATCCATTGGATTGATCTTCTTCTATTTTTTGCCTTCTGTCATAGCCCAAAAGAGAAAACATCCTCAAGCCGTCCCCATTAAAATTATCAACACATTTTTTGGATGGACGCTCATAGGATGGGTCATCTCCCTTGCTTGGGCGCATTCTTCTGCGCCAGTCGTTCAACCTTCGCCACTTCCTCATCGATCAAGGTAACCGCCTCAACAAATGTATTCGTCTGATCTAACCAACCACCCTTAGTTGGCAACTGCCCTTGTTTATAAAATCTATAGGCTTGCAAATATTCTAATCCTTCCTGCGTTATTTCTTTTACGGGACAACGCTTTGATTTGTATTCTCCTATAATCCATCGTTCCCCCATTACGCTGTCTTGCTCGCAACCATTTATCACTTTCACGCCATCCGAACACTTTTTACAATCAAGCCCTAAATAGGGTATCCAAACAGCGTAAGTTAGTTTTTTATTTCTTGCTCCGACAATTTTGTCATTTCGAGAATTTTCCCGCCAAGTTCAATAATAATATCAATAGGAATAATACTAATGATACTCTCTGAAACGATAGTAAATGTTCTTGAAGAAACATCTTTCCTTTGAGTAATAAATTCAACATTGTTTCCTTTCGCGTCTTTGAAGTTATCAAACCCCAACAGCCCGAAACGCACGACCTCAATCATACCATCAAGAGATTTAGCAGGGTCGGAAATCTTTGAGCCAACATAGGCAAAAGCGTAAGCTGACAAAACCCCAAGTTTCCAGATAGTTTTCTGCTCTCCATCATCAAACTTACTAATATAATCTTTGCTTAAACTTGTATCTATTCCTGTTATCATTGCAAACCCCCCCCTCACCGTTGGAACAGTTATATTTTTCTGCCAATTCAGTCAACTGCAATCCAGAAGCATATAATTCTGTAATCTCTTTTTCTGTTTTATTATCTAATATTTTTCTCATATCAAGTCAATGCAATTGTCATCTCGTCGTTCCCAGACGAACGAGCCATCATAAATTCCACGTCAAAGGTGCGTATTCCATCCCTATCTCCGATCTTAGGCGCACGAAGTAAGCACGCTGGTGCAGTTATAGTCGCAATATTGCCCGCAACTGTTCCCAACACCAATGATAATGCTTTCGTTGTGCCTGAATGGAAGTATGACCAAAAATCAGCATTAGATGTTGCTCTTAATATCGCCTCACAGGTTAATACGCCCGATGGTTTTCTGTCGGTTACTATAAACGCAAGCACACCCTCTGCCGCGTTCATTGATACCCTTTCGGCTATTGTGTTGCCAGTCTTTAAGGTTAATTTCTCGATGATGGCCGCATAAGACCCGAAAGTCGTAGTTGTGGCCTTAACTATTACAGGAGTTGTGCTATCATAAGTCATAGTTTCAACAACTGTATCAGTTGCCAAAGCATATACTCCTGAGAATGTGAAATTGATTTTAGGCACAGCACCTGCCGTTAAATCCAATTCTGCCTCACCTGCGCAACCTACCAACTTATGCAATATGCCGTCAATATTAACCCATATCGTAGCTGTTTGTGATGTAACAGCAGGGGCATAGGTTACTGATGACGGGCCGCCTGCTATCGTTTCAAGTCTATCACAAGCCTTTAACAATGCACCCCAACGTGGCGCAACGCCAGCCGTCCCTGAACCTTTTAATTCTATCCAAAACTTTAATTCCATTATCGTTTTACCCCTGATCTCCGCATAGGCTGAACGATCGGAATTACCTGGATAACGTTCTGCCATATCCGCCTTAACACTTAGATCAACATCGTATGCCATAATTGCATTGGCGGCGGCTGTCGGTGTGCTGTCTGTCCCCGATGCGGGTTCTATTTTACCGTAAAGTGTAGTCTGCTTTGTGAACATTATCTCCTCCTCATTAGTATGTGATTGTATCTAAAACTGAAAGTTCAACTTTCAGGATATAATAATTAGCTTCTTCTGTTAGCTCCCATTTGCTATATTTTAAAATCTTTGCTATGCCTAACCAATTAGCGGGCTTATCAATATCCTTTAACAAAGCGTCTTTTGCCCTTTGTGCCGCGTCATATTGCGTTATATCATTATTCTCAGACTTTACAAACGCGAGTATAATTTGCCAGGTTTGTAAATCGTCAAACCTATCAATAATCGTTTCGTTCCCCATTTCGCCGAATAAACATTTGAGAATGTAGCGATTACTATATTCAAATGCAGGCGCGTTCTTAAAATCTGTTGCTTGTGAGCTTTCAATATAACCTAAAGCATTTAAGCGTGTTGCTATACCATTTTTTACTGTATCATAAGACATTTAATTGCTCCTATAAATTGGCTCTAATATCGTTGCCTCTGCCGGCAATAATACGCACTTGCAGTTTTCCTTGCATACTGTCGCCCCTGCACGCGGCAGGCCTTCTTCTTCCCATTCTGCCATTGTCTTCACATCTCCGTGCCTTTCTAAACAATCAGGGCAAGTATTCACTAATACCGCGCTCCATCTCCATTTGTCAGAGATACCCGTTTCTGCCAACATTCCTACATCACGAAAACGGCTTATTGAACCCGCAAAAGTAGGCTTTAACGCATTTTTAAACTCTCCGAATATACGCCCGCCTTCTTCTAAGTCTATTAACAAATCTTGTCTGATAATATCAAGTGTTGACCCTTGCGTTAATCTAAAATCAATATATTCCTGTAAAGTTATGGCTGTTCTACTGACCTTTGCCGCAAGGACAATATCCAATGAAATTACTTCTTTATTTATACCCTCAATGGCTTTCTTGTTTTCAATTTTTTTTACCACTGGTTAACTCCTCAATTTCGCTCTCAACATATTTTATAGCGCGACGAAAAGCATCCTGTGATATGCCAAAGAAACGATAACCCTTATCTTGTAAATAACCGCCTATATTCTTGCGTTCATCTTCAATGGTTACTATAACTTTATTTTTGCCAGATGCTTTCCAATAAAAATCCTTTCTCAGCTTTCCCGTATCTATCAGAGGTTTATCGGGATGTCCTAACCTTAGTTTTCTTTCCCGCGTTGCTTTCTTGTTCCCCTGCAACACTCCGCCTGCAATATCTCGGCTTGCATCAATGCCAAATGTCAAATCTTTCACGATAATATCTTCTGCTATGGTTTCTAATATACCTTGCAAATTTATCTTAGGGAATTTAACATTGTTCTTTATCGTTATTCTAAGCATTCAGTTTAGGGTTATTGCTATCGTCAATTTTAATAGTCTTATCAGCGTCTATTCTCCTCTGTATCGCCTTGCCGAATTGAATACCTAACTCAACGACATCGTGTCCGTATTTCTCAAGGAATATGTCTTTAATGTTCTGTGCCACGGTCAAAAGAGCGTTCTGCGGGTCTGCGATAACCTCATCAATATCTATCTGTGATATTTCTTGCTTAATAATAAGGTCAAGTTGAGCCTCAGTATCTTCTATTTTATCTATATGGCTATTGATCAGTTTATCCATTACGCCCGCCCTATTCTTAACTCCGTTTGGCTTTTTTGTGTTTCACTTTCATCAATCTGCCCGCTTTCGTCCTCATCATATTCAAGTTTCATGTTGTTAAAAGCGTCATCAAATTTCTTGCCATAAATTGTCGCTAATCTATCCCATTTGTCGCTTTCTTCATCCATAAGATCTAAAGCAATTACGTGGATAGTGAGATAGATTAAAGGCACGGATATTTGAGAACTTTCCAATATCAATTCATGTCGCTTGCCCTTATCATAAAGCAAAGTCTGCACCTTCTCAAAAGCGGCCTGTATCTTATTAGCAAAAGATTTAATAACAACATAAACGCTCGTGCTATCTGGATTAGTCGTCCAATTCGGCGTAATCGTAAATACACCCGTTGATAAAGTAAACCCCGTAATATCGCGTTTCTGGTTAATGCCGGTGCCTGATACAATCTCAATCGTTCCGCCCTTCCAAAAATTATCTGCCTCGCGCCGTTTAGTATCTGTTAAAGACCCTGCCGCCCCTGCTGTGGCTGTTCCCTTGTCTTGTTTAGCGGCACGCCTCAAGCTGTCCAACTCGTTGTATAAATCATCATCTGTTATCGGGATTGACAATATAGACATCACCACGTCAAAGAGTTGAGTTTCGTAGTAGGTAACGCCCGAAACGATATACGCCCATTCCGCTTTATAATTTAGGTCTTTGTCAGCCGTATGTGTGGTAGTTAAAGCATAGGTCATCTCGCCCGTCGTACTGTTTATCGTAACTGCCGTAGACGCTTGTAGAACATCACCACTCGGCTTATAAAGAATAATTGCACCGGACGAGGGTATCAGCGCTCTATTGCTGTCATAAACCGTCAAGCGAATAGTATCTGTTTTATCTTCAAGAAACTGTTGCTTCATTTATCCCTCTCTTTTTACTATCTCGTGAAACTTCTCCTGCATTTCAAATAAGAAGCCCTTGTCTGGCAACTCATTGTTTAACGCATTGATTATCCTGGCTTTCCTGTAGCATATCTTGCATAACCTTTCCATTTGAATGTGAATGAAGTCTTGCTTAGCAACTTCCATAATCACCTCGCTTTGAAATATGCCCCTGCGATTGCAAGGATTATGCCTATAATCAAACCTTGTAATATAGTTATCGTTTTATCATTCTTGCAGGCATTACGACACGGCACTTCATCAAACTTATCAAACAACTTTTTAATATCCTCTTTTGTATCGGCGTGTCTTTCTGCTGAATGTTTATCGTGCTGGATAGTCCAATCAGTAAAGCGTTGACCAAAAACTTCTATTTTTGTGCCTAAGTGCGCCACTAAATCAAATTTTTCCTGGTCTGTCATTGTAAAGCCTCAATATTTATTCCACCACAAATATTCTTCTTACCGCACCTGCTACCTCTGCCTTCCACATCTGCCACGCCGTTTGAGGCTTAATAAACTGATACGGCTCTGCATACAGAGATTGGATTTCGGAGGGGGAGAGGGCGCGGTTGTAAAGATACACATATCCAATTTTACCATCAAAAAGAGTTGAATTCGATTCCGAAGTTATCCCAGTATTACCATCACCAATTCGCACTACCGTTGAATCCACTATGGGCAAAGCATTGCCATTACCTAACGTCCAGGTAGCGTTTAATACTTTAGCATCCAAATATAGTTTTATTGATGCTCCTTGCCCATAGGTATATGAAACTGCATATTGATACCATGTATTCAAAGAAAATCCTGCTTTCGTTATTTTATATATATGCCAAGTACTATTTACTCTATACGCAAACATTACACATTGATGTTCTCCAGCGGTGCTATAATCTTGTCCAACCCTCGCCTCATAATTTACCTGTGCCCCCTCTCCTGTTCTTTTAGCAAAAATATTCCTAAACTGAATTGGAGTTTCCAATATTCCATAATCCCTTAAACTAAACGCAGAAATAATTGTTATTCCACCTGAAGCTATCCGTAAAGGTTGCTCATTATTTACCTGAATATACTGATTACTTGTTTCAATAAAGTTTGGACAAATACCGTCTTTTCCACCGACATAAGATAACCCACCATAAGAAGTGGCTGGATTTTTTTGAGTTAAGTCTATTACTTTTGTCCCTCCCCCCTCATTCATAAGCCAACATCCTACAAGACCACGAGAAAGAGGATGAGACCAATTGATTTGAGAGCCAAGAGGGGGTTTACTGGAAAAAGGCGTAGTCGCTATTACCGACGAGCAAAACAGCGTGGTAAAAATTAAACAGGTGATTAAAAGTGATTTAAGTATTTTCATTAGATTGCCGTAATTTTAGTTATCCTCGCCGAAGTAAATATATCCGCGGCGGTTGAGTGAGTATTATCATATTTAACCCTGACCCTTGCTGCGGTGTCGGGAATGTTAACTACGTATTGACCAACTGCATTAGAACCAAGCGTTGCACTATCAATGAACCACATTAAAGAAGTAGCCGCGGCGTGAGCATTGGTAAGGCCGTCTAAAACTGTTATTGTATCTACTGCGTCGCCCTCATTTGACACCTGAAAGACTATCTCTGAATTAGCCGCTGTGTTATCCTCAAAGAAAATAAACCTTGAGGGATTGTCTAAATTGTTGGTAGTTGGATTGAGGACGCTTAAAACTGTCTGTGCCGCCGCTTCATCTGCTGAAAGAGGCTCTGACTCCGCTGTGCCTGTCGGGCCTCCGAAAGAAGTCAACACTCTCCAATCTTCATCCCCCGTGGTATTACTCGAAACTTCAACATAGATAGTTGCCCCTGCGGTTTCGGCTACAGCTTCTGATAAACAAGCGGCAATATAAAGAGTAGTCTGATAGTTGGGGCTAATGTCTATAGTAGCCCCTTCTCTGACAGAGGGCTGCGTAACTTCCGCCCATTCATCAACAGCTTCAGTTGATTTGGTCAACGCCGCGAAAGCGTTAGTTGATAAAAATAATAAACTGGCTATAACTAATAAAAGTTTCTTCATAGTATTACCCCCGATTGAATACTTGCTACCGCATTATTCAAAGCGGCAGAGTTAAATATTTGTTGTTCTGCCTTGTAACGGGCAATGAAAATATTGATTTCTTCTAAAACTTGTGCCACCTTCTTTGCAGGATTATCACCTTGAGCATACTGACAAGTAAAGTCCT
>Ga0210043_1002394_pt1 | contig 12508 bp, 15 predicted proteins | sample CryGeymet201501t_FD_183990 | JGI IMG/M metagenome (GOLD analysis project Ga0210043, IMG submission 183990) | Groundwater microbial communities from Crystal Geyser aquifers in Utah, USA - Crystal Geyser metaG 2015-01t (SPAdes) (version 2) | ecosystem: Environmental > Aquatic > Deep subsurface >... | reverse complement strand
TATTATATAAACACTTCTCTTCATTTTAAATTGTTCTAATAGTTAATTACTATTTCAACAAGATAAAACAATAAGCTTTCTAAGAAAATCTTTTGGCTTAAATGGAATTTTCGCTTTCGAATTCAATAAGACTTTAAATCTTTCAGATTCTTTAGATTCTGGTGAAATTTTCTTTTTCCCTTCACCTTTTATTTCTTTTTCTAGTTCCTCTGTGGACCAATTTTTAAATTCTTCCTTCTGTTCTATGTTTTTTTCAATCCTCATTATAGCTGAAATTGTTTCCTTTTCTTTTTCGGAAACATTATATCGAGATAGAAAATTAAATATACAATCAAACCTATCTGCAAAAAAATCAAATTCTAAAACTATAACAAATGGAAATTTTTGACAGGAAGGCTTATCTTTAACTAATGCTTGATATTGTGATAAAGCTTTTTCAATTATGGAAGCAATTTTAGCATCGCAAGAATTGTATTGAAAAACTCCTTTCTCTGGTAATTTTTCATCTAACATCGAAACATGATATTTACCATTATCAATAACTCCAGTACTGGATATATATTTACATTCACAAATAAAACCTTTGTCTTTATCATTTTTAAGAAATACAAAAAAATCGGGTCTAGACCTCTTTTTATTCAGTTTATCTAGTTTTTCTACCTTTAAATCGTATTTCTTAAATATTCCCTCTATTTTCTCTGTAAATTCGTCGCCTTCATTAGCTGCCTTTTTTTGAAATTCTATTTCTTCGTTAGTTGTTTTATTTAAATCAAGTATATTTTTTATTTCTTAATTAATTTTTTGAGTTTTCGTTTGGGTTATTACTCTATAAAAGTTCAACAACACACCAATCATTGGTGGCGCTACTATAAAAAGATACATATATTTTAAAAGGACAATTAGTTGCCATATTTATCTTTTCTCGGATTCTCTGAAAATCATTTTGGTCAAAATTTTTAATACTCACCCTCAACCTGCCACGAATAATATCCTACTTCAATAAGGTTTGAGATAGAGGTTAAGGTTGAATTTTAAGACAAAAACTCTTTACCTTCTATTACTTATTACCTCCTATTACTTAATATATTTTACTTTCGGTTTTCTTAATTAGCGCTACCTTTTTGGTGGCAAATTCTTTTTTATATCCTATTTATTTAACACCTCTATTATTTTTGTTTTAAAGCCTTTTTCATTTTGTTAAGAACTGGTATAAATTCTGGCCCCAATGATTTTTCAAGATGTCTTTGAGATTCTTCACTTGGAATAGACCCATCTAAAAAAGACATGAATCCGAAAATTGCTTCTATTCTATTTTGAGGTGTTAAAGACTCGAAATTATCTATTATTGTGTAAATTCTATCAATTACTTCATTAGAAAATAGCTTCCGTATAGGTTCAAAACTAATTTTCTGTTCTTTGTACTCTTTGAGTAATTTCAATACATAATCTACTCCAACCAATTCCTTATATTTCTGAATATACTTTGATTCTAAAGACATAATTTCTTTCTCACGTTTAACTTTATTTCTCCATATATTAACCAGTGTATCGAAAGCTACAGCCAGATCCTTTGAAGTTTTATCTCCTCTTTCTGCTTTATATTCAGCGATTCTTTTCCAATTCTTAAAATCTGAAAGTAGTTCTTCGGCTGAAATTGGGATCTTGGCACCAACATCAATAATGTTTGCGTATTCTTGAGCCGTCTTAAAATCCTTCCATGGAAAATAACCTAGAATTTCTTCTTCTGCTCCATAAAGAATATAATTAATATCATCTTCATTACCACCAAATTCTTTTACAATATTTTTAATCACTCCACTGTTTTTTTCTGTTATACCAGTACATTTAGTTTCCTGGATTATTGCATAATTTCCAGTGGATATTTTCATCTCTCGAGAACGAATAAATAGCTTCCAATCCTTACACCTCGGGTTGTTCTTAATGTAATCATATAACGTCTCCAAATGCTTTTTATTTTCATCGAGAATCAATATTTTTTCTGAAAAAATACCATCTTTTAAACAAAGTTGATATTTGGCATTTTTTGGAGGGCCTTTATATTGTTTAGCTATATAAGAATATGCGCCTAATTTAACTCCAATACCTTCAAATCTTTTAGTAAAGACATCGAGGATTTTTATATCCTCAAACGTTTTTATATTCTTAAAAATAAAATCCAACATAGTGATTTTTTGCTTAAATTAGTTTTATATTATTATACCACAACTTCGAACATTTCTTAATCCTAATTAAAAAAGCCTTCTAAATAAAGGCTTTTTAAGTTAGCCTCGATGCTTGAACAATATAAGAACTGCCATCTTTAACATCGACCGCTGGTCTCCGCTCAACGCTAAGATGCCGAAAACTTTGTAAAAATCAGTAATTCAATAAATTCAATCCATCAATATTTTTATAATCACTGTCATTAGTTATTAAAACAGCACCATTAATTTTTGCGGTAATACCGATAAATAAGTCGGGAATCTTTATCTGAACACCCTTATTCTTTAATGTTTTTTCGACTTTACTTGCTTCTTTTGCTTCAACTTCACCAAATGGCAGAATATCCAATCTTTTAGATAATTCTTCAAACTGTTGTATTTTTTTCTGATTTTTCTCTTCTCCCCTAAGTATTTCAAAAAGAGCCACTGAAGCAGTGGCTAATGGAGAGCCTTTTATTTTCTTATAGACCTGAACAGCATTGGATTTGCCATTTAACAAATCAATAATAAAATTACTCTCCAAACAGTAGTTTGTTTCTTTCTCCAATGTCGTCATTGAACTGTTTTCTAAATGATTTTATGCCCTTTTTCACATTATCTGCCTCTTTATTACTTAGAATACCAATAAATTCATCAAGGTTATATTTTTCAATTTTCATTTCTCGAACAAAACCATGTGTTATTGAAATACCTGCTGGATAAAGATTAATGCCGTAACCCAAAGCTAAAGTTCCACCTGAATAATTTTCAACAACATCCGCATCTATAACTTCACCGCTATTAAAAGAATAAGCCGACGTAATAGTAATGCTATCGGCATCCCTTTTTATCTCTTCTTTTCTTGGAGAATACTGAGCCAATTCTGCTGTATCTGGTAACAAGGGGGTTGATTTTATTGATTCTTTTATTAAGTCTGTAGTAGATAACATAAAATTTATTCTAATTAAAAGTCTCCCATTTGGCAGATATGATATTCATCCCTACTCTAGAAGGAGTTACGTTTTCTTTTATAATCTTACCCCTAAAAATAAATTCATCACTTAACCCTTCGCTTTCTATAAAAGCACCTTTTGATTCAAATTCTTTTTCATTATTGCTACCAAGAATTTCTACGGGATTAAAGGGTTTATCAGTGCCAAAAATATCAGTATAAAGCTTTAATAAATTAAGCATTTCTCCTTCTAAGGTTTCCGAAGCATATTCTATCTTGAGCCCTAATCCTTTAGCCTCATCTCTATATATGGGATAGTCATGATTTGGTATTTTACCAGTCAATGCATTGACTATTTTAGAAATTCTTAATCCCGCAAATAAACCTTTTGTATGAAATTTCAACATTCTTTCTGCTAACATTTTTGCCATGCGATAACCACGATAAACACTCCCCAAAGATATTGGATGAATCGTATTATCTTTGTGTATATTATTTATTAAATAAGAATAAACCCTTTCCATGTCTTCTGGGCGTAATTTAATCTTATCTTTAGCATACAAAAAATAAGAATTTACATCCTCGACACTTATTGGTTTAGGCTGAACAGGCAAGGACGGATTAGGCTGATTAATAGTGGGGTTAAATGGATGCGTCATTGTTGGATCAACGGGACTTAGTTCACTTAATTTAGTCATCACAATAGTATCAGCACCTAAAGATAAAAGTGTCCCTGCACTATGAGCGAACTGCGGTATTAGAATTTCAAAATTCGTAGAATAACTTCTTAATAGGTTAACAATCCTTAATGGAGCCATCATCTGTCCGCCCCGAGTGTAAAGAAAAAGACTTATCTTATCTTTCTTTTCTCCGTTTGCTATATGACGCTGTAATATTGAAACAGCATCATCAGCAATCTGCGTATTCAAAGGCGCCCTATCACTTGTAAGATAAGTTATCACCTTAGAATTTCCTCTCAATTTAGCTATTTCCTTTATTTTATCCTGTCTTGTTTTGTCCATATTTTGATTATATACCAAATTATAATTTTTTGCCAGACAATAGGATTTTTATTTTAATTAGTTTTGTATAATTATACCACAAATTCAAAACAATTTAAGTCAAATTAAGAAAGCCTCATTAAATGAGGCTTGTTAATAACTTTTTAAATTTGAATAATATCAAAAATATCATGCAAAATATTCCATAATTTTTACAAAATACAAACATATCTTTATAGGATTATTAATAATAATCTTCGCATTCCTGGTCTAAATCTTTTTGGGAAATCTTTTCGTCATATGCAAAAAATGAACCATCCCATTTATAGACCTTTATTTCACAAAATGACCAATATACTACTTTATTATCATCACCCATATCAACTTGCTTATATAATTTCTCCCATGTACCATCTTCGAGTTGCTTCATCTCTCCTATTTTTGCATCTTTAGATCCTTCTTCGATTCCCACTGTAATAATATAAATTTCCTTTTTTCCATTTTGATCTAAATCTTTATAACCCCAAGAGGATGACCCCATCGCATATATATCACTAAGAAAGAAAGCATCCCTAATTATTCCATTTTTCTCTTTTACTTTCAACCAATCAATTTTGGATTTATCGAAATCTATATAAAAAATTCCCGATGTAACACCATGCATTGATTCATCTTTAAAGTCTACTATTATTTCTTCTTGATTATCATTATTAATATCTAAAATATCTCTAATTTCGAGATACACCACGGCACCTCCTTCGTTCGTTTCAAGTTCTCCTATTTTTTTATAATTTCCACTTGCATCTAATAATGCTACTACTATACAGGTAGCTTGGTAATCATAAGCAGGACATGCTCCACCAGAATCAATACATTTTTGGTATGCATTAAATCTAAAGCCAAGAGCACCTATTATGACTTCCGATCTACCATCTCCATTTAAATCTTGAAAATAATAATATAAATCAGGATCAATTGATATGTTTTGAGGTAAATTTTTATTACTACAATCTTCTGGTAGCAATTCTGTAAATATTTGAGGTGCATCGTTACGGGAAATAGTGCCTTTTACCTTTTTCTCGAGATATTCTATTGGCATTGAGTTAATAGTAGTTGAAACTGTAGTTGTTATAACATTCAACTCTGAATTAGTAGTGTTTTTATAATTAATTAACTTAGCGACTATTATAATAAAAATTAAAATTCCTATTGCTAAAACAATGTGAATAAAACCTTTTTGGGGTTTAATTTTTTCTTTCATTTCAGAGGCTTCTTCAAATGCTTCATCTTCGCTATAAGGATTTTCTATAGACATATAATTTATTTTATAATTTATTAATTATTATAACTATTATACCACAACTTCGAATTTTCTTTAACCCTAATTAAAAAAGCCTCATTAATAAAGGCTTTTTCACAGGGTAATATCGCAAATAACATCGGAACATCATCTAATAACCTGCCACGAACAATATCCCACCTCAGTAAGGTTTGAGATAGAGCTGAAGGTTTGATTTGATTAATATTCTATTATTTCTGTTTCGGCGGTATGGTCACCATAGTACACCGCACATTTGTGATAACCCGTGTTAGCATTCTTTCCGAAGTTTAGGATAAATCCCTCATTATCTTCAAGCGAACCGCTTTTGTCTAATTGGAACGACGCCATATCTCTAAAACCAAAAACATTAGCATTTCTATCATTTTTAACGTCATTTTCAATCTTATCACAGATTAGCTTTAAATTAGCTTTATCTTGAAATTCAGCAGGGATGATAATTCTTTCCTCCTCTCCACCGTTAGGAATTTTCCAGTAAACGAATCAGGAAAATTTATTTCACCAACAAATTCATAACCTACTGATTTAAATTTTACTTTTTCAATCCTCATATTTTTAACCTTCTCACAATACCTTCTTTGGCATTGACTTCAACTAAATCTCCATCTTTAAGGACCTTTGTAGCATATTTGGTTCCTATAACACACGGTATTTTAAATTCTCTTGCCACCACCGCTGCATGACATGTTATTCCTCCTTCATCAGTCACTATTGCTCCCGCCTTTTCAATTATACTATGCATTTCTGGTGTTGTCATAGTTGCAACTAAAATATCCCCCTCATGCATTTTATATTCATCTTTTACGCTCTCAATTATTTTCACTCCTCCTTGTTTAATACCCGTATACACTCCAGACCCCTTTAATACATCAGAAAGTTCTAACCTATCCAATTGATTTTTTAAAACATTATCAATTCTGTCTTTATTGGCTACAATTTCCAATTTTTCATCTATTTTTAGAAACAGAAAATGTTCCATTCTTTCTTTAATAATCTCTTTCGAAATGACTTTCCCATTTGTTAGGAAATTAAAAATTTCATCTATAGTAGTATATGCAACTTCATTACCTTCCAATCCCATTCTATTTTCTATCTCTTTGAAGAACAAGTTCATATTATAGTATGCAATTTTAAGAATATCTGTTCTATATGTCCTAAGAATTATGTACTTTTGTAACAAATTGACAAGTCGTGAGAGTTCTGGATCATTTAGTTCGTGTAGTATCTCTTCAATTCTTCCTCTTCTTTTGTTTAATTTTTCTTCTCGTTGGGCTATTTCTTTTTGTGGATTTTCTGAAAGTGATATTATTCTATTTCTAAAATATTCTTTATCCCATGGAACTATGTCATGATCATACATCGGTAACCAACCATATTTATCTGCATGTTCTTTAAGTAACCTCTCTATATCATCCCCTCTTTTTTGCGCTTCTGCTTTTATATTTAACAGCTCTATTTCCTCTCTTTCAGCATCTGTTAAGTTAACCTTTGTTGTTAATGTCTCAAAATATTCATTAAACTTCTCACCTTTGTTCCTATTCTTTAGAGCCGTCTGTAATTTCTCCGCCACTTTGCCAACTAAAAGTTGATCTATTACTAGCATACCCCATGCGACAAATGAATACTTGTAGAGACTCTTATGATATTCATTCAATAGATCTTTAAGTCTTTCGTTAGATTTATTCTGGAAATCGGTTGCCCGGATCTTAGCGGTAATATCCTTTATTTTACCACAAATACGATAAGCGTCTTCTGCTTGTTTCTCCAAGTAACTTGTATCTTTACATAATTCTGATATTCTCTTAACAAAGTTCGTCCATTCTTCTTCATCTACATACCAAGCGTGTTTCTCCCCCACAGGTTCTAATAAGTGATTATTGAGGAAGATCCCAATAATTTCAGCATTCCCTTTTCCAAGCCCTTCCATTAAAGACGATGCTTTTAGCGGTGATGTTGGCCTGGTTACGGTTTTTTTCCATTTTATTTTTTCTTCACTTATCTTCATATTCTTCACCCCCTAAACTTGTTATTGCTCTTGATTGAAGTATAAATATTTTTCCCTCTTTCATACACCATTCTATATCTTGAGGGTATTCAAAAATTTTTTCAATCTCTAAGCAAATCTTAGCAAGTCTAATGACAGCTTCTTCATCTAAACAAAATTCAAAAGTTTTGTTGTCTGGGGTTTTTATTTTCTCAATCCCTTTGGATGAAGGAACAATCATTGTTTTCTTTCTTCCAATGGTCTTTTTTATGATTTTAAAACTTTTTTTATCTATTATATGGAGATCGGGCGTAACTGATCCTGAAACTAGAGATTCTCCTAAGCCCCATGTAGCCTCTATTATAATTGCATTTCTATCTTTGGTATCTGGATGAGCTGTAAATGCTGTTCCAGCTACATCAGCAGCTATCATTTCTTGGATTATGACAGCTATTCTCTCTAGATGAGGCATATTTTTTCTGATTCGATAAACTACAGCACTTTCATTAAATAAGGAAGCCCAGCACTTCTTTACATTTTCTAAAACTGAATTTAGTTCTGTTTTTATATTCAAAAAAGTATCATGCAATCCCGCAAAAGATGCTTTCAAACTATCTTCACTTACCGCTGAGGATCTTATTGATATGTATTGAGCATTCAATTTCTCTAAGTTCTCTTTTACTTCTGATTTAATTCCTCCTGATATTTTCCCACTTAAGATTAAATCTTTGACTTCTTTGCATTTTTCTTGAAAATTATTTTCGTTGATTTCAGAGCATAAACTTTCTATTTTTTCCACCAAGTTATTATCCTTTAAAAACTTAAAAAATACCTCAGAAGTTATAACAAATCCTTTAGGAACATTAAATCCATTATTGATAAGTACAGCTAATGAATATCCCTTACCCCCAAGTTCCGAAACTTTTGGTTCTTTTATCTCGTTGAGGAATTTTACCATGCTCGTATTATACACCTTTTTAAAATTTACCTAAATTGAGCGACTTTTTTCTCACTCAACAACAATTTTATCTTATTTTAAAATTTTTGCAAATTTTTAGTTGGGTAAATTTTAAATTACTACTTCAACCTAAATATATTATACCACAACTTCAAATCTTAAAGGTTTTTTAACTTTGTTTTTACGCTTTTAATAAATTTATCTCTATTTCTTCCTATTTCAATGTTTGCTAAATAGAATCTTCCTGAACTGATCAGCCAAAAAATCTTATCAACCGTATAGGCATCCTCTCCAACTGCATCTGCCATTTCAATTATGGATTTATAAACTTCATACTGCTCCGTAGATTCAGACAATCCTAATTCATAAAAAATTTTAATCAAATGAACATCCGGTTTTGGATATTCTCTATATCCTAATTCTTTTAAAAAATCACACGCTAAAGCAAAACCAAATCCTTTAATCTCTTTGCTTAAAAGCATTGGCAGGGCAGATTTCGTATATTTATTGCGATTAAAAGTCTTTATAAAAGTATCGAAATCATCTTTATTTTTAAAAGATGCTATAAAATTAGCACCTGAAATAATACCTTCTGAAAATTTACGCCATAAACTTCTTTTGCTTTGTATATTTGGTAAATTAAACTTACTTTTAAATTCTTTTAATAATTCGTCGGTATTTTTGTAAGTAGCGAGTATTTTATGAACATTATAATCAAAAAGAATTGCTTTTATTTCTTTTTCCCTCCTGTTAAACCCTATAGCCGAAGCCATCATATTCCTATTCGATAAGGACGCTACTAACCTGCGATAAACATCTCTAATATTATCAACTTTTGATTCCCGCTGTAGGTGTTTTTTGAGAATAGAGCTATTTAAATTCGGATGCTTGACGATAAGCTTATTAAGAAAATCTTTAGCAGCTGCAAATACAAATTTATATTTCTTATGTTTTTCCGTATATTTTATTTAAATTAGTTTTGTATTATTATAGCACAAATTCGAACATTCTTTAACCCTAATTAAAAAAGCCTCATTAATAAAGGCTTTTTAAATTCGCTCCGTGTACTATATTACGGACAGTTTTTTGCTTTTCGCCAACCAGCGGTGATTGCTTCTTCTTCGGTACAAAACCAATGTTCTCCTCTTGCTTCATCGATTTTTGTAACATTATAGGAAGCACATCCTTCAAGGTGATAAATCTTTTCTCCAGATGAACTAATGTTTCCTTTAATAGTGCAATTAGTATTTGAACTGTGTGCTGGTAATGAGATAGGAGTAATAGTTGGTATGGTGGTAGAAACTGGACAGGCTTTCCATAAACCTCTATTATTTTCTCTTGCTTCTTTTTGGGCTTGAATAAATTGTTCCGAATATTTTACATCAGGCGGATATGTATAGGCGTAAGCGTAACCTTGCCTAACTAGATAATCATTTACAAATATACCATCTACATAAACATATCTTAATAATCTCCCATATTTATCTGTTTCCGAAATATCTTTTTCCAATCTTATTCTTTTCCTTTCAACGAGTTCTTTATTCTTATTAAAAGCCTCTACGCCAAAACATTGGACTGGTTTTCTTGGGTCCACAGTTTCGGGCGTATCAATGCCAATGTATCGCACTTTTTTACCTCCCTCAATTTCAATAGTATCCCCGTCAATAACACGGGTTACTAAAAATGTATCTTCCGTTGTTTCTATTGTTGTAGTAGAAAATTCTGTTGTTACAGTAGTGATAGTTGTAGCAGATGGTTTTATTGAAGGTTTAGACGCTCTATAACCAATTACTGAAGCAACTATTGCAATAGAGACTATGAATGCCATCAGTAATGGGATTTGAACAAAGCCTTTCTGGATTTTAATTTTTGCTTTCATAAAATTATTTTTCTAAACCGTTACTTAACAAACAATTATTATAATTCATTTCAAATCTCTCCCCAGTGAACATGTTTTGAAAATAACAACTCTTTCTTATTTCAGATGGTCGCCATTGAAACCAATAGAAAGCTAACCCTAAAATAATGAGTATTGCTATAGATATAGGTAAGATGATTTTAAGTATTTGTTTCATAAATTTATTTTATAATTTCTTCTTATTTTTATTATACCACAAATTCAAATTTTATTTAACCCTAATTAAAAAAAACCTTTGAAATAAAGGTTTTTAAGTTTGCTGGCCCTATGAAACGATGTTGAAAGCTATGTGGATTTTGTGTACTGAGCGACATTAGAATATGTTTCAGTGTTAATATAGTTGTAAGAGGTTAGCTCTTCTTGAATCTCTTGAATAAAATAATCTTAAAACTAAAAAAACATTAGTTTAGGGTCGTGCATATTTATAACATACATCTTTAATCTTCTGACCCTTTATCTTATCACAAATAGATAGATCTTTTTGGGCTATAGCAACACCTTCATAACACCACTCTTTCTCGCTTTGATCCTCCATTCCATCACAAATAGATAAATCTTGTGTTTCAAAAGCTGCCCTCCTATAACAATAATTTTTCGCATCTTGATTTTGAGTTGTATCACAAATAGATAAGAGATCTTGTTTATGTAAAGTCACGAGTTTATAACCGACCTCGTTACAAAAAACCTTCATGTCTTGATCTTGTACCTTATCACAATAGTCGTTCATTTTCTCAATAGACGTAGGAAACGAAGGTGTTTTCGATTTACTCAAATACAATACAGCAAAACCTAAGATTACTAATATTACGATAGCGACTATCACAATCAATAATTTTTTTCTTTCTAAATTTAAACTAATTTTTTGTAGAAATCTAGTTATTTTTTCTTTCATAGATTTATTTTACCATATTTACCCTACCCTGCTACTCGCTATTTCTTAAATAAAAATTGTCCAATAATGAGTGTTCAATTAGAAATAAAAATTTATCCCCTTATTGTACAAATTTAAATGTTTTAACGTATTCGTCAGGAATTTGGTCTTTTTTATCTTCACCTTGAGCGCACTTGTCTATTTGTTCTTTGATACCAAACATCTTGCAGTTTGCTTTATGAATTACAAAGTGCATAGCAAAACACCTGTTATCTTTTGTGGTAGTAATATAATAATAACTGTCATATATTGAACCCGCAGCATATTCAGGATTTCCTTTAATAAAACAAAAAGGCACTGGATTATTCGGGAAAACCATTTTTTGAGTTAAAGGTAGTGGAGGTCGTTTATCTACATCTATCCTAAAACCTGGAATAATTGTTGCCGGAGGACAAGTTAAGGTAATATCTCCACAGTTTTTAGTTATTGGAATTACTTGAAAAGAATATAGATCAGGATAGTCTGTATAAGGATTTGATTGATTAGGATCAGACATTAAGGTAAACCCATAAATATTATTAAAATAGGGATGAGGACCTTGATTAACTTTTTGCACAAGATTAGTGTATTCGCTTCGTTCAACTGAATCTATCAAATATCTATCTCCCTTTTTAATCACAGTTAAAGTTTCATCAAAATATCCTACCTTGCCCTGACCGGTATATTCTTCGTAAATTCTTACTTTAAATTTAAATTGAGTAGCGTTTAATTTTTGTGTTTCCAAAATTTTAAAATCGGCAAAATGAGGATTAGATGTTCCAAGCAAAGTTAGCTTCCCTGAGGAATACTGCGTTTTCGCATTGTCAGTAAGAAAAGATGAAGCTTTTTCCATATTTCTTTCTATCCGAGCTTTCATAAATTCTTCTACTGTTACTGTATTAGAAGTAGTGGCAATATGATTTTTAAATATTCCATAACCAATTCCAACTACGACTATAAGAGAGATTATAATCCCTATTAATAATGGAGTTTGAATCAATCCTTTTGCTTTTTTAATTTTATCTTTTATAGATTTATTTTATTAAGAAAATTATCTTATCAATCAGCCAAAACGAAAGAAGGCAGACGAAACCTGCCGAGACAATTCTCAAAATAAGCTTGTTTTTATTTTCTTTAATAGTAGACAAAATAAAGAAAACTAAAGAAGTTATCGCAAAAATACCTTTTAAACCATCATATACTAGAATGTCTGATTTTGACGGTAAGCCACTACTCACTCTTCCA
>Ga0210043_1002388_pt1 | contig 12523 bp, 11 predicted proteins | sample CryGeymet201501t_FD_183990 | JGI IMG/M metagenome (GOLD analysis project Ga0210043, IMG submission 183990) | Groundwater microbial communities from Crystal Geyser aquifers in Utah, USA - Crystal Geyser metaG 2015-01t (SPAdes) (version 2) | ecosystem: Environmental > Aquatic > Deep subsurface >... | reverse complement strand
TGATGGTTGAAGTAACATGGTCAGGCTTTCTCGGAGCTATTTGTAAGATGCTTAGGGAACGAACCGGAAATCATGCGCAGAAAGAAACACAGTGGGTTGCAAAACAAATGCTAAGTCTACTTAAATTGCAATTTCCCTATAGTATACAAGCTTTGATACGATAATAGATGAAGATCACCCCCCGAATGCTGAGGGGTGAATCGAAACAATGGAACTTTTTACTCCTAAATCTACACTGTTGCGGGCAAATTCTATGAATGGTATAAGATTCGTGAACCAGTAATAACCGGTTATTGTGTTTCAGTCTGCACTATGTGCATCGGCCTACTAGACTTCTACTTGAAACAGAATCAATGGCCCGACAAATTGGGTGATCCCTGCACGGGAACCCTACAACCTGAAAAGGACACCAAAAATGACCTTAGTGAATCCCGCCACCGCTACCGGTGTGACTACCTGTCTTGCCGCATTGAATGCCTCGCTTGAGGCTGGGTATGGTCCGGGGGCAAGCCCGACGCATCATCGTCAACTTATTATGAACTGGTTCGGCACTGCTGTTGCGGATGGTCGCATTGAACCCGGTGCTGTGTTCGATCCTAACGCAGTTTATACCAAACTTGGTGCGCGTGGTATCGAATTGGCTCTTGCCAGCTATACCAAGTTTTTGCATGATCCGGCGAATGGTATTGCAATGACGCGAGTTCTAACCCCCGGTTCCGAGGATGTATCATATACGCTCCCTGCTAGTAGCGAGGCTGCGGCTCGTGTGATGATCGTAGAAGCAGTCGATATGATCATCGCTCATATGGTTGATGTTCAGTATACGACCGTGTGGACCATTGCTATCGGTTCTTACGAGCCTACGTGGACTGATTTGGATGATGACAGCATTCCTGATTATGCTGATATTCCGATCAACTTGACTGCCCCTGTGTTGTCCACTGTTGCCCGCGCTATGACTGTAACCAGCGGCACTTGGACCGGCACCCCTTCCAGCTACGGATATGTCTGGTATCTCGACGGCGTTGTTATCGCTGGGCAGACCACCACGACATACACTGTGCCGAACCCGGACGCCGGAGATATTACCGTCATGGTTACGGCGACCAATGCGTTTGGCACCTCTATCGCCAAACAGTCGAACGTCCTCACTATCGCTGCGGTGTAAAGGATCGTCTGGCCCACGTTACGGGCTACCTCCCTGTTGGAACTTGGGGCGATCTTCGGGTCGCCCTTTTTTTATGTCTGATAATCTATACTGGATAAAATAGTTATAACCGGTTATACTAAACTTATATCAACCACGGAACGCAGGGAACACAGCATGACTACCATATTATTCGATTCATGCGGTAATGCACAGTTTACCAGAGGTCACGGAATTCAGCATATTGCATCCATATACCAAAATATGGAAATGCACCGTGTCACAGAGATTCATATGGAATCCGATACACGGAAATTTTTTATTGAATGGAAAAACCCTATCGAGATAAATCAAACAAATTTGTCCAAGTATGGTTATTTCCATACTATTCACCACCATGAGCTTATTTGGGGTTCTGCATCATATGTGCCGTGTGTTTTAGTAGTGATTCGTGATAAAGATTCTCTATTTCTATTCGACACCTATGAAGATGCTGTAATCTATGAAATCGCCTGCCTAGACGAATTGAGGCGTAGGGGAGTTATATTCCAATGACACTCCGTTTGGTTGTAACAGGTTCTCGCAAGTTTACGAACGAACGTCTTGTTCGTGAATGGATTTTTGAGGCTATCGACGAATGGAGGGCAACCAGTGAAGAAGCAAGATATTCCTATATCGACATGGTTTCCAACCTAGAATGGGTTACTCTTATTCACTGGAAAGCCCGTGGATTTGATACACTTGCTGCTACTGTTGGCACTGAGTGTATGATGACAGTAATTGGAATAGGGGCTGAATGGGATCGACTTGATTCATCTACAGCAGGAACAAGTAGAAATGTTGCATTGATCTTAGAGGGTAAACCTAACTTCGGCCTCGTTGGACCGGGTGAATATGGCACCGGGCACATGACAGGACTTCTACGTAATTTAGGTATTCCGTTTCTCTACAAAGGCGATCAGCCTATCTCATAGCTTCCCCTACCTGCCAACCCATACCCAAGTCTCCTGCGCAAATAAAATGCACATATAACATCAACGAAAGGACACACAATGCCTAATCTAGCTATGGTTTCTCCGGCTATCCCGGTAAACGAGCAAGACCCGACACGTGAAGAAATTCTGCATGTGCTAAATTACCTAAAGAAAAAATGTAACGCAGCATCTACAGCTAGAGGGTGGTGGCATCACGCACAGGAGGACGGAGGTATGCACTTGCTATCTGACATTAGGTATGCCCCGTATGTCATAGCAACCAAGATCGCACTTGAAGGATCAGAGGTTATTGAAGCATTCGAGGGATACCGTCGTGGTCTTATGGACGACAAACTTCCGGGCTATAACATGCTTACCACTGAACAAGCTGATGTGATGATTCGTATGTTTGATCTTTGTGGGGAACTTAATCTTCCGGTAGCAGAGGCATTATTGGATAAGATGGATTTTAACATAACCCGTAAAGATCACTATATGTCAATTCGGCATGCAGCCGGTGGAAAGAAATTCTGACACACATAAAGTGAAAACGGGGGGAGGTGGAATCTCCCCCCGTTCACCCGCAGATCACCACTGACCTTACGAGAACCCCGGAAACGAAAACAACCACGAAAACGTAACCGGATACCCGGTGCTACACCAGATATGGACACACTATGAAGATAGTCTCACAAAGTCAAGACCCCTTGTTTATAGAAGAAAATGCGCTACTTTCTTATCTGTTTTTGACCACGGCTGTTTATCATCACTTACCTAAAGCAGAAGCTTTTATTATCGAATCCATATGGCATAGAACAGCACGGTTTGGCATAACGGGGCATACCATTTTACTATATAGAACACTGGTCGATGGATCAGGGGAATGCCACAAAAGCTGTATGCCTAATGGTGATGTTACATGGGGTAAAAAGAGGTTCCCGATTTATTCGGATATGAGTGAACGACACTTCCGAAGATCACGTATAAGGTTGCTTTCACTTGGTCTTATTTCCCGCCTTGGATGCACCAAAAAAGAGGAATCTTTTTATAGAATTTCGTGTTATCCAAGAGACTTCATTGATTCAGAAAGAGCACTAATAGAGGCACTTTCATTAGACGATTCAGCCACTGGATATGGTATATTACGTGATATAATGAATTTAACCAAAACACTTAAGCGAACAAAAAAACTATAAAACAACGATAAAATATCTGTCTTACTAAGAATTAGTTATACTAAAATCTTTAATAAAAAGAACAATCTGTTATACGGAAAAGAACAATCTGTTATACGGAAAAGCCTTTTTTTGCGAGAAAAACAAGCAAAAACCTTACCCGGACAAAAATGGTCGGACTCACGGGCGCGTAGGGCGTCTTGCTATAGTTATTAACTTATAAGCATACCGGTAATCAAACATGTAGAAAGAAAAAGGAACCTCCCTTACGGTCGGTTATGTGCGTGCGCGTATATCGTGCGTGCGAAGTCTATAACTAATTATTGACAAATAATTTATAACCGGTTATAAGCATAATTACGAAAGGGTGCCAAATGCCGATAAAACGAAATTGCTATATTAAAACCAATCACGACCTCGTTGTCGGAATGGCTGAGGCTTACCATGCTACCGTTGCTAAGCCCCGTAAAAGCTATGCCACGGCTGATGAGGCTATCGCCGCAGTTGCTATCAAACGTGCAGCCCTAAATGATAAGAGGGAAGCACGTTATACCCTCGCTGACGGTGTAGCAATATTCAAGTCAAATTGGCCTTCGCTCCACAAGACGCATTTTCCCGGAACCATACCCGATGTGATTATTGTTAACCGTCATGTTCCGATGATCAAGCATCGAATCGTGGAACCTTTGCGTTCCGGCAATACCAGTGTTTCTAGTTTTCTGTCATTCGTGTTCGAGCAGTGGGGGATGTTTCGCTATAATCGAGTATTTAAGAAGTTCAAGTATTATCCACAGACTCCAGCAATAAACTGGTTGTTAAAATATTCTGCGTTGTATTTGTGGCTCTATACCGATTTTCAAACAAACCCATCCATTGGTGATGGCGAGGCTGAAACGCCTGTGTCTGTTCCATTGGATGGTGGGATGAAACTACGTCGCATTGTTCAGGCAGCGGAGTCTGCCCTTAAATCCAAGGACAGGGAATTGACACAACTTCGGGCTGAAAACAAACGCTTGCAATCAAAGGTCGAACGGCTTATACCTAATCCAACCAAATCAAACGACAAGCTACTTCCAGATTGGGATTAGCTTATCACGAAAATAACCACGGCGGGGATACATGTCCAGAGAACCAAAGCATTTGCCGGATACACTTCGGCGGCGTATACCGCTGAGTGTAATAAATTCTGATATGACAAATGGGTGTGTTCCGCGAAGTTATCTGCAATCTCTGATGAAACCGGGTATGACCTCAAATACTTGTGCTGCCGATCTTTTGCCTTGCCGGTATTCAGAGGCATTCGGGATTTTCAGGTCTTCTGTTAGCACCAAGGCATCTACCACATTTATCGTTCAGGATAGTGATTGTTTTGTAGCCTTGGCAACAGAAGCCTTACTGTGCGGTATTGCATCTGTCGGGGTTGTAGACCCGGCCCAGATTGCTCGATCTTACATTCAATCCATTGCCCTCGGTCAATCCAATGATTTTGTATGTGAGTATATTTCTACTATTGGCGTTCTATTTTTGGATTCTGTGATGGCTCCAGTTGTCACAGGTTATTTGCAATCCTCACCAGAAGCCGCCTATCACTTTTTCTCGTTTATGAAAGTATCTCGTTACGGAGTTGCACAGCATATTGTTATGGACATGTCCGCACATTACCGATCCCAACCAAAAGACCGAGTTCATCTTTCTGATGCAGTGGCACAGGCTTATGGATACGATACTGCAAATCTGCTGCTTGATACTGCACATGTAATTTGAATCGGACACCATGACAGTTGGAATTAATCTGATACTAGCAATAGTTCGGGAAAAATCTCGTTCCCGCCTAGTCGATATTCCTAATGAGTTTTTGCAGACAGACGATGAGCGGAAGCTATATAGGTTCATAAGAGGACATTTATCGAGCCATAATAAATTCCCCTCTATTGCTACAATTCGTCATAAATTTTCTTCGCGATTTGATGCTAAGTATCCCCCAGAGCCTGTGGGGTATTATCGCGAAGAGACAGAACGAAGAACTGCTTACGTTCTGTTAAGGGAACCCTATGCACGTCTAACAGAGGCTATGCAAGGATCGAATACTGATTTTACATTAGTCAACTCTATCATTGATGAAATGGCGGCAATCAAGCGAAGATTTAACTCGGGCGGTGGAATTGAGGATTCTAGAACTCTAATTGATAGAGTTGCACAGGAGTTTGAGGAAGCACTACAGTATCACGGTATTAGAGGTGTTCATACCGGATACCCAGAGATGGACGAAGTTACAGGCGGCTGGCAACCGGAAGACCTTGTAATGATTGTTGGTAGGCCAGCACGTGGTAAATCGTGGTTACTGTTAAAGCAAGCCTTTCGGGCATGGCAGAACGGCCATAAGATTTTATGGCTGTCCAATGAAATGGGCGGTCTACAATCAATGCGTCGTCTTGTAGGATTGTATACCGGTATCAACCCAAACCTTATTCGTCGTGGTGAAATTGGAACATTGTCACAAGATAACTTCCATAGACAACTAGACGAGATGCGAGAGCAGACACCATTTGATATGGTTACCGCCAATTTCGATAGAACGACTTCACAGCTTGAAGCCTATATAGAACAGTTTGATCCAGACGCAGTATATACCGATGCTGCATATCTGTTCAAACCTGAACACAGGAGGGCCGGTTCCGGCTCCCGTAGGGAAACTATCGGCGATGTTGTCGAAGAGTTGAAGCGCATAACGGCTGATACGAAAAAACCTATAGTAGGAACAGTGCAGTTTAACAGAACCGCAGAAGAGCGTAGGCGCGGTGCTAATGCTCGTAGAAGGGAAGAGATTAGAGAAGCTACCGAGGATGGCGTAGAGCCGACTTTACCGCCATTTAACCCCATCGCTCACCTAGCCCTAGATGTTATTGGGGAGACTGACATCATAGGACAATCGGTGTCTCATGCAATTGGAATGGATTTTGCCCCAGACCCATTTTCCAGAGAAATGAGGGCTTTTGGGTTTCTTAAAGGAAGGGAGGGTGAGGATGGAAGTTGGTTATGCAACTACCCCCAAACCCAATCAGATCGGATTAATCTTGACATTGTTCCAGATAACGATCCACGTATTGAAATTCTTAGACGACCCGCTGCTCGTGTTGCACGAAGACCGAATAATGCACCGCCAGCAAACCCCAATATGCTTAATTTTATGAGGGGCTGATAATTATGCCACTCGACGAACAGATGCCTCGTAAGATACACGTAAACTCTAAGACTGTTAATCGAGCAATAAAGATTAATATTGATGACGAATTTCCCCCTGACCTAGGGGTTCCCCATATCGGTAATCATCACGCACCAATTGTTGTGGTTCTCGATCCTGTGATAAGTGCAAGACCATTCAATTATCCAATTAAAAACGATGACATGAATTGGTTAGCTCCTAGAATACTTGAATACTCAAAACTTGGTAGGGATGATGTGCAGTTTTTAGCTGCGGCACCTTTTATTACATTTGAACAAAACGGAAAGGATCGTGAAGTAACTGCACACCTAAAGAAATATGAAGCGGCATTTGATGAAGCGATCATCGCCTTGAAACCCAAACTTATAGTTCCGATGGGTGCGAGAGCGGCGAGACAGATTTTCGGTAAAGCAGTTCAGATAACTAAGGTAAGGGGGGCGGTTATAGAGGAAACCGCAAAGTTTGGAAAAATCCCAATTCTCCCTGTAATGTCGCCGTTTTACGCACGTCGTCATCCAGAAAATGAAGCATTGTTTTGTGCTGATATTGAGACTTTAGGTAGGGTTGTAGACAGCGGTTATTCGTCCGCCGCTACATCGGCCAGAGATGATATGCAGATCGAGTGGTGTTACGACATATCAGAACTATTACGAAAGCCTCCATCACTTCTTTCCGTCGATGTGGAGGGTATTGGTTTAGAACCATTCAAGCCAGAGACAAAGTTGTTGACTGTTCAACTTACCCATGAATCCGGGAAATCACTTGTTATACCTATTGACTACGATGCTGGTGTAAATCGTCATCATAGATTCATTGACTGGATAAAAGTTTGCAATGATCATGGTATAAGTTATGTTGATCCTATAACAAAGCGGCGGCGTTTACCTAGGAAACAGAGCGAAGCCCACGAGGTATTTCGTAAAAGAATTCTTCGTCAACTGAAACAGTTGCTGGAAAACCCAAAGGTTCGTTGTATCGGTCAGAACCTCAAATTCGATTGGCTTTATTTGAATTACAAAGCTGATATTCAGATTGCTAACTATTACGGCGATACGTTGTTAATGGCACATCTTCTTGATGAGAATATGCTTACTAAAAATATTGATGATTTAACGAGGGTCTACATACCAGAGTATTCGGGTTATAACGATCTTTTGAATCGTGATCCAGAACATCAGGGTAAAAGCAGGATGGACCTGCTAACCCCTGATAAAATGTTGCGGTATGCAGGGGGCGATACCATTGTCGCTTTTCAGCTTTATAACCGGTTATTAGATTTGTTGCAGAGAGATAAAAAACTGTATTCTTGTTATATGAATACTGTGATGAGAGGAGTTCGCGGTTTTTGTTATGTTGAGTTGAATGGTTTTACTGTTAATGTCGATGCACTAAGGGAATTCGAAAAATACCTTATTGATATTCAGAAATCCACAAAAGAGTGGTTGTTGGCACAACTACCAAAATCTATTGTGGATAAATGGAAGAATAGCGGAGTCGGGTTAAAGCCTGATAGAGCCGCAATTTTGATTGACTATTTGTATGAACATCCAGATGGTCTGCGGCTTCAACCAAAGGTTTATACCAAGACAGGCTTGCCTTCTGTGTCTACCAAATTGGCTATGCCATACTACCTTGCTGATTATGAGTTTGTGCGGCGGTTGGTTGAATACAACAAAAACCAGAAAATGCTATCAACCTATGTCAAGGGATTTTACAAATATATCGTTGATGGAAAAATAAGACCTACGTTTTTGCTGCATAGCACAACTACAGGCAGATCATCATCAAAAAATCCAAACGGTCAAAATTTTCCTAAGCGTGGAAAAATGGCGAAAATTTTTCGTCGTATATTCCAAGCGCCTAAGGGATGGGTTTACGGACAGAGCGATCTTTCGCAAGCAGAACTTCGTATCGCTTCTATGATCAGTGGCGATGAGCATATGATGCAAGTGTATTTGGACGGGGGCGATATTCATAGGGCTACCGCAGCCGGTGTAATGGGATTATCAATTAATGAATTTCTTGCGCTAGATTCTACTACTCAGTCGCTTGAACGGTATCATGCGAAGGCGGTAAATTTTGGGTTCCTTTATGGTATGTGGTGGAAAAAGTTTAAGGAATATGCTAAAACTGACTACGGGGTTGATTTTACTGATGAAGAGGCTGCTCATATTCGTCAGATGTTTTTTGAAACCTATCCACGTTTGTTAGAATGGCATCAAAAAACAGAAAAGTTCGTGCGTAAACATAAATTCGTTAGAGCATTCAATGGTCGTATTCGTCATCTACCAATGGTTGATAGCCCTGACGAATCCCTTGCGAAACAAGCTGTCAGACAGGCAGTGAACTGTGTAAGCGACGATACGCAGATACTAACAAAATCTGGATGGAAGACTGTTGATCAGCTTTCTATAGGAGAACTGGTTTATTCGGTAAATCCACTTACAGGAAGGCAAGAACTTCATCCTCTTACGCACATACATCACGGATTTGTTGATCAAGACATGCACCATTTTGAGGGGCGCGCGTTTAGAGCGATCACCACACCTAATCATCGCTGGCTTGTGTCGAGTAATAAAAACCATAAGTTTGTGGAATCTTCTAAACTACAAATGACCGGGCATCATAAAATTATGTTGTCTTCCAAAGGGGTGGATTCATTAGAGACTCAATGGACAGATGACGAAGTTCGACTTATAGGATGGGTGCTTACGGACGGTTACTATAAAAGGCAGATAAGTTTTGATAGAAAAACGGATTACTCGCGCGCTAGAGTCGGAATTACTCAGAGCAAAGAAAAATATCTGGACGATTTAGTTGCTTTAGCCAATAGTATGAATATGACTGCTCGAAACACGAAAGGAGGGCAATGGATATTCGAAGTGTCTTGTGACGCGGCTGCGAGAATGCGTATAATGATGCCGCATAAAACGCTTACGCCAGAGTTTCTACATACACTTAGCACAACTCAGTTAAAAATACTCTATGATACGATGCTAAAAGGCGATGGTTCTTGGGATAACCACGCCAATAGGTTCCGTAAATTTACTTGTGATACCAAAGAACGTGCCGATGTATTTTTGATGCTGTGTTCTATGATTGGAATCACGGCGCGTGCAAAATGGAGAGATATGAGCGGTTACGTTCCTATTTCCTCTAAAATGCACAATGTGCCAAAAATGAACGGTGTTTGGAATATTGAATTGTGTGTAAACAAATACGCGCAGCCACAATATGGACATTCAATTAAACGATGGGCAGGTAGAGTATGGTGCCCTACGGTCAAATACGGAAATTGGGTGGCTAAAAGGCAAGGGACTGTCTTCGTAACAGGTAACAGTCCGGTGCAAAGCTTTGCCTCAGATATTGGGCTTATGGCTATAGGGTTGCTTATGCCATATCTACGTAATACCGGCATGGATCGTTATATCAAGGTGTGTGGTTTTATCCACGATTCTATCGTGTATCTTGTGCGTGAGGATAAGGCGGCTGTTGCATCACGGACTATCAAAAAATTCATGGAGAATATACCATATAAGAAATGGTTTGGATGGGAACCGACGGTGCCCATCATAGCAGAGGTTGAACTTGGTCGAAATCTTGCAGATACTTATGAATGCAAGCTACGGCACTATAGTAATGAAAGTGGTAACCGCACCTTTAGACAGATCGAAGTAGCTATCCTTAACGAGGATTTATCTGAGGCTATTTCTAAGGTTGAAAAAGTAATGCTCGGTAAATCACGTGAAGAGTATAATTCCGCGATTTCCATCGTGCATGAAATAGAAAAAAAGCTTGGGGTTGAGCTAACCGATTTTGAGACATTTCCAGCAGACAGGGGTCGATTTATTAAATCCAAGTTTCGTAGGGCGTATTCTATTAACGAGGTTGATAATGTAAATCGAATTGCATCTAAAGTTCGTAAGCCTTATTCTATCAAAGCAACCACCACGGAGCATCACGACAATGGCAAAGCAAAAAATCAGCAAAGAACTGTCAGAAAAATTCGCAGAATACCTAACGCTGCGTGATGTAGCTAAGGATGCTACGAATGCAGTTAACCGAGGAAAGACTGTCCTAAAAAACGTATTCAAGGACGGTATAAAAAATAGCCAATTCGTTATTGGAACCTATGTGCTGCATGGCGGATACCGATTTGACTATAGTCAAACAGAATCAGAGGTTATCGAAACTAACGATTTTTTGACTTTGTATGAATCTGGGCAAATTACTCGTGACCAGTTTATTAAATGTGTATCGGTTCAAAAGGGTTCTGTTGACACATATATCGGATCGGATGTTACACTTCGTCTTGTTAAAAATAGGATTGGTAAAGAGTTCGATGTTCGCATTACCCAATTGGATATAGATTCAGCAAATGAATCTGTGATTGTTGTGCCAGAGGCAGAGCAACCGATAATTCGTAAAAAGTTGTTTGCACGAAATACTAAAACTACGGCTCCGGCAAAAACTTTAGTAAGGCGTATAAACGTTAAAACAAAGAAATGAAAAAAGATAGCGTTTATTGGCTTCTCGGCCAATTAGGTATTGATACCAGTAATCCAGCTATGTCTGGTGTATGGGCAAACTTTTCTTGTCCATTTGCCCCATGGCACCACGATAGCGGTGTTGATAGAAATCCATCATTCGGTGTTTCTATTTCAAATAATGGCGATTCTAGATCATTTTATCGGTGTCTATCATGTGGCCAAAAAGGCCAACTTTCGTTGCTTCCTGCAAAACTCGGAAAACTTCGTGGGGAAGAGCCTGACAAATTTCAACTACTGGTTCAGCAAGCAGAGAAACTTGAGTATACCGATACAGTTGTTGCAAGAGAGGCACCGGGATGGGAGGATGAAGATGACAGTAAACACGAATCTGCGCATAGGAAATCATTGCCCGTTTATGGTAGTGCATTACTGCATCCGTATTTAAGAACTAGGGGGCTTGACTGGAGAGACGCATGGCGGTTAGGTCTTCGCTATGATGAGGTGCAGAAACGTATTCTATTTCCAGTTTATAATAACCGGTTACAACTTGAAGGATTTAACGGGCGTTCTGTAATGCCGAAGCATTTATTAAGCACGACGAATCCAAAGTCACGTGATTATCACGGTCTTGATAAGCGAAGATTGTTTATGTTCAATCCATATTTTTATAAGAATTTTGGAAAACATAGACTTATCCTAGTAGAGGGGGCTATCGACTACGCTAGGGGGCAACAGGCGGGGTTTCTTGGAACCCACGGAACTATGGGAACGGCCCTTACGGAGGAAAAGATAGCAATACTGTGTAAGTTAGGAAGACCTGTTTTCATTTTTTTCGATAACGATAAAGCTGGCACCGATGCAGTATTCGGGAGATTTAATATCCAAACCGGAACACGGGAGGATCGGCATCAATCATGGGCACGTAGATTGTATAATCAACTTCCCGTATGGATTTGTAAGTATCCGCCCATTTCCATAGAAGAGGGTAGAAACGATCCCGGCACCTTGACTATTAATGAATTTAGATGGGCAGTCCATAACGCAAGATTATACATTGGCGCTGATCCAGAAGTCGATTTAGCCGATAAAAATTATATTCCTTTTTGAGTATAACGGGGTTGACAACCATGTAACGTATTTTTATACTAGTAACATCTCCGCGGAGATATGCTGAAATCGCTGAACTATTAAAATCGCTGAACTATCAAAGGAGAAACACAATGGCTATCCGTAAACCGTTGAAGAAAATTACCAGAATGCCTGTATCTGGTAATTCGACTGTAAAGACTTCCGTCCGCAAAATCTCTTCCATTACTGGTAAGAATCAGAAAACCCCTACTCCAACTGTTGGAACAGCACGTGGGCCTGACGGATTTTCACGTGCCAGAGAGCAGCAGATTCGTCAACAAGAGGATTACGATAGAAAGAAGGAAAAGCCATTTCCTTTTCGTATCACACAAAAAGATATGAAAGAAAAAAGGAATGTAGTAGATATGCTGTATCTCGACAAGGAG
>Ga0210043_1002372_pt1 | contig 12605 bp, 2 predicted proteins | sample CryGeymet201501t_FD_183990 | JGI IMG/M metagenome (GOLD analysis project Ga0210043, IMG submission 183990) | Groundwater microbial communities from Crystal Geyser aquifers in Utah, USA - Crystal Geyser metaG 2015-01t (SPAdes) (version 2) | ecosystem: Environmental > Aquatic > Deep subsurface >... | reverse complement strand
GCCGGACTCGGCGGCTGGTTGCTGAAGCCAACATCTGGCGATCCTGGTCCACCGCCGTCCACCGGTGGCGACGGGGACACCTTCGGTGGGGGCACCATTGGGGACTTCACGGGCTTTCCGAGCTTCACCGCGCCGGGATATACCCCCGTGGACGCGTTCGCCGCGCCACCGGCGTTCTCGTACGGCGACTTTCAGGGCCCGGCCCCGTTCACGGCGCCCAACGCGCAGACGATGGTGCAGGACCCGGGCTTCCAGTTCCGGCTCTCCCAGGGGGAGAAGGCGCTCGAAAACTCGGCAGCCGGTCGGGGCGTGCTCCGCACGGGCGGCACCCTGAAGGACATCCTCGGCTTCGGGCAGGACTTGGCGTCCCAGGAATACGGCAACGTCTACAGCCGCGCGGCGAATGAGTGGGATCGGGCCTTCAATACCCTGCTCGACACCTACAAGACGAACCGGGGTAACGCGGTCGACACCTACGCGACCAACTACGGCGTCAGCCGGGACGTGTGGGACCGTCTGAACGCCCAGAACACCGACACCTACGATCGGATCTACCAGGGCAAGTTGGCGGAGTTCAACCCGGAGTATCGGACGGCGGAACTGTCCTTCGACGACGCCTACCGTCGTTGGAAAGCTGGCCTCGACTCGACGACCGCCATCGCCACCGCGGGAGCGGGAGCCTAGCCATGCCCGGCGTGCCTGTCGTCTACACGCCACGGCCGTTCGTGCCGGACCGCTACGACAACACGCGGTCGACGGCGCGGATCGGCGATTTGATCCGCGCGCGCGGCCAGGATGCGGCCGACGCCGAGGCGCGCCGGGGCGCCATCTCGGCCAACCTGTGGAGCAACGTCGGGCAGACCATCGCCGGCACCATCGGGAACATGATCAACGCCAGGCAGCAGGACCGCGAGTGGAAATCCGGGCAACCCGAGCGCGATCTCCGGGGCCTGCAAGTGCAAGAGGCCACCCGCGCCATCGGGAAGAAGAAGAACCTGGAAGGCATCTTTCAGATGACCCAGGACCCGAAGGAGCTGATCGCGATTCTCGAACGCGAAGGCTACCGGGATGAAGCGGCGAAGGTGCGCGCCGACTACACCAAGCAAGGGGAGGACATACTGAAGGGGCTGCACGATCGCGTCAATCAGCACAAGACCGTCTTCGGCCAGGGCGCGCAGTTGCTCTCTGAAGTGGAGAAGAACCCCGCGCTGTACCCGGAGATCCGGCCGCAGCTCGTGGAGTTAGCGAGCGGCATCGACCCCCAGTTGGCCACGGAGATCCCGGAGCAGTACGAACCGGAAAAGGTCCGCGGGCTGCTGCAATTCGCGACGACGGCGGCGGCGGATTCGGCGATGCGGTCGAAGGCGCTGGACCAGTTGCAGGCCCGGCGCACGCAGCGACTCGGCGTCGAGGAGGCGGACACAAAGGACCGCGAGTGGTTAGGGAACTGGCTGTCGACCGCGAAGTCCTCGGAGGACTGGCAGGCGTCGCTCGAGCAGGCCAAGAACATCGGGGTGCCCGACACGACCCTCGCGCAGTTCGGCGCGTGGGACCAGGACGCGCCCGCCCGCGCGGCACAACTGGCCGTGGGGCCCCAGGCGCCCGCGACGGCCGGCAGCAAAGAGGACCTCTACCGGGCCTACGCCAAGGCCGTCGGGAAGCCCTACGTGGCCCTAACATTCGCGGACAAGCTGGCGGCCGACCGGGCCGCGGCGACGGCCACACGCGCGCCGCAGCGTGATCCCGCGAGTGGGGTCTCGCAGGCGCAACGGGCTGCCGCGGAGCGGTGGAAGCAGACGGAACTGCGGAAGGTGGAGGCCGCGTTCAAGGCGCGCCAGCAGAACGAACTGGGTGCGGATCAGCCCATTCCGGGCGAGTGGGTCACGGATCTCGAAGCCGAGAAAGACCAGATCCAGCAGTCCTATCTGGAGCAGCTCGGCTTACCGCGCACCCCCGCGCCGGACGTGCGCCGTGCGGAGGCTCCGCCACCGCCCCCGCCGTCGCCGGGCGCCCCGTTGGGTGCCGCACCGGCCACCGCGGCGCCTGCTGGACGCTTTGAGGTCGTAACGCCGCGCGGGACGTTCACCTTTCCGACCCAGGCCGCGGCTGACGCCTTCAAGAAGGCCGCTGGGATTCCCTGATGCCGCAGTCGGGCGTGGACTACGCGGCGCTGGCCAAGCAGTTTGGCGGCACGACGGCGCCGCCGTCGCCCTCGCGCGCCCGTGCGGCCGTGGACATGGCGACCGCACACGGCATCACGCCCCAGGTGGATCTGTCGGGCGAGCCAGCGGCGCCGGATTTCGCGGCCCTCGCGCGCCAGTTTGGCGGCACGGCCACGATGGGGCATACTGGTGACCGTGGCGTTCCTGCACCTCCCGGGCCGGATGCTCCCCGTTCTCCTGCTGATGCTGTATCTGCTGCTCGTGTAGCCCCCATCGCCTCGGTGCTGGGGGCGCCACGGCGCACGCAAGACATCGAACTGCGGGATCCGTCCGCGCCGCACCCCGACTTCCGCGTCAACGTCATCGGCGATCTCCCGAAGCCGGAAGGGCCCCTGGCGCGCCTGGACGACGTCGCGGTCAATGCGCCGCGCGCGCTCGCCGCCGGTGCCATCCGGTTCAATATGGGTATCTGGGGCCCCTTACAGGCGGCGGCCGATGCCTTGGGGCTCAAGGACACCGCCAACTGGTTCGCCGCGGCGGGCAAGCAGGCCGACGAGATGGCGACGGCCACACGGGGCCCGCAGACCGGCGCCGGGCCCACCGAACAGGCGGTCTACAGCGGCTTCGAGTCGATCGGCCTGAATGTCCCCGCGATTGCCGCCGGCTTGGCGTCTGGCAACCCCGAAGTGCCGCTCGCGATGATGGGGGCGACGACTGGCGGGGATGCGTATCGTCAAGCCCGGGCGAAGGGCGCCGACGGCCTACAGGCGTTCACACATGCGGTGTCCCAGGGCGCGATCGAGGTCGCGACCGAGCGGTTGCCGGTCTCCTACCTCCTGAAGGACCTGGCGGGCCATTCAGGCGTCGTGAAGACGCTCCTGCGCCAGATGGCCTCCGAGATTCCCGGCGAGCAGGTAGCGACCCTGTTCCAGGACTTGAACGACTGGGCCACGCTCCATCCCGAGCAGCCGTTCTCGAGCTATCTGAAGGACCGCCCGGGCGCCGCCGCCCAAACGCTCGTGGCAACGGTCGTGGGCACGCTGGGGCAGTCCGCCGGCGCCCTTGCGGTCGATCACGCCCTGGCCACCGCCACCGGACGAGACAAGCCGTCACAGGTCGCGCCCGACGAATCGGCGACCGCTGCAACCGCGTTCGCTTCGGAACCGTCTGAGCCGACTGCGTCTACTGCGCCGACTGCGTCCACTGAGGCCGTGCTGCCGCCCGATCTGGTCCCGGTCGGCGAAGAGCCGGTCGGCGCGCCCACGCCAGCGCCGTTGACGCCTGAGGATACCGTCGACCGCGTCCGCCAGAAGATCGCCACCGGCCAGCCCTTGGGCACCCCAGGCGCGCGCGCGGCGCTGGCAGAACAGCAGACCAGAGACCAGGCGCGCGAGTCCGTGATGCCAGAGACCGCCGTGGAAGGGCGCGCCATCGAGGCCGCGCCGGCGGCGCCCACGGCCGGCGAGTTCTATACGATGGACCCGGCGGCCATCACGGTCGACCCGGCCCGGTTCCAGTTCAAGAGGGGTGGCAACGCACAGGGCGTCACGAGTGCGGCCAAGATTGAAGGCCCGTGGAATGAGGCGCGCGCCGGCGCCCTGATGGTCTGGCGCGACCCGAAGGACGGCCAGACCTACGTCGTCAACGGCCATCACCGACTGGAGGCGGCGACGCGCCTCGGCGCGCCGCGCGTCGCCGTGCGGTTCCTGGAGGCCCCGACCGCGAAGGCGGCCCGCATCGAAGGTGCCCTCACGAACATCACCGAGGACAAGGGGACCCCGCTCGACGCGGCCAAGTTGATCCGGGATGCCGGGTTCACAGTCGACGATCTCGTGGCGCAGGGGCTCTCGCCTCGCGCGGCGCTCGTGCGTGATGGACTCGGACTCGCCCAGTTGAGCGATCCGCTCTTTCAGAAGGTCGTCAGCGGCGAGATCGACGAGAAGACGGGCGGGGCGATTGGCGGCGCCGGGCTCTCGCCGGAAGGACAAGCCGCCGTCGCCAAACTGGTCGAACGCCAGCAGGCGAAGGGCCGCACCCTGACGCCCGCCCAGGTGCGCGCCTTGGCGGAGGACGTGGCGGCCACCCCGGAAGTCACGCCCGATAACGGCGGTCAGGCGGACATCTTCGGCCTAATGGGCGAAGAGCGCACCCAGAACGTGGCCGTGGAGAAGGCGATTCTGCGGGACTGGGCCCGGCAGGAGCTCGCGAAGGACAAGCGACTCTTCGGCTTCGTGGCCAAGCCGGGCCGCGCGGATGCGCTCGCCAAGGGCGGAAATGTCATCAATGTCGGCCAGTCCAAGGCCATCGCGGACGAGGCGGGGCAGGTCGCGGCCGTCTTCGACCAGTTGGCCCAGGCCATGGGCCCAGTCAGTGGCGCGTTGAACGCCGCGGCTGGTAAGATGGCCGCAGGGGAAGCATCCAATGAAGTCAAACGCACCCTCCTCAACGACCTCCGTGCCGCCGTCCAAGCCGAACTTGGGCGCCCCGCCCAAGCCCAGCCCGTTGACGCCGGCCGAGAAGCAACAGGTGTTGGCGTCCCTGAAGCGGCACATTCAGAGCGGCGCCCTGCAAATTCCGAAGCCCTCGTAGACGAGGCGGAGCCCGAACACGAGTTTGCTTCCACGCAGGTCAACCTGCCCGAGGAGGCTGCAGGCGAGATTCGCGCGCTCGCGAAGGCCATTCCCGATGGCGATCTCGCTGAAGACGGACGCGAAGACACTCCGCACATTACCGTCAAGTTCGGCCTGCACGGTAACGACCCCGCCGTTGTCCGCAAGCTCCTCGCTGACGAAGGCCCGATCACGGTCACGTTTGGGAAAATCTCGATCTTCCCAAATGGCGAGTCTGGCAGCGGAGATGTCGTCAAGATCGACATTGACTCCCCTGGTCTTCATCGCCTGAACCAGAAGATCGCCGACGCGCTGCCGAACACGGACACGCATCCGGAGTACCAGCCGCACGCCACGATTGCGTACGTCAAGCCGGGGCTAGGCCAGAAGTACGCCGAGGCGGCCAATCCGCTTGAGGGCCGGTCTGTCACGCTGGATCGTCTGATCTTCTCGGATAAGTCTCGGAACCACATCGAGATTCCGCTGATCGGCGATACGAGGGCAGCGCGCGCCTCCTACAAGCCCGGGAACCCCTTTGCGGACCGCGCGATGCGCGCCCGCGAGAAGTCGGACCGCCTCTCCGGCCGCCGGAACGCGCGCGACGAGGCTATGCGCGCGTCGTTCCCGCTTGGTGCGGGCTTCGGCCGTCCCGGCGATCGGTCGGGCAAAGGCATCGAGCAGACGGTCAACCACGCCGTCGAAACGGTGCAAGCCCAGAAGGACGCCGACTACCTTGAGGCGCAGGCCCGCGCCTTCGACGAAGGCAAGATCAACGCGCAGGGCCGCGCGTGGGGTCCCCAGCAGGAGGCCCGGGCCGAGAAGCGCGCCACATGGCAGGCGACACGAGACGAGCGGATTGCCACAGCGAAGGAGGCGAAGGGCGACAAGCCGGCGTGGCAAGTGCCCGCGGAGGCCTGGGCGGATGCCAGCGGCAACCTAGGCGGCGGGGCCCGGAAACTCGTGCTCGCCGGCCATCGGGAGGCCGTCGAGACGGCGCTCAAGGAGGGCCAGTCGGTCCCGGCGAACGTGCTGGCCGGCTATCCCGATCTGGCGGTCGAGGAGCCGGTCGACGTCTTAGTAGACCCGCCGGCCGAACTACCCCGCGAAGAGCCGGAAGTGGCTCAGCGCCCCGGCGACGAATCGACTGCGCCGCCGGCGGCGGAGACCGGACCAGACGCCAAGCGCACGGCCCTCATCGAGCGTATCGTCGCGGCCGCGCGCCGGCCCGCGCCGGACGTGGTCGAACGGTTCCACGAGAAAGGCACCGACGGGAAGTGGTACAACCCGCTCGCGAACAGTCTTCCGGTTGGCGTCAAGTTCACCGGCGAGCGCGAGAGCCAAGGCTGGGTCACGCGCACGAATGACGGCGCCACGGTCGGCACCCTCAACAAGTTCCCGACGAAGGACGCGATTCTGGCGGACTTCAAGGCCCGCCAGGATGCCGATGATTCGCTCTTGCGCGAGGACCTCCAGAAACGCGACGCGCAGGGCCTGAGGGACGCGGCCGACTACTGGCTTCACGGCGAAAAGGGCGGCCCGAATCGTCCCCCGCTCCAGCGTCACGATGCACTGATGGCCCGTCTCCGTGAAGGCGACGTCGATCCGGAGGACCTCCGCGAAGGCTTCGACCGCACCGTCACCCAGAAGGCCGCCCTCCTTACCGACCTGGGCCAGATGACCAAGGCCGACCTCTTGAAGCGGCTCGGCGTCTTGGGCGCGGCGCGCTACAAGAGTGACCTCAAGGCCCGCGTGGTGGAGGCGGCCTACCAGGACCTCCTGAGCGATTTCATTCTGGGCGGCGGGGTGAGGTTTGACGGTAGTGCGGGCGGGTACGAATCGTCCATCCGGGCGCTCGTCAAGGGGTACACCGACCAGGACATCGCCGACTTCGCCGCGCGCGTCGCCAAGGCCCGTGAGGACCGGAAGGCGCGCGTCGAGGGGGTCGCCAAGGCGCTGAAGAACCCGGAGACCCTCGAGGAGTTCGACCAGTTCGTCCGGTTGGACAAGCGTGGGGAGGCGGGCCTGACGCCCGAGCAAGTCACCCGCTACGATGAACTGCGGGCGGCGGCTGGCCGCGAGAAGCGCCAGACGGCCGAACAGGCGCGCGGCACGGTGCAGCCCGCCAGCGAGCGCGTCGATGCCACGATCGTCGAGACCACCCACACCCAGAAGGGCTACCCCTTGTTCGTGGTGCAACTGGCGCAGCGCGTGTCCCGCGAGGACTACGGGCGCTTGCTCGGCGCCGCCAAGCGGCTTGGGGGCTGGTATTCGTCGTTCAAGGGACGGGGCGCGGTACCCGGGTTCCAGTTCAAGACGCGCGAGGGTGCGGACGCCTTCCAGCGGCTCGCCAGCGGGGGCGATACCGAAGCCGTCACGGAAGCCATCACGGAGCGCCGCGACGAGCGCAAGGACGACCGGCGCGAGGCGGCCGTCGCCAAGCTCAAGGAGATGGCGGATCGGCTGGAGACGAAAGCCGAAGGCGCCCTCTCCACGAATCGGCTCGCCAACACGGCGCGACGCGCACGGATGGCCGACTCGGCCGAGGCGGGGGCCCGGTCTGAGGTCGCCTTGGCGAAGACGATGCGCCGCGTGGCCGAAGCGATCGAGGCCGGCGAAGTCACGCATCTGGACGGACTCCGCACGAAGGCCCAGGTCGACCTCCTGTCGGCCATCGCGAAGCGGGCCCAGTACGCCAGCCTCAAGCAAGAGTTTCCCCAGTATCGCGATTACGAACGGAACAAGGATCGCCCGATCACGGCTGAGGATGCGGCGCACGCGACATTCCCGAAAGTCACCGCGAGCAAGAGCGACCTCCTGAGCACGGCGGGCCGGTATGCCGAGGAGAAGGGCGGCAAGCGGTTGGCGGGCCAGATGGAGGCGCTGGCCCGCGGGCTGGACGAGAACGAGCGCGTCCCTGTGCCGTGGCTAATCGTGGAAGGGGCTGTCGAGCACACCGCCCCGGGCACGTTCGGGCGCAATTCCACCCGGACCGGCGCGCGCGGGATGCTGTCCTACTACTGGGAACAGGCGCTCGCCGAGAAGCGTCGCCTCGAGGCGATGGGGATTGAGGACCTCCCGGCGCTTCGGGCCGCGCTTCGCGAGTTCATTCCTCTCCGAAGCGATGCGCCGAAGGCTGACAAGGTCAAGCAGCTCGAACGCGCCCTCGCCGGCCGGCCGGACGTCGGGAAGGACTTCTTCCCGACGCCAGAGCCCGTCGCCCAGCAGATGGCCGAGGCCCTGGACGTGCAGCCCGGGATGCGCGTGCTTGAGCCGTCCGCCGGCAAGGGGAACCTCGCCGATGCCGTGCGCGCCGCGCAGCCCGACGCCGTCATTGACACCGTCGAGCAGTCCAGCACGCTCCGCGAGATTCTGCGGGCAAAGGGCTACGACCTCGTCGGGCAGACGTTCGAGGACTTCACGCCCGAGGCGCCCTACGACCGCGTCATCATGAACCCCCCATTTTCGGACGGGTTGGATGCCGATCACGTCCGGAAGGCGTACGACCTCCTGAAGCCTGGCGGCAAGCTCATCGCCATCACCGGTGAAGGGATCTTCTTCCGGTCGGACGCGAAGTCCAAAGCGTTCCGCGACTGGCTCGACGGCGTTGGCGGCACCTCCGAGAAGATGGCCGACGCGTTCATGGACCGCCGCGAAGTGAAGACGACCGGCGTGGCGAGCCGGCTGGTGACGATCGAGAAGCCGGGCGCGTCCGACGCCGCAGCGGAGCCCTACAGTAAGGACGCCCTACAAGCGGCGTTCAACCTCACCCCAGAGCAGGCGGAAGCCGCTGACGTGCTGGTGCAGGCGATGGGGCTGGATACGGACCAGATCCGGGTGGCGAAAGGCGGACAGCCGGGAGACGGCGCGCTCCGACAGGGCGAGCCACCCGAGGACCTCCTTGACACCGGCGAACGGCAGCCGCGCCTCCCCGAAGCCGGCGCCGTGCGGGACCGCGAAGTGCCCACTCCGCGCTTGGCTGAACCGGAGTTCCGCCTCACGGCCGAGGCCGCGAAGGCGAAGAAGGCCGCACAGCCGACGTTGTTTCAGGGCGAGAAAGGGGCCGCAGAGTTCGCCGCGGACGGCTCGGCCATCATCCGGGGCTTTGCTGCAGCCGACGTGTCGACGGGTCTCCACGAGATCGCGCACGTCGCCCGGCGCCAGTTGCTCAACCGGGAGGTGCCCGTCGAGCAGCGCCGAGGCCTCACGGATGCCGACATTGCCACCACGGAAACCTGGGCCGGTGCGACCGACGGCGAGTGGACCGTCGAGGCGGAGGAAAAGTTCGCCCGCGGGTTCGAGCGGTATCTGCGAGACGGGGAACTGCCGACGACGCCCAAGGGCGTCCGGGCGGTCTTCGCCCAAGTACAGGCATGGCTCAGCGACATCTATCAGTCGCTCGTGGGATCGCCTCTGGACATCGACGTGTCGCCGGCCATGCGCGCGGTGTTTGACCGGCTGGTCTCCCGCCAGGAGCGCCTGGAGACGCCGGTCGCGTCACGCGCGGAGGGATCGGACACCGACAGCGGGACATCGGCCCTGCCGCGGTTCCCCCATGCGCCCCTGCCGTCCAATCGCGGTCCGGTCCAGCCGGTCACGGCGCGGACGCGCCCGAGGGCCATCATCGAGAACCTGCGGCGGGCCCTGGGTGGCGTCCCGGTCCGCACCGGCCGATTCCGCGCGCTGGCGGCCGGCATCTTCAAGACGGGGCCGCGCGCGATTCGCCTAGCGGTGGCGAACGACCTCTTTACCTACTTCCACGAACAGGGACACGATGTCGACCTGACGCTCCTACAGATCGATCGCGCCGATCCGCGGTGGAAAGATGAACTCGAAGCCTTGGGTGAAGCGACCTCGCGGCCCAGCTACACCAAGGCGCAGGTCCGGAAAGAAGGCGCGGCCGAATTTTTGCGGACGTGGGTGATGGACCCGCTCACGCTGTCGGAGGTGGCGCCCGCCTACCTCACGGCATTCGAGGCGGCCCTGGACGCCCACCCGAAGGTCAAGAACGCCCTGACCAACGCGCGCGCGGACTACGACGCGTTGACCAGTCAGGATCCTGCCACGCAAGGCGCGCTCACGATCAATCGGGACGCGCCCCCGAGCCTTGCCGCGCGCGTCGCCAACGACCCGAACGACTACCTCGAGCGGGTGATGACGGCCGTGGCCGACGACCTCCAGCCGATCAAACACGCCGTCGAGGCGATGCGAGATGGCCGACCCCTGGCCTTTATGCACAACGCGTGGGTGCTGGCACGTGAGGCGCGCGGCGCCACCGCGAAGGCGGAGGCCTTCCTGCGTCTCGGCGTGCGCGGGATGAACGGCCAGTTCATCGGCCCCTCGTTCAGGGCCGTGCTCGCGCCCTTAGCCCACGTCACCCCCGCGACACACCGGGCCAATCTGGTGGCCTTCGGGGACTATCTCGTGGCCCTGCGGTCCGTGGAACTCCTCGGGCGGGACATCAACCCCGGGATGACGCGCGTGCAGGCCCAGGCGCTCATCACTCGCACGGAAGCCCGCACGGACTTTGCTGACTTTGCCACGGCGCGGGAGTCGTTCTACCGCTATCACGAGGCCCTCCTGGACTACGCCGGGCAGTACGGGGCCTTCAGCCCCCAGCAGTTGGCCCAGATCAAGGCGCTCAATCAGGCCTACGCGCCGATGCAGCGGGTCATGGACGACGTGATGACCGCGTTTCAGGCCGGCGTGTCAAAGCGGCTCGTGAATCGCGCCTCGCCCATCAAGCGCATCAAGGGCTCTGGGCGCGAGGTGATTGACCCACTGGAATCGACGATCGGCAACACCTTCGCGATCGTCGACATGGTCGAGAAGAACCGGGCCGCGGTCGCGTTGGTCGAACAGGCGGAGACGGCGGCTGGCTCAGCGCGGTGGATCGAACGCATCCCCACCCCGCAGGTGGCCACGCGGTTCAACCTCAAGACCGTCACGCGCGCGATCGGGACGGCGCTCGAGGATGCGGGCCTCGACGTGCCGACAAACCTCGATGACGCGCTCGATCAATTGGTGACGGTGTTCACGCCGCAGAATTTCGCCACGGGGAAAGACGACATCGTCACCGTCATCCGGGACGGTCACCGCGAGTTCTGGCAGGTCAATCAGCCGGCGCTCTACGACGCCCTCAACGCGATCGGCCCCAGGGACACGAGCGTACTCTTGCAATGGCTGGAGAAGCCGACCAAACTCCTGCGGGCCACGGCCACGTTGACGCCGGGGTTCATCACCCGGAACCCCTTCCGTGACACGCTGGTGGCGTTCCTGCAGTCGCGCTACGGGTTCATCCCCGGCTACGACACGGCGCGCGGGCTCATCTCCCAAATCAAGGGCGACGAGGCCGCGCGGTTGTTCTACACCTCCGGCGTGGCGCAGGCCGGCTTGGTGGCGCAGGACCGCCGGCACCGGCAGGAGGCGCTTCGGCAGATCAGTCTCAACCCGACCGAACGCCTCCGCTACGTGGCGCTCCATCCGGTCGAGGTGTTGCGCGCGCTCAGCGGGTGGTTGGAGGTGGCAACGCGCCTGGGCGAATTCAAGCTGGCGCTCGAGGCCGGCGGCCAGGAACGGGGCATCGTCGAGCGGTTGTTCGCGTCCGAGCCCGCGCCCGCGCTGACGGAAGAGGTCCTCGTGCGGGCGACACTGGCCGCCCGGGATGTCACCACGGACTTTGGCCAGGGCGGGCGACTGACGAAAGAAGCGAATCGCTACTTCGCGTTCCTGAACGCCCGGGTGCGCGGGTATGTGCGCATGGCGGAAGCCGTGCAGCGCGATCCGGTGGGCGTCGGCGTCAAGGTCGGGCTGTTGATGCTCGCCTCGGCGGCGCTCTACTGGCTCAACAAAGACGACGACGCGTATCAGGAACTGCCCGAGTGGGAAAAGCACACCTATTGGCACTTCCGCGTCGGCGCTATCTTCGTCCGCGTGCCGAAGCCGTTCGAGTGGGGCTACGCGGCGGATCTATCGGAAGCGATGATGGACGAGCTCGTGCAGGGCGCCGATGCCCAGCGCCTGCACGCCATCGAGCAGCAATTATTTGGCGGGAACGCGAAGAAGGTCGTCACGCATCTCCTGCCGACCGCGATCCTCCCGGCGGTGGAAGCGTGGGCGAACTACAGCGCCTTCCGCGACACGCACATCGTGCGGCCCTGGGATACGGACCTCCCGAGCGACCTCCAATACTCGGAGTGGACCAGTGAAGTGGCGAAGGCGTTGGGCCGCACGTCAGCGTTCACCAGTCTCGGCCTGTCGCCGGCGATCCTTGACCACCTGATTGCCGGCTACACGGCGGGCTTCGGCGTGGGCGTCGTGCGCGGGATCGATGCCGCCGGCGCGGTGACGGGCGCCCTGCCGCCTCGGAAGGTTCAGCCGACGGCGCCATGGGAGCGCACGCCCGCGCTCGGGAACTTCGTTCGCAACGCCACCGTTGGGGCGTCGTCCGAAAGCATCCAGGACCTCTACGACTTGGCCGAGGCGATCACGACCGTCGAGAAGGGGATCGCGGCCGACCTGGCCTCTAGGCGCCGGCCGGCGGCCGTCCGACGGCGCGACGCGGCGCGCACGGCCCTCCCGTGGGACCAGAAAGACCGCATTCTGCGCGCGCGGAAAGCCCTCACCGACGAAGGCAAGACGATCCGGGCGATCTATGCCGCGTCGCCGGCGCGGATGACGCCGGACGAGAAACGCGCGCGGCTGGACCGGGTGTACGAACGCATGGTCGCGATTGCACGGCGCGGGCTGGGGCGCGCCAGATGATCGAAGGCGCCGACGTGAAGGCGATCGACGTCGAGCAGATGCGCCGGCGCGAGGCAGAGGTGTCGCGTCACAG
>Ga0210043_1002371_pt1 | contig 12613 bp, 14 predicted proteins | sample CryGeymet201501t_FD_183990 | JGI IMG/M metagenome (GOLD analysis project Ga0210043, IMG submission 183990) | Groundwater microbial communities from Crystal Geyser aquifers in Utah, USA - Crystal Geyser metaG 2015-01t (SPAdes) (version 2) | ecosystem: Environmental > Aquatic > Deep subsurface >... | reverse complement strand
CCCCATGCAGAACCTAGACTACGCGCTATGCCTAGCTGTCATCATGTCACCGCTGGCGGTGCCGCTGTTTGGTGGCGTGCCGGCGGCGGCACTGGCCAGCACGGTTGGTGCCATTGTGCTGGCCCGCGCTTTGCAGCGGCGGATCAGACAGACGACCAACGCCCGCCGGGCTGCCACCAAAATCAAACACCTCGACACCCTCAACAAGAGCCGGGCCCGCGCCGCTCGTAACGACTGGAGCCGATAACATGCTAACCAAGATCCAAGCTTTCGCCGGGGGTGAAGGATACGAAAGAGTAGACGCACATCCCCGCGATCAGGAGAAAGGCGTGTACGATTTCATCTGGCACCCGGAGAAGCATCAAGACGGCCGCCCCGCCTTCGTTGGTGTCAAACTGGGCAGCAGGTACTTCAAGACCGAGCACGGCGCGCGCCGCTACTGCCAAATGCTCATGACCGCCCTGCACGGGCTTAACGTCTGACCCCGAAAGAGAGCCGAAATGTTTACCATAGTCAGAGAGACCGCTATGAGATCGGCTTACGGCGGCTGAGCCGAAACCGCCTTCGGGCGGTCTGCCGGGCATTGTCTCCCGGCACTGATGAGGCAGACAAGCCGCCCCCAGGGGCAAGCAAGGGAGAAAACGTCATGGAATGGAAAACTATCAGCAGGAACCCGTTCACGCGGTTGGAAACAATCCGCCGCAGGGTGCCGCGCGGTTCTGAATGTGCCTTTTGTGGGCAGGTTGCACGGTTCGAGTATGGAACCGAAACTGACAATGGCAAGAGACACACCGACGGCAAATACTTTTGCAACATCGGTTGCCGCAAAGCCTACTACTAGCCGCCCAGAAGGGCGAAGGGAGCGAAGATCAGGACCACCGCCAAGCAGCTGCCCACCGCGGTCGAGACCGGCGACGTCCCTGCGGGCAATTGGTGGATGAACCCGGCCAACCCGGCCACGGGGTCAGTCGACACGGCCGATAACTGGGCCACCGCGGGGCACGACCTAGACGACCTGATCCGTGTCGCACCTAGGAGTATCGTTCCTGACGACTTCCGGCCCTGCGACAGCGCAAAGATCGACTGGATGGAATACTAGCCGCTTGACCAAGCCGGGCACCTTTTCAGGGGTGCCCGGCCTTTTTCGTCCCTGCCGGAGAACCTGGACCCGGCCACCCGCGACCAGCCACCAGCTCATTGCAACCGCCGGCTAGACCAGCCCGTCGCCCACCTGGCCCGCCGCGGGAACGCCCTGGCCGCCCTGGGTGAGTTCTGCCAGGGAGTTCTGGCCCACCCCTGCGGCAGCCTGGTCAGCGCCCGAAACGGCTTCTACCGCGTCCCTGGCACCCTCTTCGGCCTGCTGGCGGTCCGCCACCATCTTGTTCAGCTCCAGACCCAGCACCCGGTGACCCTTCCACACCGCCAGCTGGCAAGCCTGCTTCGCAGCCTCGCCCACCATCACCTGCGCCTCGCCCAGACCCACCAGCCCGGTCTCGAAGCTGAACTCATCCGACTTGTCCAGCCTGGGCAAGCCCACCTTCAACTGCTGCTCCGCCACCACATCGTTCTGGCCAAAAATTACCTTGGCCGTCACCACGATCTGCAGGTCATTCATTACGGTACCCTCTCCTGGTAAAAGCGAAACCCCCGGCTTCCGGGATCAGGCGGTTGGCCATCTTCCCAGAAACCGGGGGTCCGTTTTCGTTGCTGTAGCCAACCACCACCAGCCGCAAATTACCAAATCATCATTCTCCCGTCAACCCCCCGCGGCACCGGTCACCACCGGGGTCAACCCCCGAAGGGGGATTGATCCCCCGGTTTGGTTACCGGATACTGTGCCCATTCACCAAACGTATCCACGGCCTTGGTTACCTTCCAAATCTTTAGCTATGAGCAACTTAGGCGTCTCCACGCCTTCAAGTATCCGGAGGTAACCAAAGCCTTGGTTACTTCAGGTATCCAAGGCCCCGGTTACCAGCCATCAACACCATACTGCAAAAAGAAACCCGGGTATCTTTCACGACACCCGGGTTCCAGCTTTCCCGCAGGGTTCTAACTTCTGGACTTGAACCTGGGCTTGCCGCAGGCACCCGGTGGCGAAGCGTAAAAGTAGGGGTCCGAGAAGACCGAGAAGGGCCCGATCTTGTTGTCCGCATCCAGCGCGCGCACCCGCACGAATACCCGGAGGTCATTCGGGATGACCAGCGACGCCTGGTTGGTCGTCACGTTTGCACTGGCCACCTGACTGTCCCACGGGTTCAGCGTATCGGTCACCGCATACGCCTCATAGTGTGTTGCCACGGTCCCGGTCGTCGGCACCGTCCACTCGAACGTGACAGTGCCCGTCTGGGCCGGCACGTTGGCCGCCATGCCCTCGAGCATGGCGACCGCGAGCATCGACTGTATGACTTTCTTCATCTGCTTCCTTCCTGTTTTCGACCAGCTGGTCGGGCACCCGGTTTATCCGGGCGCCCAGACACCTGAGCACTGTCACCGGTCCCCCGCATGCAGGCACTCACGCCCCACCGGCTTTTTCCTCGAAAACCAGCGGCTTGATCTGCTCCCAAACGTTCTCCATCCAAGGGAACCTTTCATTGCCTGACTCCTTTTCCTCCACCACCTGCCAGTGACTGCTGGCTGTCAGTGCCCCGTGCAGGGCCTTAATCAATCGGCGTTGGTAGGCCACATACTCCTTCCTGCCCCCCAGCTCGGTTATGCTGATCCCGTTGACCACGACATGGTCGTTCCAGATATCCCGGATGCTGGCTTTACGCCCCATGCTTTCGATCTGCTCGGCGGCCATGCCAGCCTCCCGCAGCGCCTTCAGCGTCTCGGCGTCGATCATTTCCACCGGCACCTCGGGTTCCCAGTTGTCCACCACCACGGCGTCCCATTTCCCGTTGACCGACTCGCCGCGGACAATCACCATCTTGAACGGGTAGACCTGGTCCTTCCGCCCCCCACGCTGCTTGTCAACCGCCAGCTCCCGGTGGTAGACAAGGTGCTCGGCCGTGCCGTGACTGCCCTTGTCCTCGACCGTCAGCACGAAGTCCACCGCGCCCTGCAGGGCGGCTCCCCGTACCGCACTTGACCCCGATTTGGTCGGGTGGTGCAGCAGCACGACGGTCGTGCCCTGCGCCTTGAACTGCTTGAAGAAGTTGATGACCGGGGAGATATCGCTGGCCGAGTTCTCGTTCACGCCGGCAATCACCATGCCGTAGGTGTCCACCAGCATCAGCACCGGCACCCCGTACTGGGCTACCTGCTCCTTCAACCCCCTGGCAAACGCCCGGATGCTGTGGCCGTCATTCAGGTTCAGGTTGTTGCAGACCAGGACCTCGTGCCGCGCCTCGAACTTGTGGTACTGGTCAAAGGCCACTTCGCGGTCAGCCCAGTCCACATCGTTTTCCAGCTCCACCACGATCACCGTACCGGTCCTGGCCGGCGCCAGCCGGGGCTCCAGAAACAGCGGCACCCCGTCGGCTATACACCTGGTCAGGCCCACCGCAATCGCGGTCTTGCCGATGTTTGGCGGCGCGGATATCACCCCAAAGCTGGGGTCCTGGATCAAGTCGCCCACCAGCGGCTTCTTCCGCTCGCCCTGGGCCCGCTCCAGCCTCGTGCTGAACTTGGCGGTCTTGGGCCCCGTGTCCCCGCTCGGGGCCTCGTCATAGTAGTCCAGCCGGGCCTGCAGGGCCCCGTGGGCGGCCTCCTGCTGGTAGGCGTGCTTGATGATCCGCCCGATCTCGCGGTCCACCTTCTTCTGGTCCTCGTCGCTCCGGTGCCCGGCCTTGTGCAGCTTGCGGCAGGCGTTGTAGATCTCCACCAACCCGCGGTTGGTGCGGACCCCCTCCCGGGCGATCTCCAGCATGTTCTGGTGGACCCCCATGTCCTCTTCGGCCGCGGCCGAACGCGACTTCAGCCGGCCGAGTACGGTGTCGGGAACCGATCGGAGCGCCACCACGTCAACCGGCGGAACTTCCCAATGGTACTGCCCCTCAGACGTTCGGCTGGGCGACACGAGCACATAGCCCCCGTCCCCCCGGGTGTCCACCTTGGGGGCCAGATGGCCTGCCGTGTTGCGAAAAGAGGTTCCGGGATCAGCGCGGAACCAAAAGTGATAACCACCCCGCGGTGTGCGACCACAAACCCCGCCCTCAAGACTCTTGAACTCTTCGGAATCAACCCACGGGTTTCTTCCCCCGTCTACTGGGTCCACGTCGATGACCAGTAGACCCGCTGTGGAGACGGCGAGGTTTGCCTTGGGGTGATCCGCGTACCACTGGCGTATCTGGTCGGCGTCGGTAGTTGCGGCATAGAAGCCACCCCTCCCCTTGCTGTCGGTTATGCCCAAAATCGGGACCTTGGCGCCTGGCGATATCGGAAATACCGGGTACCCCCGCGCAGCCAGTTGGAGCGCGGCTTTGAGCGTCTTGTTCATGCCACGCCCCCAAAAAACATCTTGTGGATCGCTGAAAAGCGTGCTACTCTTCGCATATCTTCTTCCTGTGGGTTGAAGTGTCGGAAGGCGGGCACTCAGAATTCGGCTCCTGGGTGCCCGTCTCTTTTTCTGCCGGGCTGTTCGCCCACGATACCACCACAAAAACCCCCTGTCAATATTCCACGAAAAATAACTTGCATCGTGCAAGTGGTCGGGGTATTCTGTCCCCATGGAACTATATCCGCATCAAGTTGAGGCTGTGGCCTGGCTCCGCTCGAAGAAACGCGGAATCCTGGCTTTGCCGATGGGCCTGGGCAAGACGGCCTGCGTGCTGGTGGCTTTGCGCGAGCGCCACCTGCCGCTCCTGGTCGTCTGCCCGGCCTCGGTCCGCATGGTGTGGGAGGCCGAAGTGGCCAAGTGGCGCCCGGACCTGTCGGTGGTGGTAATTGCCAACGGCAAACAGAAGCCGGTGCCGGCCGATATCACCGTCGTCTCCTACGAGCTGTCCCACCGCGTGAAGATGGCCACCCCGGCGGTCGTGGTCTTCGACGAGCTGCACTACCTGCAGAACCGCAACGCCCGCCGGACCAAATGGGCCGCTGCCGCGGTCGAGGTCGTCGGCCGATGCTGGATGCTGTCCGGAACCCCGATGTTCCGCTCCCCCCGCTCCCTGTGGGCGCCCATGGGGATGCTGGGCTTGCTGCCCCCGAAGTACCTGTCCAGCTACGAGCGATACGCCTACACGTTCTGTGGCGCCTACTTCCTGCGGGCCCAGCGGCGGTTCGACGACCGGGGCGCCAGTAACCTGCCCCATCTTCGCCGGCTGCTGGAGCCGGGCATGTTCCGGGTGGAGAAGTCGGTGCTCAGGCTGCCGCCGAAAGTGCGGCAGGTCGTCAGGCTCAACGCGCAGGTTTCGGACGCCGAGCACGGCCTGACCCTCCGGGACTTGAAAAAACGTAATCTGGTCGCCGGCCCCGTGGCCACCGCGATCAAGGACACGGGCCTGCTCAAAGTGCAGGCGGCCGTAGCGCATATCAAAGACCTGCTCCAGGTCGAAGACAAGCTGGTCCTGTTCGCGTGGAACACGGACGTTCTGGACGCCCTGGCTCGTGAGCTTCACGGTTACGGGGTGGCCATGATCGACGGCAGGACCAGCGATTCTAATCGGCGGGCCGCGGTCGCCGGGTTTCAGGAGGGCCCGGCCCGGGTCTTCCTGGGGCAAATCGTCGCGGCGGGCACGGGACTGACCCTGACCAAGGCGTCGGTCGCCGTGTTCGTGCAGCAGGACTGGACGGCAACGACGTGTCTGCAGGCGGAGGACCGGGTCCCACCGGATCTCGCAGGAGCGCCCGGTGCTGATCCAGTACATGGTGACCAAGGGGTCTATTGAAGAGAACCAGGTTATCGGAATGGTTGAACAAATGGACTACCACGACGCCGTGGTGGCGAAAAAAGGAGCTGAGTAGCATGGGAGCACACGCAGAATTTTCCCCGTCCGCGTCTAGCCGGTGGCTGGCCTGCCCCGGCAGTATCCAGTTGAGCAAGGGCCTGCCCGATGAGCCGTCCGCCGCCAGCTACCGCGGCACGGTCATGCACGAGATTGCCGCGCAGGCAATCACGCTGGGCATGGACAAGAAGTTCGGGTCCGAGAAGGCCGTCAAGCTGTGCACGGTCTGCCACAAGCGCGTCCACGACCGGCCCAAGGAGTACGGCGTCGGGCTGGAGGTTGACGAGTTGGGTAAGACCGGCCAGCAGGTCGCCCTGGACGACGTGCTGGACAAGGTCGTGCCCTACGTCGGCTGGGCGCTGGACATTGCCGGCGACCCCGAGGTCGAGGCGGTGCTGGTGGAGCAGCAGCTGCAGGTCACTTCGAGCTGTTGGGGCACCGGGGACTTCGTCGCTATCTACCGGGACGGCGACGTGCTGGTGGGGGACTTCAAATCCGGCGAGGTCGAGGTCCTGGCCAAGGACAACCCCCAGTTGATGCTCTACGCGCTGGGTGCCATCACGGGCCAGATCGCGCAATGTCGTGACGCGGTGCTGGTGATCTTCCAGAATGGCACCCCGGACCAGTGGGAGGTCACCAGCGCCGAGCTGGCCGCCTTCCGGGCGCTGGTCCTGGACGCCATCGAAGAGGCGGAGACGCCTTCCCCGGCGCTGCGGGTGGGCGACCACTGCAAATACTGCCCGGCGAAGAAGTCGTGCGAGAAGTACGCGGACAGGGGCATGAGCCTGGCCCTGCAGGACCTGGGCGGCGACGACTCCCTGCCGGCTTTGGCCAACTTGTCGCTCGATACGCTGGACTCCGAGACCGCCGCCAAGGTGGTGGACGCGATCCGCTTCTTCGGCAAGTGGTCGGCCGCTGCGGAGAAGGTCCTGACCGATCGCATGAAGGCCGGGTTCGAGATCCCCGGCTACAAGCTGATCGAAGGCCAGAAGCACAAGGCATGGCGGGACAAGGACGAGGCCGCGGCGGTGCTCGCCAAGTTCCCCGAGGCTTTCAATGAACCGGTTCTGCGGACCCCCACGCAGTTGATGAAGGAGCTGCCCCCCGGGTCGGTTGACGACCTGTGGGAGCAGCCCCGAGGCGAGGCCAAGCTGGTGGACAGCGCGGCCAGGGGGAAAGACTGGGAAGACAGTTCGGTTTTCTCGGACTAGGACAACAGACGAAGAAAAAGGTGAAGATCATGGCTGAGACGAACAAACTGGTGACTCCCGTGTTCCGCGGTTCCTTCCCCCACCTGGCGAAGGCGCGGGCAATGCCCAACCAGCCCGAGAGCACGGCCAAGTACTCGATCGACATTCTGCTGGAGAAGTCGAACCCCGAGCACATGGCGTTCCTGAAGAAGATGAAGAAGGCGGCCGCCGCCGCGTGCACCGCCAAGTGGGGCGACAAGGTGCCCAGGGGTCTCAGGCTGCCCTTCCGGGACGGCGACGAGAAGGACCGCGACGAGCTGCAAGGCCACTACTTCCTGACGGCGAAGGCCAGTCTGGACTACCGGCCGCAGGTGCTGAACAACGACCTGCACCCGATCCCGCTTGAAGAGATCCAGGCCGAGTGCTACGCCGGCGCCTGGTACCGGGCCAGCCTGAGCTGCTACGCCTGGGGCCCGAACATCGGCGGCTGCGGCGTCTCCTTCGGCTTGAACAGCGTGAAGAAGGTGCGTGACGACGAGAGCTTCGGCGGCGGCGCCGGCAATGCTGTGGCCGACTTCGCGCCTTTCGAGGACGAGGACGGCGGCGATTCGTCCAGCGACTTCGGCCCGGACGTGGACGACGACGAGGCGGACGAAGAGCCCACCCCTCCCCCGGCCAAGACCAAGGGCAAGGGGAAGGCCAAGCCGGCGCCCGTGGACGATCTGGACGATCTGGACGATGACGACCTGTAGACACACCACCGGGGGCGCTTCGGCGCCCCCAAACCCCCTTTAAGGAGCCGAGCATGAAGATCGTGAAACTGTCCTCGACCAACATCAAGCGGGTCAAGGCCGTGGAGATCACCCCCGAGGGTGACGTGGTGATCCTGTCGGGCAAGAACAACCAGGGCAAGAGCAGCGTGTTGGACACCATCCTTTACGCGCTGGGCGGCGCCAAGAACGTGCCCAGCCAGCCGATCCGCCGGGGCGAGAACTCCGCGACGGCCACCGTGGAGACTGAGGAATTCATTGCCACCCGCCGGTTCACCCCCAGCGGCAGCACCCTGACCGTCAAGACCAAGAACGGCATGAGCTACCCAAGCCCCCAGAAGTTCCTGGACGGCCTGGTGGGTCGCCTGTCGTTCGACCCCCTGGAGTTTAGCCGGATGACCGCCCCGCAGCGCAAGGACGCGCTGGTGGACCTTGCCGGCATCCGGGAGCCCCTGCAGGCGTGGGAGCAGAGCCATCGCGAGGCGATCGACGCCATGAACGAGGCCCGGGCCAACCTGGTCACCGAGAACGAGGCGCTGGCCGCCCTGCGGCTGCCCGAGCCCACCGACCCCACCGAGGCCCTCAAGTTGACCGATCTGCTGGCCGAGGCCGCCGCGCAGCGGGCCCGGGCTAACAACCTGGACCAGTTGATGGCCCGGAAGACCGCCCAGGACGAAGAGGTCCAGTCCCTGGTTGCCCGGATCGCCGCCCTGCAGGAACGGAAGCAGGAGAAGCAGGCCGAACTGTCCGAAACCGTGGACCAGATCCTGAAGGCCCGCAAGGCGCTGGCGGCCAGCCGGCCGGTGGAGCAGATCGAAAGCCAGTTGGAGCAGCTGGAAGAGCAGAACGAGATTGTGCACGGCAACGCCGAGTACCGCCGCCGGCAGGACCGGGTGGCCGAGGCCGCCGACCGGCTGGTGGGCGCCAAGGCCGCCCTGGCCCAGTCCCACAACACCAAGGCCCTGATCTTCGCGGACGCCAAGCTGCCGATCAAGGGGTTGGAGGTCTCCGACGGCGAGGTCCTGTACAAGGACACCCCGTTTGACCAGTTAAGCGCGTCGATGCAGCTGAAGGTGTCCCTGGTCATGGCCATGGCCAGCAACCCCGAGCTGCGGGTAATCCGGATCAACGACGGGTCCCTGCTGGACAGCGAGAGCATGGCCACGATCGCCAAGCTGGCCAAGAAGAATGACTACCAGTTTTGGGTGGAAGTTGTGGACGAGACCGGCGAGCTGGGCATCGTGATCGAAGACGGGAGCGTGAAGGTGTGAGCACCGTGCACCTGGACTTTGAAACCCGGTCGCCGCTGGACCTGAAGAAGGTCGGAGCGGCAAGGTATGCTGAGAAAGCGGATATCATTTGTGCGGCCTACGCCGTAGACGGGCACGCCCCTGAGATTTGGGTGCCTGGAGACCCCTTTCCCGGCTGTCTTGCCGCCGCCGACGTGATCGTGGCCCACAACGCCTTCTTCGAGTACATCGTGTGGCAGGAACAGGGGGCCCGGTACGGGTGGCCCGAACCCCCCAAGCTGGAAAAGTGGTGCGACACCATGGCCGGATGCTGCTACGCCGGTCTTCCACGCGGACTGGGGTTTGCGGTCATGCACGCCGGGCTCCCGAGAGAATACTGGAAGGACCCCCGCGGTCAGTGGCTGGTGACCAAGTCCGGCCTGTGTCGGCCGCGCAAGGCCACCAAGACCCGCCCGGCCGGGTACAACGAGGACCCCGAGCTGTTGGCCGAGCTGTACGCCTACTGCAAGCAAGACGTGGCGGCCGAGCGGGCCCTGCACAACTGGCTGCCCCCGCTGCCGGCGCTTGAGCAGAAGATATGGGTGGCCACACAGAAGATGAACGTCCGTGGTTTCCCGGTGGACCGTGAATTCGTGCTGGCGGCCGTCAAGCTGGTGGCCGAGCACACCACAAGCCTGAACGCCGAGGCGTCCGAGCTGGCCGAAGGCTACTTCGACACCCTGGCCCAGGTCGCCAAGTTCAAGAAGTGGCTGGGCAAGCAGGGCCTGAGACTGCCCGACCTGCAGAAGAAGACGGTCGAGAACGCCCTGGCCCGGAACGACCTTTCCCCGACGGTACGACGGGTGCTTGAGATCCGCACTCAGGTGGGCCTGGCCAGCATCAAGAAGTACGTGGCCGCCAAGCTGCAGGTCTGCGAGGACGGCGCGATCAAAGGGGCCCAGATTTACCACGCGGCCGGCACCGGCCGGTGGTCGGCCACCGGGTTTCAACCCCACAATATCGCCCGGCCCACCATCAAACCGCCGGAGGTCGCGGGCATCATCCGACAGGTCAAGGCGGGGGAGCCGGCCGGCGAGGACCCGCTGACCGTCCTGTCCAATTGCCTGCGCGGCGTTATCTGCGCCCGGCCCGGGCGGCGCCTGGCGGGTAGCGACTACAAGCAGATCGAGCTGCGGGTGCTGTTGTGGCTGGCCGGCGCCAACAAGCAGCTGGCGTCAATCGCTGCCGGCGGCGACCCGTACAAGGACATGGCCGCCGCCTACTACAAGACCCCGCTGGACGAGGTCACCGCCTACCAGCGGCAGGTCGGCAAGTCGGCCGTGCTGGGATGCGGCTTCTCGCTGGGCGGTATCCGGTTTCGGGAGTACGCGGCCAACATGGGCGTCGAGATCAGCGAAGCCGAGGCCATCGGCATGGTCAAGCTGTACCGGGACACCTACCCCGAGGTCGTGGCCTTCTGGTACGCCCTGCAGGATGCGGCGATCCGGGCCGTGAAGTTCCCCGGGCCGGTCGTCCGGTGCCTGCGGATCTACCTGCGGGTGCAGGACCGGTGGCTCCAGATGCGACTACCCTCGGGGCGGAGCATCCTGTACTACCAGCCCCGGGTCGAGCTGCTGGAGAAGCCGTGGGGCACCGTGGAGAGCGTGACGTTCCTGGGCATGGACACCTATACCCGCCAGTACGACCGCACGCACACATACGGCGGCAAGCTGGTGGAGAACGCCACCCAGGGCACCGCCCGGGACGTGCTCGCCCGCGGACTGCTGCGGGCAGAGGCCAGAGGGCTGGAACCGGTCCTGACCGTTCACGACGAGTTACTTGTCCATTCGCCCGTGGGCTGTGAGAACCCCCGCGAGGCGCTGGACTCGTGTATGCTGGCCCCGGTGCCCTGGGCCAAGGGTCTGCCGATTGAGGTTGAAAGCTGGGCCGGGAAGAGGTACCGCAAGTGAGCAAGCGCAAGATCAACAAGGGTGACCACCGGTTGGTGGCGGCCGTGGTCCTGCAGATGGGTGGGCAGCGTTTCGTGGCGGCGCGGATCGGGGTGTCGGTGCCGACCATCAGCCGGTGGGAGAATGGCCTGACCCCGGTGCCGGCCGCCGCGGCCGAGCTGCTGCGTCAGATCCTGGAAGGGGAGCGAGATGCTTGAGTACACGAAAGAAAAACCGACGGCGCCGGGTTGGTACTGGATGCGGTGGCAGGACGGTGTCCGCGTGGAGGTGGCGCGGATTTATCGTGGGGCAGACGGGCGACTGTTCAGTTTCACCGCGCCGGTCTCTGAGATGGTCGGCCGCGAGTTCGCCGGCCCGCTGCTGCCGCCGGGGAAGGTTGATGGCGTTCCCGTCACCAAGCCTTCCCCCGCGCCGAAGTTCTCCGGCAGGGCAGATGTGCCACCGACGCAGTATTCTCCCCCGCCGAAGTGCGTGGAGTGCGGGGGGACAGGGACACTGCCACTGTCACTGATCCGCTACGGCGGGGACAACACCTGCCCGCGATGCCACGCCGGCCAGAAAGAAGGTGAGTGACGTGGGAACGCCTGAAATGAACCTACTGTGGGAAGACAACAACAAACTGCGGTACGAAAACGACGGGCTCCGTGCCCGAGCCGAGACGGCAGCGGCCGAGCTGGACGCCATCGCGCCCAGGCTGTGGGCGGCGGAGGTCAAGCTGGCGTTGGTGGGGGCGGAGATCAATAAAAAGCTTGGCCTGCGTCACAAGATTGAGTTCTACGCCAACCCGAATAATTGGAACACCCACCGCAGGTGCTTGAAAACCGGAATGGTTGGTGTGTCTAAATCAAAATGTGGAATGTACAAAAACGGGATGGCAAAATCGGCTTTGGACAATTTGAGTCGAATCGACGCCATCCTGCAAGGGCAGCCGAAGGTGCTGGCGGTGACAGACAACGTAACCATTCACACAGACGCGGCAGGACTGACATACTTGGTGGTTTACGCTAAGCCGGGAGACATCATCCGCGAGTCTATCACGCCAAGAGTCATCGTCCTGGCCGGTAACGCCGACCAGAAAGAAGGCAAGTGATGTGTGACTTGAGCCGCTGCCCGTGCGGGAAAGTGCCGTCTTCGGTTGTCATCGCCTACGGGCCAAGCTGCTACGTTTCCGGCGACTGCTGCGGCGAGTGGGCAGTGGAGTACAGCGCGGGAGACTTTGATATCGGCAACGACGAATACCGAACCAAGGCAGAGGCCGTTTGGAACAACGCGACGCGAGACCAGCGGAAGAAGGGCGCACTGCTGGCCTGCCTGCAAGCGGCGGAGGCCAAGCTGGCGTTGGTCGAGACGGCTTGGCGATCGGCTGACAGTGCGATAATGACACCATCTCCGGGATGGGGGCAGGAAGAGTGGGACGCATTGAGCCACGCCATCCTGCAAGGACAGCCCAAGGTGCTGGCGGTGGTGGACGGGTGGGCCTACGACGATGTGGACAGCACCAATCTATGGACGATTGAAGGTTGGGCCGGAATCACGCCGAAGCAAGATAGGACGTATCAACAGCCC
>Ga0210043_1002367_pt1 | contig 12622 bp, 18 predicted proteins | sample CryGeymet201501t_FD_183990 | JGI IMG/M metagenome (GOLD analysis project Ga0210043, IMG submission 183990) | Groundwater microbial communities from Crystal Geyser aquifers in Utah, USA - Crystal Geyser metaG 2015-01t (SPAdes) (version 2) | ecosystem: Environmental > Aquatic > Deep subsurface >... | reverse complement strand
AAACACCAACACTAAGTAAGGAAGCTGAGAAGCTGTTTGATGACACATTTCATATTGATAGAGTTGGATGGCGTGGTAGAGGTAATGATTGTCATGTTGCCGAGATATTCCCCTATGATGATGAGGGTAGGCAGGTAGTACCAGATGTAGCAGACCTCAAACAGGTAATCTCTCAAATAGAACAATCAGCCATCAAAGCTGAGAGAGAGCGAAACTTACAGGAAGTTAAGAAATATATACAAATTACACCTATAGCTATGAGTTACAAAAAGACTGGTGACAGATATATTGGGATGAACAATGCACTTTACTGGTTAAAAACAAAACTAGAAAAAGCCATCACAGAAAGTACAGAATGAAAACTAAATACTACACAGAGGGAGATACCGAAGAAGAAGTTGTTTTAGATTTTTTCTTTAAGCTCACCATGCTTCTCAACAATGTTGAAAGAACCTCGGGAAGACTTCTAAAACTGAAACTAAGACTAATAAAGTTTGCTATGAGGTTGGCTTACAAAGATATAAGTGCTTTGCACTTTGAAAGAAAAGTATGAAGTGTGGATTAGAAGGATGTAATAAACAAACCCCAGTTAGGGGTGGAGTGCCGAGAGTCTTCTGTTGTAGAGAACACTCTCACGAAGCTAACAAGCATAATTTTGTTATCAACCCCAAGAGACAAGAAAAAATGGAAAGGCTCAATGAGAAGCAAGTGGGAAATTAGAGCAGACAGGGAACTCGTAGAGGCTGGCTACAGTGTCGATTATAAGATGAGACCGAGTAGACCCAACCCGTATTACAACACAGACTACTTTAATGTCTTTGATCTCATGGCTTACAAGCCTGGAGAACTGAGAATGATTAGCATTAAGTCTGCTAAGAATGCACTAGTATCTCATCAGGAAGCGATAATCGGCATGGACTTACCACCAGGAATTAGTAAGGAGCTATGGAGATATGACAAACCAGCACCATCAAAAAGAGTACGAGTCAGGAAGTGGAGATTTATCGGGACAGACAAGACCGATATGGCCTAGCTTTGATCTTGAACCTGAAGACTATGAGAAAGATAGAAAATACTATATCAACCTTAAGAAAGGGGGTCGTGTTAAAATACAAACCATGTTTAATGATAATGCACAAGTATATGCAATCAGAATCACCCCAGCTACGCAGAACTCCCAAGTCACCAAGAGAGAATCTACTTTTATCCATACTTCAAAAAAGGTACAGATCATTGCGGAACTCTAGTATTACCCCCCCGATCAACGGCTACTGTTCCCCTTTGGCGGTTGGTTCGGGGGATAGTACTGGAGACAAGTAATGAGGAGGCCGTACATAATTGAGTGTAAAAAGTGTGGCAAAGAGTTGGCCGTCGAGGACCACACCAGAAAGTATCACCTAGCCTGTATGCCAAAGAAGAAAATATATAGATACTCAAACGTCTTCCACCAGAGGAAGTTGGAAGTAAACCTTCGAGATAACTTCACCTGCCAACACTGCGACACAGACTTGAGAGAAGACGACCAAAGAAGATTGGCGGTTCATATAGATGGTGATTGTAATAATAACGATTACAACAACTTGATAACTCTTTGTCGTAAATGTTGTTCTAAAATTAGTACTTTCAGGGATACTCTAAGGCCAAAGAAGATGCCCAGAAGGAAAGTGAAGAGGTATGAACCTAGTACTGAGACAGGGCAGATGTTCAGGGGAATCTAATATGACAAGCACAATCTTAGTTAATCCACATGGTATCGAGATGGAGGTCTTAGAGGCTTCAATACCAGCACTACTCAAGAAGGGCTTTACTACTAAAGAGACCCATCTACATAGAGAGTCTGTCGGAGAATCTACAGAACTTTCCCCATATATTTTCGTTAGGAATCCTAAAGGACTAATCGTGGAGGTTGATAGATCAAGACTTACTGACCTACAAAAGATTGGGTACGAGATTGTAGAGGCAACTAGATATGAGATACTTGGGAACACTGGCAACAACCAAGTTAATTGGGACTTACCAAGCACGCCAAGCTACAGATTTGATGGTTATGGAAGATTAGTAAGTTATATAACCTCTTACTTTTCCCCAGGTGTTGATGCTAAAGTCCACTTAATATGCGGACAGCCAAGAGAGATCGAGAGAATAGAGGGGCATACGTATGTCTTACTCACTATGTTCGAGGCAGATAGAATCCCTCAAGAGTGGGTGAAGTTTGCCAACACATTATTCGACTACATCATAGTGCCAGCACAATTCTCTGAAGACGTTTTTAAGAAGTGTGGGGTTATTACACCCATAGTTCAAATACCACTATTCGCTACTCACTTCGAGATATACGAGCCACCAACAGACGTGTTCACGTTCACACATCAAAATGCCCTAGTAGATGGATCTCAGAAGGGATGGGACTTGGTGATACGAGCGTTCATGCAGCTATTCAAAGATCGAGAAGACGTAAGGCTAATTCTTAAAGCTAGAAACCATGACTGGGCGCACAGCAGATATTATGAGGACTGGATAGCTAGAGAGAAAAACATTGAGCTACTTCAGGGAGACTGGATATACCAGGATATACACTCGAGGTTTTATGCTCGGACCAACTGTTTTGTCTACCCGAGTAGAGGAGAGGGTTGGGGACTACCACCTCTGGAAGCGATGGCTCATGGCATCCCAACTATTCTAACCAAAGCACATTCCCATACAGAGTTCAGTGAGTACGGAATCGAGATAGGGACGACTGGGGAGAGTTTTAGTTATTACATCGACAGAGTATTCGAGGCTGGTATAGGACACTGGGCCGAACCAAACTTCGACGAGCTTTTAGAAGCAATGCAGATGGTAGTTGATGACTACATAAAGCAGAAAGCAAGGGCGGTTAAGAACGCCGCAATCATCGAGAAGAAGTTTAATGCCAAGTTATTCACTGATAGATTACAAAAGTTCATGGGAGATGTATGCGAAAAATAATTTGGATAGCAGACTTCAAACAGGAAGATAGACCTGGTGGCGCACAAATAACTAACAGGACCATGGTTGAGTATGGTAGGAAGCTGGGGTATGAGGTTGTGGAGCTGAGTGCCAAAGACATCGATGAGCCATTTAATCGTAGGATCTTTAAGAAAGCCTACTACATCCTCAATAACTATGTTGTTATCCACTCTAAACAAAACAAATATCTCAAGAGAGTTATCGAAGAGACTGACTACAGTAGATATATACATGACTATGACTGGGTGTATCCATCTATAAGTGGGTCATTCATTGACAGAGCTTTCTCTAGGGCTAAATCGGTTATCTATCTATCCCCCCTACATAAGAAACAGAATGATATTAAGCAGTTCAGGCATCCAAACTCAGTGGTAATCCCATCTCCAATAAACACAAAGCTGTTTGTTCCCGATGAGAGCAAGAGGGTGAAGGATACGGTTCTATTCTCGGGAGAAATTAACACACACAAAGGACTACATAATGTATACAACTATGCCTTATTCAATCCAAAAAAGACTGTTGATATCTATGGTTGGGTAGCTCACCCAGGACTAACTACCTCTCTCCCCAGTAATGTGAAGATTATCGGCAAGGAAGAGAGCGAGAAGATGTCAGAGATATACCAGAGATACGAGAGCACTATCCACCTTCCTAATTGGTTCGAGCCATTCGGCAGATCTGTAGCCGAAGCATATTTAAGTGGATGCAAGATGATCGTCAACGAGAAGGTCGGCTTCAATACTTTCGACTGGGACTATGGAAATATAGAAGCGGTTAGAAAAGAAATCTCTGAGTCACCAGCCAACTTCTGGAAACACATTGGAGAACAGCTATGATGGTTAAGTGCGCTTGGTGTGGTAAAAAGTTCGAGGGAGAACCACAACACAATTCTTGTAATGCCTGTATAGAAATGAGGACGGGGAAGAGTACGCCCATAGTAGATGTACCTCTCAAGGGAACTGAGAGGTACTACAAGGAGGGATGGTTCAAGAAGTCAGACAGAGAGTGGAGACAAGATATTCAGAATCGTCATCAGGGAGCTGGTGGAAAAATAGAGAGATATAATAGCAGGGGAGAAAGAATTGGATGACAGAAATAACCAAAGATCAGATACGAGACTTCTATGACAAGGAAGGATTAGTGCCCACTAGCAGACAGGAGAACGTCTACTCTAAACCCACCTCTATGGCTAGGATGACTGCCGTTAAGAAGATGATGGACAAGCACGTTGACGGAAGATTTTTGGAGATAGGATGCGCAGAGGGTATGTATTGTTCTTATGCTTCTAGTAAGGCTGATATAGTTGTAGGACTGGACATATCTAAACCAAAAATAAAGAGATCAATCCCTGGAGAGAACATTCTCTACATGGTGGGCGACTGGGATAACTTGCCGTTTGCAGATAAAAGCTTTGATGTAGCACTAGCAACAGAGTGTATCGAACACTCTCTAAACCCATCACTTGTAGTAAGTGAGTTGTTCAGGGTGGCTCGTAGAATCATCGTAACCGTACCAATAAAAGAACCAAAGCTAGAAGACCCGATGCACCACAGGACTGGACACATCCAGGCTTTCAGGGAAGACTCTTTCAAAGAACTATTTTCAGAACACAGTATTTTAGAAGAGCATGTTGACAATGACGTAGGATTTATAGCCTTGGTCGTAAAGGAATAATATGAACATAGCTAATGGATTCATCGACAGAATAAAATCTAGCTCTACTGACCTAGACGAGCTTCTTAATATTGATCTTGCCATTTGTTCGGCTTTAGCAGAAACAGCCCAAAACATAGCCGTTAAAGAGAGTGAGTATGCCTCTATATTCGCAGAAACCCTGGACTATGGATATAAAATGACCATGAAGAAAGCTGAGATGATTACTATAAATAAAACCAGTGGAGACCTACCCCTCTCAAAAAGAAAGTTTGACGTTCTCGAAAAGCTACATGAGCATGTCCAGGCAAGAATAAAAGCTGTCACTCGACAACCTATCTCTTAATATCCTCAATCTCATCGGTCCAAACATTGTCGTTCTCTCGTTCTCGATCAACGTACTTTTCCAACCAGGTTGGGATTTCTTGTTTAGTAAGAAAGCAAATGAATAACCAGGTGGTTATGTATATTCTATACGGGACATGGACAAGGTAGAGAGCTATCTCTCTAATCGTGGTAAACATGCTTGCGCCTGACATTCTTTTAATTGATGTTGTGATTCAACTAGATCTTCCTTGAGGATGGAGATTGTTGTACTTGCTATAAAAGCAAACACAAATAAAACTACTACAGAGGCTAGGGCTATTAGTTTGCATTGGGAGTTTAATGAGATCATGTAATGATTATATCACCCCGCGTGAGCCTTAGAATAAAACCTCTCATTGGACTTAAATTGTTTCTCAGTCATCTTCTCGAGCCTAGTAGCTCCTTTGCCAATTCTTTTGGCCCACACCTGAAGTAGTTTTTTATTTCCTACCCTAGCTTTTGTTTCTATGACTATGTACGGAGTGGAAGTTACCTCCTCAAACAGCGGATCTAAGTCTAAAACGTAAGTAGACTTCCATGGCTTGAGCCAATTCCTTTTTTTCTTAGCTGTGCAGAAGTCCATAAACCAAACCTCTGGAGACTCCATACAATATAACGCTCTATATCCTTCTGATGTGGGGAGGATCGCCGTTTTATTGGATGTGAGTTGCAAGTTATATCCATTCATATTTAATTTAGAGCTACTACCATTTGGCTCTAACGACAATCTCTCTGTCCCACCACTATCCTTAAAAACAAATCTAGAATAAACTCCCTGGAGCTTGAAGTCTCCACAAAGAACATCACCAATGACATCAAGGGAAGCTCCTGGGCTTCTACCAGACCCTCCAGTAGCTACTCCACCACTCACATACTGACTAGCAGTCTGTATCAAACTTGTGCTTAATTGATTTGTCCCAATGGAGTTAGCAGCTATCCTACTCGCACTTAACGTACCAGCGGTGATGTTACTAGCATCTATGTTGGTAACTGATACCTGTGAAGCGTTAATCGTCCCAGCTGTAATAGTGCCTAGGTTTGCTGTGATAGCAGCAAGATTGGAGACATTTGCTTGTACAGCTGACAAAACATTTGTTTGCATCCTATCAGCCGCTATATTGCCACTTGTAATATTATTAGCGTTTATGCTGGTGGAAGCAATCCTATCAGCAGAGATACTACCAGAGGTAATGTTAGAGGCATTTAGATTGGTAACAGAAACAGTACTACCGTTTACAGTCCCAAACTTCTCTACCCCTCCGGCGTTCTGAGCACCAGAGTATTGTCTTGATGGTTCAGCACCATATTGGTCTCCAGGGAATACTATTGGCATTATGTTCTTTTCTCCTGTAGTAGTGGTCTTGTTAGTTCAGCACCCGTGTCATCTATATCTACAAGCATACCAACAACCCTCATGTATTCGTTAATAGCTACCCTACCACGGTTGATAACAACCTTAACATTATCTCCCATAACGTACCCATCAAAGGGAATTAAACCAGAAGCAAATGATACAGACAATATTCTCTTATGATCCTTGTCACTCTTCAGCTCATCCTTAGCTCTCTCATCTAATTCCCCCTGAGTAGTTATGCCTCCATAACTTGGAGCAAACTCTCTTAAATAGTGACTAGAAACAGAGGTAGCATCAGCTTGACTAGAGTTGATAACACTTGGACCACTAATAATAGAATATCCCTTTATATCGTTCCTTATAAATCTAAAGTCATGCACCTGATCGAAACCAATTATCTCCGAGTCAAGGGTGAAAACCACGTTGGGTTTATCGACTCCCACGTTTCTTAGGAAGGTAAAGGTTGGAGCTGTCTCACTGATAGTGATGTCGAACACAGTATTCTGAACCCAGGTACTAGCTGGAGAGTTAGACCGAGAAACATAAACCATCTCTTGTAGTAGAGAAAAGAAATCCTCATCGAACGTAGTTCTAGTAATCGTCTTAGCTGTAGTCGTACTAGTAGTGTACGGATCTTCTATAGTTCCTAGAGCGAAGAGATCTCCTGGGGCTGCTCCAGTCCTGGCATCAGCAGCAGTAAAGATGGGTGAGACAATCTCAGTACCTATCTTCTTGCTGGTATAGGTGGTGTTAAAACCGACTCTATACCACTTCAAACACTCCTTATAATCTAAGCCAAATACAGTAGTTCCCTGTACGTTGTCTTGAGTAGAGGCGACTAAACCCTGCCATACCAATACATTATCTCTGTATATAAATATCTTGGTTTTGCCGCTTTCAAAAACTGCGGAGACTATCTTGTTGTCGTTGTGTGGAATGGAGAAGCGACACTTTCCAACATCGTTCTCATATCTTTCCCAAGATCTATTGGTAGCTTTTTCAAACTCATACTTGTTTCCAGATGAGTCAATGAGTACGAATGAGTAGTTAGGATTTGACATAAACCCAGTATAGCACTAGATGGTCCAAGCGTCGTACCAGGCAAAAGAGGCCGTTACGTTGGTGGCATCAGTCAGAGTTATGGTGTTACTACCAGGCTGCAACGTCCACCAAGTCGAGGAAGAACCTATATAAGAACGAGTCTCAGTGCTCCCGAGTTTAGCAGAGTGCAACCTGGTGTCTATTGTGAGGACTTCACCATTAGCTAGTGCTGTGGTGATATAAATTGATTTACCCGTGGTTGTGTTATTGATTGAGAGGGTAGTGGGGGTGGTTCCTGTAGCTGTGAGTGTGATAACTACATTGGTCGGGTAGTCGCCGTTATTAACAGCAGCTCCAGCACCAGCTCTAGTTGATTGTGTTTGACTATATTTCCTAGGATCTCTAGCTTTGAGAGTAACTTTAGTTGGGATAATTAGCCCAGATAGAGAATCAATCTGAATCCTCGGAGTCTCTACTGGCTTCAACCACATCCTAAAATCAATCTCTGTGGCATCTTGTGTTTCTGTCCAGGTGAATGGAAGGTAGCCACCATAATCCGTACTCTCCCCGTAGGTAGCATCTGCTTCTGCAAGGTCTGGATTAAAGGCGGCCTTAACTTCCTGAGATAAGGCTCTCATCTTGGCTTCCGTAGTAGCAAATAGTTGTAGTGGAAAAGCAAAAAGACCCTTACCAAGCTTAGAACCATAATCAACAATGCCTGGATCTGTAGGTAAAATATCTTCGACGTTATCAACAACGGTATCAGCTATAGCATCAGAGTCCATAAGGACGAACTGGGTTGTATCTGTAGTCTGGTCGTTTATGACCAGGCCGTTATAGGTGTATTGTGTTCTCGAATAAGCCATTAGACCATCTCTGTTTGATGAAGAGTGTCAGCCATCCTTCGCTTCTCTTCCTCGAACTTACGCTCGAACTCCCTGGCGTGAACTCTAAGATTCTCGAAGCTAACCTTAGTGCCTTTCTGTAATCTTGACCATTTATCAAATCTTGGGAAGTCATCAGCTAGTCTAGTGTAAGCACTCATTCTCATGTGATACATAACGATGAAGTCTAATCTCTTTGGAACTTGACCAGCGTTCTCATACTTTGACTGCGCTACCAACCTAATTGGATAACCATTGGTCAATCCAGACATAGAGTAAAAGCGGAGTTTGTTTCTTTCAATCGTCCAGTTGTCGTTGAGGATCCTCTTATAAGTCTGGGTAGAACTATCTGGATCTCCCACACCAATCTCGAAGACATCAAATAAGCCATTGGGAAGGGTGTATACCCTGGTTATAGTTGAACCACTATTAACTACTACTAATGATGTATCAATTTTCGCGGTAAAAAAGTCTGGATATAAAGCCTCTATTGCGTGTTCCTTATAGAGTTGTCTATCTGTGGCTGACCATACGGCTGAGGAAGTATCGTTCATTTCGTCCATGAACATAGTGTCCCATCTATCTTGACCACCCTGTACCCAGTCGCTCTTATCTGTTTCACCAGTGGAATCTGAGTTGTACCAAGTTGTTGCATAGAACTTAGCTGTATCACCAGATGAATGCAGGTAGGAGGTAAAGCCAGGATAGATCACATCAGCTGTTGTAGTATCGACATCTTCTGTTGATAAGAGAGTAGACCCAGTGCCAATATTGTCAGTAGCCTCGTAGAACCTTACTTGGTCGAAAGAACCCTCTGTTGGATTTTCTGCGTATAGTCTTATAACTGACATTAGAACCTTGTTATTGCTTTAGTAATAAACTCATTCTTTATAAGCTTACCATATTCATGGATAGAACGGTCTAGCGTTTTCAAAACGATGGTTACGAGTGGAACTATCTGTACCAATTCTAGTGTGACATCTAAGCCACTCTTACTTAAAATAGCATTTACTATTGGAAGAAGGATCAAAGAGATCGGAGTTGCATACAAAGCTAACAGTGCCAGCCGTCCAGCTTCTAATCCACCGACTGTAACAGCATCTGCCGTTGCAGTTTCGGCAGCTTTATCATCTAATTTGCCTTCTTTTATAGAACAATAAGCATCTAGGGCTGGTTTTACCTCAGAAACCATGATGATTTCCCTCTGGGTGAGCCTCTGTAATGCCTCAAAAACAGGCTTGATTTTTTCTAATGTAATCTTGCTCATCACATCTGGCGTATTTTGTTTTGCCATATTATTCAATCTCCTTATAACTACCCGTAAGCTTACCCTCTGAGTATGTTAGACCAGTTCTTAGGTGTTTTGATACTGTGGAATCTTCGTTAGTGACCTTTAAGTTCTTTGGTGGGACTGAGCTAGGTGTTGCGGCTGGAGCTGAGGCTCTTCCATCAGCCAAGCCTCTTCGGTAGGAAGCTGTCTCAATCTCAACAACCTTGTCCAATAGGGAGCTATCATCGGCAGTACCAATGTTTAGCTTGTAGTTAGCTACAACTTTATCTCGCTGTGAAGCTTTGCCAATTATTTCGTCATTTAGTGACATGTTTGTTCCTTTCGGTAAGTATTCGTACAATGCCATTCCCACTGGCGACCAAGTACTAGTATCTTTGATTGTACCAGTCCAAGGATCTACTGATTTCTTATCTCCGACAAATCCAACCCAGTGCTTCCCCCCGGGTGCACCCCCAATAGGTGCTGCCCCAACCTCTATAATTGGCATTTTACCAGAATCAATCCATTCTCTGGCTAAATCGTTTCGGTAGTTGTAGTAGCGGTACACAAACTTTACTTTTGGAAATAGTTTCTCTATAGCAGTCCAGATGACTAAATTACCTTGGGCATAGCCCTGGTTATTAGTAAGTAGAGTATTCAGTCTACCTGGGTCAGTGTTGTATCCAGCGTGAACCAACATGGAGGCGACAATACTAACTGTGCAACCAGTTTGAGCCATGGTCATAGTACTAACTCCATGAATGTTATTAGCCCACTTGGGATCTCGCTGAGAAAATGGTTGGATATTAGCTATTGGCATATTACACTGGGGATACTATTCAAGAGAGTAATGTTAGAAAGAATATCGTTATCCAGATCGTAAGTAGGCATTTAGTTTACTCCTTTAACAACCTCAAACTTTTCTGTTATAGCTACCACCTCAACTGTTCTGATTGGATTAACTTGATAGATGTAAGTATTCTTTATGTTATAGATGCCTGGTGGTAATGCTCTCGGGACGTAGACTGAGATGAGCCTTTTATGACACCCAACACCTGCGTCATTGTCGATATCTGGAGTGGTGTAAATTATCCCATCTTCGAAACTGCGAGATATCCTGGCACTAACAGATATATCTTTGCAATAATCTACTTCATAAACAATGTGATCCCCTGGCCCAACTACTTTATCCTGGATGGGGAAGGGCTGAGTCTTAAACTCAATGACTTTATAAGGGAAAATTAGCCAGTAGATAATTAAAGCCATCAGAGAGAAGGCTGTGATAATAATGACCCAGGTAGAGAGTAAGAGTGTTTTGCTCATTTTTGTACTACTAATGTTACGAGTGCGCCCACGACTGCTATCAAAATCAAACTAACCAGACCGAAAACTATTTTGCGAACTGGCTCGAACTCGGATTGTGTTACATACTCACCCTCGAGCTTGCGTTGAATGTCTTTTACCGTAAAATCAATATTGGTCACTTGATTTGCCATAACAGCAATATCGACTGATATTTGGTTGTTTGATTGATATTCTCCTACTTTTTTCTTCATAATCTCATATTCTTGTTTTACCCTATTTATCTCGATAAGTAACGGGTGCGTAATTGGTACTGCTGTTTTTTTTTTGCCATATTATATCTGCTGTATAGATGATACATCTGGTCTGATGTTTATAAAGCTTCCTATAGACTTTAGATTGTCAGACGACGTTCTCGACTTTAGTACTATTGTAGCAAATAGCTCTGGTCTGGTAGTAAAACCAAACGTAAAAGTAATGGTATCAGTAATACCTATACTATCACTTATTGACTTATATTTCTCGGAGGCTGTTAAAACCGAATCTGTTGGAGTGATGCTACTAGATAAGCTTCTTAGATAAGTCGTTTGAGTAGATATGGAATCAACCATGGTTCCACCGTCATAGACGACAGAGCTTGAGTTATATTCAACTACGTCATCATAAAGATTTAATTCTCCTAAGATATCGTTAATCGATAAAGAAACACCCCTACTAGCTATTGGCAAGTCCGTTAGTGAAAGGGAATCTTCTTTAAGAATAGTGGCATCTTTACCAAATCCCTCAGTTAGAGAGACAGTCGCCTCATTTAGGCCCACAGACATAGCCTTTGCTATAAGATCTGTGATAGTTAAAGTATCTGGTATATCAACACCAATTCCCTTCGATATAGAATCTGTTGGGGCGAGAGTGGAGGCTAGATTTAGGGTTATGCCCTGTTGACAGCCATCATAATCATAAGAGGTGGTGTCGTAAACAGCTGCGCTATTGTATGGGACTGATGTACCACCATAGACTTGAGAAGAAGAATCATATTGGGTAGTAGCACTATCGTACTGTAAGCAAGCCATATACTAATACTACCACACAACCATCACCCACTATTCTGGGTGTCTCTGCCATGATTACGCATATCTTCCTAATAAGCCTTTTTGATAGGCGTAGAGTTGTCTGATTTGAGCATCAGTTAATACACTAGAACAGAAAAATGGTTCGTCCATCTTTCCTGTGTACCAGGTCTGCCATGTTCCATTCACATTTCTTGCTCCGAGTGCGGGAGAGTTTGAGCCATGATATCCAGGGGTTACTGTTGTTTTGGTTGCACGAAGACTTCCATCAATATAGATTTTGTTTGTTGCTCCAGATTGAGTGGTAACCACAAAATGCCAAACATCATCATTTATTGCCAGTGCTGAAGTGTGGTCACTATCACTTCCAGTACCAGAGCCAACATAAATAAACAACTTTCCGCCGCTCGAAGCATCAGTACCCATGAATATTCCATACCAGTTGGTTCCATTGAAAAAGGCATTGTGCATAAATATCTGGTATGCAGTTGATGTGAACTTTACCCAACAACCCATTGTTAGTGTTGTAACCGTAAAACCAGCATTGCTTGTGAAGTTTATTCGACTGCTTGAGCCATTAAACCCTGCCCCCTGACCCAATTTTCCATTAGCAACTGAGTAGGTAATTGCAGTATCAGTGCCATGATTGTTATTACCTGAGAAGTCTGTAGAGTTACCGTTCAAGTGCCAGAGTCCT
>Ga0210043_1002365_pt1 | contig 12639 bp, 16 predicted proteins | sample CryGeymet201501t_FD_183990 | JGI IMG/M metagenome (GOLD analysis project Ga0210043, IMG submission 183990) | Groundwater microbial communities from Crystal Geyser aquifers in Utah, USA - Crystal Geyser metaG 2015-01t (SPAdes) (version 2) | ecosystem: Environmental > Aquatic > Deep subsurface >... | reverse complement strand
CCAGCCAACTGGTTTGTTTCCAAAAAAAGAAAATGCATCGAAAGGAATAAACCTTGATAAAGATCTAATAATAATAGCTTTCAGAGTTGGCTTACTACCATCTTGCATTAGTACTCTGGTTTTAGTTACCATTTTCCCAAGTGATTTTCCCCAAATTACTTCAAATGAGACATAGTAAGCTAGTATCACAATGCAGCCAACGAAAGTCCAGAATTCATCAGTTTCGTTTCCAGAAACTAACCCTATTGTTGCCAACAATAATCCAACAAGAAATCCTCCTCCTAGGGCGCCAACTGTGTAATCTACTAATAAGTTTAGTAAGCGCTTCGAGGATGAAGCGATGACAAACTCAGTTGTTCCCTTCCCCTCTTCTGATGAGGCTATGTTGTATCCACAATAGCCACAAAATTTTGCTTTGCCACCTGTTTTTTCCCCGCAGTTGGAGCAGTATTTCATATTTTCCTTTGAATTTAGTTTGCACCTACTTTCGTTTCCAGATCAACGTTTACTCTCTTGAGAATTTCTACAGATTTGTCTCCCATCATAGTTTTCAAAAAGAAATTGTCCAATCTGTCCTGGGTGGGGTGGAATGACTCTAATGCTTGCGACAGAGATTCGTAGACGAAGTCAATGCCTTGTATCTGTAATCTTGAAAAATTTCTTACGTAGTTATTGCAAACTTCAGCACTCTCTCTTTCAGCTTTTTGGAGAAAAGAGTAGCTGGGCTCACATTTTGTATAAACTTCATTGAAAATTTCTTGGTTTTCTCTCAGCGATCTGTTTTCATAATCTACTACTATGTCATAATACGTTTCAATATATGAAGCTGCGTTGGGATCTAGCTCAAAAATATACCGTTGGGTATCCGGATTATCCCAAACCTTAGTTTTCAGTCTCTGATTCATAAGTGCGCTGTTTTCTATATAAAGGCTATCATCCTCTTTCGAAATTCCCTCAGCACTATTCAGCATATTGTTCATGGACAACATGTGATAGACCATTTCTCTTTCCAATGCCTCCAGATTTCTTTGTTTATCGATGACTTCTTGGGATTTGACTGTTGCAATATTTACAGCGAGACTAAAGATAGCACCAAAAATAAGTCCACCTACGAAGTTATCTATTTGGGTTTTACGAAGTAATTTAAATGGGAAATAAAATGTTAAGAGTAGAGTGCTAAAAGCTTTTCTCATATTATTCCTTGAATCATTCTACACCACTCTTTTGAGCTAAATATATCTTGCCCACGCAAAGTCTGCAGCGCAGTTGCGCATTATCCATTCTATACAGAATCCCAGCCCTTCTCTCGCACTTCGGACAAACAAACCAATACCTCTCTCCACCGAACCTCGTTTTTGTCGTTGTAAGCTCTATATTCTGTCCAAATTCCTCAAGTCTAGCTCCTAGAATAGCTCGTTTTAGGCTCTTGTTCGTCTCTCTGACTAGATCATCGATTCTAACTTGAGTCAGCATTTCCAAAGTCAAAAATTTGTCTAAATCATTTGGCTTTAACATTATTATTTTCCTGGACCATTTGTTGTTGGGCGATGTTTGCTGACACAGCATTGACTGTTACGTTCATCGGTAGTTGTCGCATTGTTTTGAGTGAGTGAAGTGAAACTGCATACTGATTGCACGCTCGATCATATGCTTTTTCCAAAATAGCTAGTCGTTTCAGTCTTAGATCATTGTATGTATCGGCATGAGTGATCAAAGAGATCATGCGCTGTAATTCAAGGGTTCTCATATAGTTTTGAGCAGCAAGATGAGCAGTTGTTTTTTCACTAGATGTTTTGCACCCATACTCACTTTGGAATTGTTTACTTAAATCTATAGCCATTGCTTTGTAAGCCTCACCAAATCCCTGCATAAGAAGTAGTGAGTTATCAAGCTCAAAAAGCGTTAGCATTTTAAATGCATAGTCATCCTGAGAATGTACGACGCTATTTTCAATTCTTAAGAAATGACCACAATTTAGTTTAATCAAGCGATAAATTTCAAAATACTTTGGAGAAATGAAACAGAGATGATTGGAAATCAATAAGCTGCAGACTAATAATTAATTTTTACGGTATTTTTTGACTCTCCATCAATATATAGTTTTAGTTCTTTATTTTTAACACTCCAAGTGAAAGTAAACATGTGTTTTTTAGTCTTATCGAGTTTTGATACATCATATTCAACATCAGTTCTACCTTTTCCTAGATAAACATGAAAAAATTTCATCTTATTATCACTATCTTTAAGTATAAAAATTGAACCGTCGGACGGACTAAGCTGGGTTATAGGAACAACCTCATTGTTAGAAAAATTTACTTTATTTGGGTGAATCCAAAAAGAAATCGTTCCTTCAGAAATATTTATTTTTTGTGATTCGTTATTGGTCATATTTTGTTATTATTTCTTTTTATTTCTTGTTGATGGTGGCGGATTTGGATAATTGTTAATCTCTACTTTATCTATTATTCCTGTATTATTGACTGATCCATTTGAAAACTTGCTTTGTAGAATAATCGTCTCAGCTAACGTATCAATGGACTTTTTGCTTTTTATATTTCCAGATATTAAAGTTACTATAGTTATAATAAATCCAATAATTGTTACGATATCAGACCACACCGAAATCATTCCGTCTGAGATGCTTATATTAATAATCATAGTGCTCCGATGGTTGAATCGTGTGAGAACCTTCTATGCTGAGCACATATTATCTGACATCCCAGAGGATGTGTATACTTTTTCAAGTAATAGCCCAGACGAGCGACCTAGTTTCACTTTTAGCTAAGGGTAGGACGCATTCACTTGAACTAAGAAAAATCAATAAATGGTATAATTGTTAAATACTGATTATGGACATTGATATCTTCGAGTTGAGATTTACAGCAAATCTTGATTTTTTTCAAAATAAAGAAACAATTGCTAAAGAGTTGGAGAAGCTTTTTGATTATTGGGAAGTTGATTCTACAACTATCAAGTTGGCAAATAACGCTAAGAATTATTCTGTAATCTTAGAATGTAAAAGGATTGCTTTTTCCTCACTCAATCTCAAGCAAGAAGAAGTTTCCAATCTTTTTAACAGGATTATTGAAACTTACAAAAAATACGTAGAAATAAAAAAAGTTGAAAGAATTGGCTATAAAAAAACTTCTACAGACAAACTGGAGATGTCACTAAGTGAAGCTAATAAGTTAATTTCCGATAAATTATATGCGAATAAAAAGGATATAGAAAAATTATTGGGGAAAATTTCCGACCTTGCTTTGGTAATAGATTCTGAAGAAGAAGATTATTTCTTCCATCATAGAGACGGAGCTATGGAAACAGATCAGGCTAGAGAAAATATGTGGGGATTGATCCCCAAAACTATTAAGGAAAGTAGCTTTCCCATCTTTGAGAAGATGCCAAAGAAATCCACTTATTTCTTTTCTGATATTGACTGTTTTAAAGTAAATCAAAAGTTAGAAATTTATAAAGATTTTCCTTCTTTTGTAAAAAAAGTCACTTTACTAAAAAAGGACATCAAGAAATACCTAATTAGATAATGTACTTTCCAATAAACACCACTAGTTATGTACAAGAGCAGAGAACCTTTCAAAGGGAAATTAGTCAGTTCCAATATGAAACTCAGGTAAAAACTGAAACTATATTTTCAGAAGGAGTCACCCCTGAGAGATTTAACGGGAAACAAACAACAGCCGATGCCGATATTAAAGAGGGATTTAATCAACAATTCTATACAAGATTCTCCTACGAACCAGATAAAAATGCTCAGGTTTCAGAAGCTTACTTTTATACTATTTTCAGGAGAGGGCTAGGAGATGTGAGTGAAATAATTTCCTCGTTAGAAACAGAAGGTGGCAATGAAGTCACCTCAATTGTTGCTTCGGAAATAACAGCAAAAATAGAAAGCACAAACAAAGAAATACCAGAGTCTGCAAATGAGCTAAAAGCAATATTGAATTATATTAAACTGGCTACGAATAGCTATGCTTTTAATAATTTAAAGGTGACTCAGTTAAAAGCACTTGGGCCATTTTTATTATCTATTGCAGGAAAAAATAGTATTGATATTAAAGATGTAAAAGTTCTCTCAAACTTAATCAATTCATCAGGAATTTCTTTGGTGGGGAATATAGCTTATGCCGAAGAAGAAACAAAGATACCTTCTTGAAACCTCAATTTTAAGAAAATTAATTTGGGGAATCGAACTTGAAAGGGGTGAAATTAACTCTTTAACTCGAGATGGTACAAGATTTACCAGCGAGTATTGTTTAAAAGAATTCTATGTAGGAGTTATTAAAGCCCTCATTGAGTTCTATTTTTTGTTCAAAAACGACTCACTTAGCTCTTCTCAAGAAGTCGTCAGTGCATTTTCACAAAAATACGGAACAAGAACTCCGAAGCTTATGATGGTAATCATAGCGCAACTAAATAATGGTAACTTCACGAACAATAAGGTCGAAGATTCTGCCTTAATAAAAACATATATTTTTGACCTATTCCAAAAGGTTAATTTCCAACTAGTAAATCAAGTAGTGAGTAACTCACATAAATGCGGGGTAAGTAAGCTGAAAATAACTGAACTAAGTGATACTCAGCTCAGAGATTTCTATAATGGAATAGAGGATCTTTACAAGAATGAGCCGATTAATATATGTAAAATAAAAAAATTTTTGGATGAAAAAAAAGACATAATTGTGCCAATGCATAAAGCAAGCCTAAAAGAAGTTAGAGAAATGTCAGAAAATGCTACCCGCAAAATCAATTCCTGCGGCGAATGCTCTCACATTGGTGATCTGGTTATTGCGATGGAAAGCACAGATTTAACATTAGTAACTTTGGATAGATCGCAAGCAAGGATGTGCAAGTTACAAAGCAGGCCCTATGCACTAATTGAAAATACGGCAAGCAAAATAATGCAGGCTTCTAGAAAGAAAATCTAATATTTTGTTTACCAGCTTTCTGGCCCCAGTTCTGGCGTAATTGTTATAGCCTTCCCATTCAAAGCCCTAATTTGAGCCTCTGAGACTTTCCACCTCGGCTCTTGCAGAGACCCAGATATAGTTTGCCTATACCCCACTAGATATACGCCCTCTTTCTCAGTCTTTTCTGAATACCAACCCAGATTGTTAGTAACAGGAATACTCCCTTTGATCTGATAAACCTCTTCTAAAGTTTTCCCAGACTCTATTTCAGGTGAGTGCAGCTGGGTGGTTATTCTGTAGGTCTGAAGTTTTTTCAGCGCGTCCTCCTCATTAAATATTGGAGCTAGTTCCTCTTTAGCAGGCTCTGTTTTACTCGTTTCAGTTTGTGCATCGAAAAAATCCTTATCAACAAGTCCCACAATAAATAAATCTACAACGAGAGTAACTGCTACTAAAATTAGAAAACCTTTCAGTAGTTTCTTCTTCATAGAACCCCTTCTGCCAAGAAAAAAAAGACTGAGAATACAAAAAGGGACAACCCTCGTATCCTCAGCCGCCAAGCATCAGACCATATAGAGGGTTGCCCCTTCCAATGTCTGATGCTTGAATAGCTTGGCGGCTGATATTAGGCATATTGTAACAGGGAATACGCCATTTTTATCGTGTTTTGATAGTTTTAGTAGTCGATCTAAGCAAGTTGTTCGCAGTTATCTAAAATTTAAATATTATTGACAAATTCAAGTTATTCCAGTCGTATTACTCTGGTTTTTTATTAACGTTTTCTAGTTTTTCTAGTCGCTCTAGTCAAGTTTTTTATAATCTATAATAGGAAGTGATATGGATCAAAAATCAAAAGCAGAAAATACGTTGATAAAGCAATTAAGAAAAACTGATAAGCATCTAAGTGATGCAGATATAGTTGATCTACTCGTAGGTTTTGAGAGATTTATCAAAGTTGTCACTAAAATCAGGACAGAGCCACAGGCCCAATTCCAAATAAATGAATACAAAACTAAAGGTGGCAAAATACTTAAACGAAAATCCATAAGACTTAACATTGATGAACTGAGAAAAGTTAGGGATAAGTCTAAGAAAAATGAAGGTCTTAGCGGTATTTTGAAGCAAATCTTTGAAAAATCAGATAAAGATCAATATGGCAGATAATATCGATCAAAAATATAGTAGAGTCGTTGCATATATCAGAAAATCATCTGAGGACAATAAAAAAGGTGGCGCTAATAAACAACTCAATTCCCTAAAATATCAAAAAGATTTTGTGAATGAAGCGCGAGCAAGATATGGATTAAAGTTGGTTCACCCTATTTTTTCTGATGATAAGTCAGGCTATGAGGCATACCTACGAGATGGCTTCAACGATATGATGAGCTACCTTAAGGAAAATAAGGGAAAGGTTGATGGGATAGTTTGCACAGAGATAAGTAGACTTGGAAGAAACTTTGCTGACGGTGGACTTGTATTGTGGTATTTACAAAGCGGGGTAATAAAACGTATATATACCCCTACCAAAATTTTTACTGACTCTTCATCCGACCAATTAATGGTGGCGATTGAGTTTGCTATGTCGAAGAAATCTAGTGATGAAACTGGACAAAGAACAAAACAGGGTATGCGTTCAAAAGCATTTAATCTAAAGCACCCTCCCCGCTCAGCAATATTAGGCTATAAAAGTGAAGGACAAGTTGGACAAAAAAAGTGGATTATCGATCCTGTCCTTGGCGAAAAAGTTCAAAGCGTCTTTAAACAATTTTCAACGGGAAGATATACGTTTGAGCAGCTATCAGATTATGCGTTTAATATTGGAATAAAATCAAAAAACTCAAAAACTGGAAAGCTCTCTAAAAATACGTTGAGAAACAGACTAATAGATCTTCAGTACACAGGTATCTTTGAGTATGACGGAGAAAGAATCGCGGGTGAATACGAGCCTCTTATAGATACAAAGTTATTTTATCGAGTTCAACAAATAATAAAAGGCAACGAGCATCCCAAAAAGACGCTGATGTCATATGCTTATACAGGCCTTGTTAAATGCAGTTTTTGTGGCGGCAATCTATCTGGTACTCATAAGAAGGGAATAACTTACTACAGGTGTGCCAAAAGAAAAACTCCTTGCAGGGGAAGTGATAGGAGCTATGTAAGAGAGGACGACCTTGAAAAGGATTTGTTAAATGCTTTCAAGGAAATCGAGATCAACCAAGATACTTGGAAAGCAGCGAAAGACTATATATCAGTGATAAATCAGCCTCAGAAAGCAGATCTCAGGAATGAAATTATTACACTGAAAGGCAAAGTTGAAAAAGAGAATAAGAATCAAATAGAGTTTGGTCGAAATTTTTCAAGTAATGACATCACAAAAGCTGCATACAAAAAACTTATGGCAGATAGCAACCAGAGGATATCTTCATATGAAGTAACTATTGAAAAGTGTGAAAATTTCGCAATTGAATTAGACGCACTGATGAACCAATTCATTGATAATATCTCTGATGTTGTCGATAGGTTGAAATTGGCTCACTCAGATAACAAAAAAGAATTCGTAGATATTTTTTGTGAGAACCTTGTGTGGAGTGGTGAAAAGCTGCGATGGGACTGGAAAAAACCTTACTATTACATCGCAAAAGTTGAAAAAAGTTCAACGATGCTCCCCCGGTAGGATTCGAACCTACAACCCTTCGGTTAACAGCCGAATGCTCTGCCATTGAGCTACAGGGGATCGAGCTTATACTTGGGTATTATACTGTGATTGTTCCTGCGAGCAAGGCGAGACTAAACAGTCAGGATAACCTTCTCTTTTGGAAACCGCACTTTGGCAAGATCTGCATAGCTGTCATCTGCTGCACGTTTGCCCACGGCACAAATCACGACAGAAGCTAAGCCTTTGGCTGGTAAGTCAAGGATTTGATCAAACTGAGCATTGTCGAAACCCTCCATCGGACAGGCGTCGATACTTTCAACAGCACAAGTAGCCAGAAGCACGCCCAGAGCGATATAGACTTGTCGGGCCATCCATTCTACTAGCTGTGTAGATGTTTTTCCGGCGATAGAACCAGACATCATCTGTGAAAACCCAGTCAAGCTTGCTGGAGTAACACCGCGTTGTTCTGCGACTGCTGCAATGTATGAGTCAATATTGCTTTGATTCATCACAGATGCTCGACACAACACAATCAGTTGAGAGGCATCAGTAATCTGAGGTTGTCCCCAAGCTGCTACACTCAATTTTTTGCGAACTTCTGGATCAGAAACAATAACAAAACCCCATGGTTGTAAGCCAAAAGATGAAGGAGAAAGTTGCAGGGCCTCTTGCAACAAATCGAGTTGTGCTTCGCTCAGTTTGGCGGTAGCGTCAAACTTTTTGGTGGCATAGCGCCACTTGAGTTGTGAAATTATATCGGACATTGAGCTCCTTTCAGCTAGTTACTCAAGAAAATCTTGTAATTTTTTGCGGCGACTGGGGTGCTTGAGCTTGCGTAGGGCTTTGGCTTCAATCTGGCGAATACGCTCGCGAGTGACGCCAAACTTACGACCAACTTCTTCGAGTGTCATCATCTTATTGCCAGACAGACCAAAGCGCATCTTGAGCACTTTTGCTTCACGATCAGACAGGGCTTCGAGTACTTCGTCGATGTTTTCGCGCAGCATTTGTTGACTCGTTGCCTCGTAGGGAGAAACTTGCTTTTCGTCGGCGATGAAATCGCCCAAGACACTTTCGTCTTCGCCACTACCTACTGGCGCTTCCAGAGAGGTCGTGTTTTGAGAGATCTTGAGAATCTCACGGACTTTGTCTGGTTCCATCTCGATCTCTTTACCAATTTCTTCTGGTGTGGGCTCACGACCAAGATCTTGCATCAGTCGGCGCGAAGAGCGCATAAGTTTATTGATCGTCTCGACCATATGGACAGGGATGCGAATGGTGCGGGCTTGGTCAGCAATAGAACGGGTGATCGCTTGGCGAATCCACCAAGTTGCGTAGGTCGAAAATTTGAAACCCTTAGTCCAGTCAAACTTCTCGACTGCACGGATGAGACCCTTGTTGCCCTCTTGAATGAGGTCAAGGAAGGTCATGCCGCGGCCAATGTATTTCTTGGCGATCGAAACGACGAGACGAAGATTGGCATCGATCAGCGCTTTTTTCGCCTTGGGATCTTCTGCCTCTACTTTTTGGGCCAAACGGATTTCTTGCTCTCTGTTGAGCAGTGGAATGCGACCAATTTCCTTGAGGTACATGCGGACGGGATCGGACACGCCAGTGCTGCCGAGCGAAGCGATCAGCTCGAGCTCCTGCGCCAACACATCTGTCTCATCATCGACAGTATCTTCTGCAACTGACTCAAAAATATCGATCTTGCCTGAAATAAGCTTGTGATACAGATTGTCGAGTTCTTCCAGATACAGCTCTGGCTCCACAAAAACGTGCAAAATCTCCTCTTGGGTGATGAAACCCTGCTTCTTTGCTTTTTTCAGCAGCGCTTCAATTTCTGTCAAAAGTGTCTTGGAAATCTTTGTCATAATTATATGCCTCGGGGGGACATTATACCCTACTGAGGCTAAACTCGACCTCGTAAATAGAGCGCATCGATCACTCGTTTGACTGCAACTTGATAGGCGGCAAGCCGAACAGTGGTTTTTTCTTGTTCATACACCGACCAAATATCCTCGAAGGCAGCAATCATGAGGGGTTGCAACTTTGCCAACACTTCTTCCTTGGACCAGTAGTAACCAGCAAGATTCTGGACCCACTCAAAGTATGAAGTACTCACGCCACCAGCATTGGCCAAAATATCTGGAATGACCCGAATACCACGCACTGCTAAAATCTCGTCTGCCTCTGGAGTTGTAGGGCCGTTTGCCATCTCAATAATTGTTTTTGCTTTGATCTTGGGCGCTGTCTCGACGGTGATGACATTTTCCAGTGCCGCGGGGACCAAAACATCGACGTCGAGCTCGAGTAATGCTTCGTTACTGATTTGCTCGCTAGCAGATGAGGCGAGTTTGCCAGTTTGCTGTTTGTTTGCGTGCGTTTGTTCTGGATCAAGACCATTTGGGACAAAAACACCAGATTTTGAATCTGAAACTGCAACTACTTTGTAACCCGCTGCTTTTGCGTGATAGGCGAACCAGTACCCGACATTACCAAAACCTTGGATTGCAATCGTAATATCTTGTTTGCGTTTCCAACCGAGTTTTTTTGCCAGTTCTTCGAGCACATAGACACCGCCCAGACCGGTAGCTTCTTCTCTACCTTGTGAGCCTCCAAGCTCGAGCGGTTTGCCTGTAAAACTTGCGAGTGGATTTTGCAGCTGCGCTGTGTTTGACTCGCGCATCATAAGTTCGTACTCATCAACCATCCACGCCATAATTTGTGGTGTCGTATTTACGTCTGGCGCTGGCACGTCAATCCAGGGACCAACTGTTGTTCCGAGAAAACGCACGTAGGCGCGACTCAGTTTTTCTAGTTCTGCCAGACTAAGTTTTTTGGGGTCAACAATTATGCCACCCTTGGCTCCGCCGTAGGGGATATTGACTGCCGCCGTCTTCCAACTCATCCAAAGTGAGAGTGCTTGCACCTCTTCTTTTGTTACACCGGGATGAAAACGAATACCACCCTTGTATGGGCCACGAGCACTATTGTGTTGCGAGCGAAATGCTTTGAACGATTGTTTCTTGCCAGAGTCTAGCGTGATTTCTAGTGAACCTTCGTGGAACTGCTCTGGCTGTTTGAGTAGTTCAACTGCCTTGTGAAATCTTTTTTTGTCGGTGTACTCAAACTCAAGACGCTTGGCTACCAGTTCCAACTGTGTAACCGCGTCTTTGTAAGGATTATGCATATATTATTCTTGACTTTCTAGCCAACGCTCGGCATCGAGCGCGGCGCTGCAACCTTGGCCGGCTGCTGTAATTGCTTGTTTATACCGAATATCTACGCAGTCACCCGCGGCAAATATTCCTTCGACGGACGTCATGCTTGGGAACGCCACAAGACCAACTTCGCTCAATGCAGCATTCGCTGCGGTCACACCATTTTTGGTAGCACTTTGTCTGGTGACAATATAGCCATGATCATCGAGCGCAACGGCCTGTGCCACGAGCTCACTCGTCGGCTTATGACCGATTGCAATAAACACCCCATCGGTTGGGAGTGTTTCGCTTGTACCATCGTGTTCTATTACGATTTCTGTAACCACTTCGTCACCACGAATTTCCTTTAACGAAGAATTCCAAATCACCTTCACTTTCGCATTGGAAAGTACGCGCTCTTGCATAATTTTACTGGCTTTGAATTGATCTCTTCTGTGCACGACAGTGACCGAATCGGCAAACTTTGTGAGCGCCAATGTGTCTTCCATCGCACTGTCTCCACCACCAATAACATACGTGCGCTTCCCACGATAAAACGCCGCATCGCATACCGCACAAGTGCTGACACCCCGACCAATGAACTCTTGTTCTCCTGGCACACCGACCGGAATCGATTGCGCGCCAAGCGAAAGAATCACTGCATCAGCTGTCATTTCTGTGTCTGCAGTCTGTAGCTTGAAAGGCCGAACTGAAAAGTCTATCGCTGTAACATCTTTGTCCAAAATCTTGGTACCAAATCGCTCTGCTTGTTTGCGCATGTTGATCATCAGATCTGGCCCAGTAATACCTTCGGGAAAGCCGGGGAAATTTTCGATATCGGTCGTCCACATCAGTTGGCCACCGCTCTTCTGACCAGCAAATAAGGTTGGTGCCAAATCTGCCCGTGCCGCATAGAGCGCTGCTGTGTAGCCGGCAGGTCCGGATCCGATGATTGCGAGTTTTGTGTGTTCCATATATTACTCGCCGAGTGCTTTTTCAATCATTTTGACGTAGCCATCTTTGCCAGCAAAGCCAGTCATGCGTTCGACTTCTTCGCCATTTTTGAACACGATGACAGTTGGGATACTCATTACACGATGATCTTGTGCGAGTTTGCTTTCTGCATCGACGTCGACCTTGGCAATGACTGCCTTGCCCGCATACTCAGTTGCCAATTCCTCGATAACTGGAGCTGCCATTTTGCACGGGCCACACCACTCAGCATAAAAATCGACCATAACTGGCTGATCTCCTGCATCTGCCAATGTTTTTGTAAATGTGTCTTGATTGAGGTGTGCTGCACCTTGGTTTGTGTCTGACATACGGCCTTTCTGTACTACTTTAATAATTCTTTCAGTGTAGCGTCGAGTCGAACAGCGTCTTGTTTGGTTGCGCACGAACATGCTTCAGTGGTTAATAGATCTCGCGCAACACGACTAAGTGAGTTGCGGGCAGCCACGATTTGTTGCACCGTTTCGAGACAATCGCGCTCTCCTTCATACATTTTGATGACGCCTTGGAGTTGGCCAGAAATGCGTTTGAGCTGAGAAAGCTGGGTGTTTCGAACATCGGTCATATGACGCTCACTATACCCCAAGGGGGTATATCATGTCAAGCGCTGTAATAACACAACTCTCTCGAGGAGATCGCGTTGTGTAGCTTCATCTTCTGGGGTCAAAATGTCTTTGTTATCAAATGCTTGCAGTTGTACAGAAAGCTCTGCCAATTCTCGCTCTGCTTGCTGTTTTTTCAGACGAGCAACCAGCTGCGACCAATCTCGTTGACTAACCTCGAGCTCTGAGTTTTTATTGACGGCATCGCTCAAGTACCACTGGGTGAGAACCGCTTGTAAATC
>Ga0210043_1002364_pt1 | contig 12646 bp, 13 predicted proteins | sample CryGeymet201501t_FD_183990 | JGI IMG/M metagenome (GOLD analysis project Ga0210043, IMG submission 183990) | Groundwater microbial communities from Crystal Geyser aquifers in Utah, USA - Crystal Geyser metaG 2015-01t (SPAdes) (version 2) | ecosystem: Environmental > Aquatic > Deep subsurface >... | reverse complement strand
TGCTTGTGCCCGTATCGCAGCAATCTGCTTGAGGAGTTCGTTCTTCCGTTTCGCCTGAATCTCTTCCTCAGACTCCCCGAAAAGACCTGGTATCGCTCCAACAACAGCTCCGATGCCAGCTCCAATAGCTGTTCCAATCCCCGGGATAATACTACCAATGCTCGCACCCGTCTCAGCACCACCAAGTGCGCCACCCGCCACTCCTCCCCAATCAGGCATAATCTACCTTACCTTTCTTGTTGGACCGGAGCTGGAATCACTCCGATTTCCATTTTTGAAATCTCAAAGTCTCTGCAATCCAGACGGTCTGTTACTTGAATGTCTACTTCAGCTTTCCTCACTGGCCCTCGTCTAAACACTCCGCGTCGCACTGCACGACTATTTATCGGGAACGTCTTCGTATCGTAAGCTATATCTTGTCCACTGTCATAGAAATCAATCTGTCCCTTCGCGTTTGCCGAGACAGTCCCCTTATGGTCAAGGAACATATCGTAAATAATAAACTTCCCCGAAAGCGAGTAGAGCGATCCGAGATTCATCCGCACCATCGTCTCAATGCCTTTGCCAGCACTCACTCCAGTATACGATACTTCGTCCTCATAAGCATGCGAGCTTGCGCCAAACGACCGATTGGGGTACATCAAAAGCCCGCTCGCACAGCCAATCACAAATTTCCCATCCTTTGTGTTTCTGAAAAATTTAGCTGCCTCTCCAGTGATGTTGAGTTTTCTGATGAACCATTTCCTAAAGTTCGTCCTGAAGCAAAGGTACTCTATCGCAGTTCCAGTATCGGTTGAGCACGGTACTTGAACCCAAAGCTCCTGATAATTCTTATCGTATCCTATAATGACTTCTTGCCGCTGTACATCATTTACATAAGGCACATTCGTCGTGTCAGTGAATAATTCTCCATTGTAAAGATTTTGCCACAACGGATTCAAAACAGTGTCTTGCGAACCCGACCACGGCATGAGATATATCCCAGCCTGTCCGGCCCACACTAATCCAAGAACGGATTCATCCTTTGTCCCCATGCCAATAATAGATTTCTTCGCTACACAGTCTCCCGGCTCAATCCTTTGAGAATCTGCACTGAGATCAATAATCTCCTTCTCTGCTCTTCGCAAGACAACAACCTTCCCCATCCTCATACCAAGCCCGTACATCTCTCCCAGTCCACTTAGAAAGACTTTCTGCTTTGAAAGTGCAATGTCATAGGTCACATTTGGATAACTCCCATCCATGTGCGCTCCAGCTCCATTGTATGCAGAAACACGGAGCGTCTGGTCGTCTTCATCAAGGACAATGGCAGAACCTTGCGGTCTGGCAGCCTTCACTGCATAGCGCGGTTTCAAATATGATCTTTTCTTCGAGATCGCATGACCAAGAGTATTGTAGAGGTCTGGTACGCCAATAGGCGTCGTGAGAATTACGCCGATGGGTCCTGTGGTACTTGGTGGAACACGGGACCTGATCACAATTGAATAACTGTATGGATCATTCTTGTTTTGCGTTAGATTCGGACTATAATCGGCGGTTCTATCAAGCAGTGTCTCTTGTACAAGAAGATACTCGGACGCATCATCAAGCCACCGCGCAGGGTCTACCGGTGTGACACTGGAGAATTTTGCCGCCTCATAGAGGCGAAAGCCACATATCATTTTGTTTAGAAGCCCAAAATTCAAATCAGCAGAGACGGTTATCCCATGCATTATTCCTGCTTCATAACAATACTGATAGATCGGATCAGACTCCTGATAGAACGACCCAGCCTCTTTCCCACGGTAGAGAACGGTCACATAAAGTCTATAGTAATTCCCGGTCCCCGTTGGAGCGAACGAACTGCGTATCCTTATTCCTTCGCCAATTTCCGTTGAGACCTCGTTCCCAACCGTATCTGGCACTGCCGCAGTTGCTCCCTCTCTTTCCTTAAAAAAGGGAATGAGGTGCGCCTTACTGATCGACCAATTGGTTGACACTATAAGACCGATATACCCGTAGATAGCCCCAAGGTCAACCGAAAACGCATCCTGTGAATCCCATCTATTATTGAGATGCGTCGCGTCAAGTTTGAATTGATGAACGAGTGTTGAGTTCCACTTTCCCATTCGTGGATAAAAGTAAATCTCCTGTGGCGATGTATAACTGGCACGGAGTGCTGTGCCGCTCTTATGTATTTGAATTGGTATCCGCGTCACCGTCGGGTTTGAACTATCTCCCCAATACATGTGAACTTTATCAAGTCCGGTTATCTCCATCCAGCGAATATGTGGGGTAAGGCCATTCATCAACATGGTTGGAGTGAGAGTAGCTCGGTCATTTACTTCATCTAAGAATCCGTTCGACTGATAGAGCCATACGACATCTCCAGCTTGCCATAGCGCACCGTCAGCACCAAGATACATGTGGCAAGTAACAGCTACTTCGATAGTGGGATACGAAGTCCCAGTACTCACCGCATTTGACTCAACAACAGTAATCACCCCTCGCGTCATGTTGATAGCCGTATAACCGATGAGTTCGTCCAGAGCAACAGAAGCAAGGTGGTTATCCTGTATATCATTGAGACTTTTAAGTGTCGCCACACAACTCGAAGCTGATGGAGTAACATCAATGACGCTCTTCACAATTCGAGTGAGTTCGCTCCAATTCCCCGCGCCACCACCAGCACCGTCATCTACATAGATGCGAGTATAGCCCGAACCGTCTACACCCACAAGGATGCAGTATTCTTTATTGTCGGTCGTAGAATAGAGGAAGTAGGCATCAACAATGGTAATGCCACTGGGATAGGTAGAGTACATGTGCTTTGTTCCCCAATCCCTCTCACCAATAATTTTAGGACGAGTCGTTCGCAATCCGCGTATACGAGTACAGTAGTTTTCGGGGAGATCAGGTCTGTCAATCGCAGTGACAAAGTCCTGAATCTCGTCAATCGTCCGATACTGTAACCCAGCCGGTTTCACGAAATTTCCACACCATAAACTGTAATGACAGCATGGTCAGCTGCTCCATAGTCTATCTTCGCTCGAATGCTTTCGCTCTGTTCAATCACAGCACCCGACAGAATTTCGACAGAGAGAACTCCGTTGTCCATGCCATTGGTATACACTGTATTTGTATTGCCTTCCGATCCGCCACTTGGGACGTGATAAACGTTAAAGCTCAAAGGACCAGTATGGCACCTGACATCGACTACGGCAAGTGATAGTTGCCATGTTTTACCAGTAGGAACCGTAAATGTCACCATCCCAATAGCGAAATTTCCCTGTCCAAGCTTCTTCAATGCCGTTGCCATAGACACCTCTCTATATCAGTTAAAAGCCAACCAATGAAATTGTCTCTACTGAACCACCAGTATCTTGACGAAGTGCCAACACCAACTTTTGTATCATCTCCGCTGAATCTCCAGTATCTTGCAGAAGGAGCGAACGAGTGGCGTGTAACGAACTCGTCTCCACCGAACCACCAGTATCTTGCAGAAGGAGTGAAAGAACAACAATCGAATAAATAAGGGTTTGCGATATTCCTTCTACTGAACCACCAGTATCTTGACGAAGTGCCAACACCAACTTTTGTATCATCTCCGCTGAATCTCCAGTATCAGCAAGAGACTTCAACACCAACTTCTGTATGGTCTCTACCGAATCTGCGGTATCGGCAAGAGACTTCGATGCCAACTTCTGTATCGCCTCTACCGAATCTCCGACATCCTGGAGAAGCAACGAATAGGTACGGCGCAGTGAGATTGTCTCTACTGAACCCGCGGTATCCTGAAGTGAAAGTGCAAGAGTAACAAACGTATAAATAAGGTCTGTTGAGATTGTCTCTACTGAACCCGCGGTATCCTGAAGAAGAAGCGAACGAATTAGACGTGTTGAGATTGTCTCTGCCGAATCTCCAACATCCTGAAGAGACTTCGATACCAACTTCTGTATCGCCTCTACCGAATCTGCGGTATCCTGAAGTGAAAGCGAACGAGTACGATGCGATGAAATCGTCTCCGTCGAACCCGCGGTATCCTGAAGTGAAAGTGCAAGAGTATGGATTAAAGAACTGAGAGTTGTTGAGATTGTCTCTACTGAACCCGCGGTATCCTGAAGAAGAAGTCGCCGAGTGGAGTATGACGAGATTGACTCCGCTGAATCTCCAACATCCTGAAGAGAGAGAGAAAGAGTATAGACTAGATGAATAAGGTCTGGCGAAATTGTCTCCGCTGAACCCGCGGTATCCTGGAGAGAAAGCGAATAGGTGCGAAGTGACGAGATTGTTTCTACCGAATCGCCAGTATCGGCAAGGGAAAGTAAAAGAATAGAGTGTAACGAAACCGTCTCTGCTGAATCTCCAGTGTCCTGAAGTAAGAGTGGACGAGTAACAAAGAAACGCTTGCCGAGCAACAAACTCGTCTCCACTGAATCTCCAGTATCCGCAAGAAGCTTCAGTGCCAGCTTCTGTATTGTCTCCATCGAACCCGCGACATCCTGAAAGAGGAGCGAATAACTGAGGATGGGTGAAATCGGCGGTTTCTCTGGAACTGGAATATCTACTATGTACCATCGTCTCGGCATCTCTAACTTAGAGCTTCAACTTTTTTCTGTATCTCTTCCATCTTAGCTGTGACGCCATAAGACTGCAAGAGATTCCCAATAAGGCTCACCATCTCGGACTCGACAGGTTTAATCTCAATCTTCAGTCGCTGTGCCAGCAATTTCCTTAGATATAGAATCGCAATCGCGATTGGCGTTGAATCGGGTATGTCAACATAATGAGTATCAGACGAAACTGGCGTTGGAGTTCTCGGATATCTCAGAGTCATTGTTCCGTAGTTCGTAAGAGAATCTCCCTTCTTGAGGAGCAATTCGTCACCCGAATAGGCAAAGACAATTTTGTTAAGATTATGCCGATTTGATGTGCGGAACATGTTTAGTTCTTCAACCGTTGCTGGAGTACAGACATGGTTTGGAAGTGCAGATGATTCAAGGATCATCCGCACCTGTTGCCCCATTCGCATAATCGGCAGACTTGAAAGCGAAATGACATTCGTAGAGATTGTCGTAGCCGCTACCATACAATAATCAACCGTTGTATCAGTAAGTGGAAGAACGTCCCCGCTCACTCTTACAGTAGATGTTGACTGAACAGCAGAAATGAAACCGATGTAGACATTTGACCCTGAGCGGAAGACAATCAGTTTCCCAACATCAAAAGAGGCAAAGCTGCTGTCCATTGTTATAGAGACCTCGCTTGACATGACGTAGAAATTCCCCGCTGCCGTTGAATATCTCCCAATAACATCGTCCAAGACTACCATCGGCGTCATGTAGTCATTCGACATTAGTGCATAGAACTCGCCGACAACCGCTTCAACTGCCCGGTTAATCAAATTGAACTTCTCAAAGTCTGGGACTTCCTGGTCAGTCTGGATGTCACGCATAGCTTCAGCGTACATCCGCCAAGCAGTATATCGTCTTGATAGGCTCACTTGTACGTCATCTCCAGCCGGACATCCACGGGTTCACGAATCTGCACTATCTTGATTGAGTCATAGAAGTCTTTCATCGCCTTCGCAGACAAATCCGACATCTTAAGCCACCCATAGATTTTCGCCTTCACGAATGACTTAATTGCATCATCCCAATCCATCGGAAGCTGAATTAAAGCAGTATTGAGATCGTTATCGTATAATGCCCCCTTGATTCTAAGAACACCAAACAGGTTCGCATCGCCATTCTCAATCGGGGCCGGATAGACCTTTAGATACCGCTTTCCATTCCTTTGCCACTGAGCCATTAGAAAAGGAGCTTCAATACTTGTGAAACTACGATTGAGTGCAGTATCATTTTTGCCTCTCTGGAGAAGGTTTCTAATCTCTTCGTTTGTGAGCAATCTATCGTAGTTCTGGACTGTACGCTTGCCCTCTCTGAAGAATCCAAAGATGGTGGGGATTTCATCGCTTCTCCAGAATCGCCCGCCCGAAGTATACGTTCCGCTTCCTACGGCATCACACACTGCCACCCCGCCACTAACATATGGATTCACACCAACCGATGTATCAAGTGAAAGTTGGTTCACGTCAATGTATGTGATAACCCATGTGCCGTTAGCTTCTGTCATGCCAGTAACACCAGAAATAGTAATGCTATCCCCAGTAAGAAATGGATGGGCAGGAATCGTGACAACAATAGGAGTAGTAACGGTCGCGCCAGTGAGTGCGCCATATTTCTGAATAGTGAACTTGGTAGCTGGCAGACCACCGGACGTTGCCTTGACTTTGAATCTTCCCTCTACTCCATTGATGCCTTGGACTCCAGTAATCAATATGACATCATCTGTTACCAAGCCATGATTCGCCGCCGTAATCTCAACTGGTACAGTAGAAACGGAAACACCGGTAATACGAGGTCTATCCCTGAACTCGTAGTCTGTCTGTCCTGTCTTTAAGCCAAGTACATATTCATCCTCAATATAAGCGAGTTTTGTAATCGCCTCTTGAGCACGATTGATCCATAGGCGTATTGTATCGGCAGACAGTGTAGCAAGTTTATCATACTCCTGCATTTCCTCAAGGAGGTCGTCGGCAATCTGTTGATACGTTGATTTCGCATAAGTCAACGCACCTTCGATAAAGAAAGGCGGAAGAATAAGAATTGATGAACTTGAGTCTATTGAGTCGCCAATATCTTGAAGAAGAAGTGCAAGAGTAGGGAATAGGTGGACAAGAAGTGATGAAATTGTCTCTACCGAATCTCCCGTATCGGCAAGGAGGAGCGAATGAGTGGCGGGTAAGGAGATTGACTCTGCCGAATCTGCGGTATCCTGAAGTGAAAGTAAACGGGTACGGAGCGATGAGATTGTCTCTACTGAATCTGCGGTATCAGAAAGAGAGAGATAAAGGATAGTAACGGCTCCGGTCGTTGGCGAGGCTGTCTCTACTGAACCCGCGGTATCCTGAAGAAGAAGTGAACGAATCAAACGTGAAGAGATTGTCTCCGCGGAACTGCCAACATCTTGGAGAGAAGGGGGACTGATAAGTAATGAAATCCCCTCCACCGAATCTCCAATATCAGCAAGAAGGAGCGAACGAGTCCGGTGCAGTGAGATTATCTCTACTGAACCCGCGGTATCAGAAAGGGGAAGCGGAAGAATATGGTATGAATAAACAAAGGTTAGTGATATGCCCTCTACGGAGTCGGCAACATCTTGAAGGAGGAGCGAATAGGTGCGGCGCGATGAAACCGTCTCTACTGAACCCGCGGTATCAGAAAGAGAAAGATTGAGAACTGCCATCTCACCGTCCCTTTGGCGACCCCGCCATAGCGACCTGCGCTGTTACACTCTGCATCAATGCCGAGGCTCTTGCCATTATAGATGCCTGCGGCTGTTTGTTGAACTTCTCGCATATCATAATGGTCGCAATATCCGCAACCATCTGTACGCACCATTCAGGAATGTCAATCTTCTCACTATCTACTACTACTTTTCTGGGATTCCGTGGGTACGTAAACGTGAGAGTTCCCAGTGCCACGCCGCTTCCCACACAGAGTTTGATAGCAAGCACATTATCAGTTCCAGTGGTAACCATGTTTGTGATAGTTCCGAAGAGTGCGTTTGTATCATTTACGTAAGACTTCTGCATCGCATTAAACAGCGACACTCTATAAATCGGAATCGGACCATGTATCACATCATAGAGAGAAACGAGATTAACATTAGCAATGTCGAATAGGGAAATGTCGATGCCCTTTGAGGTTACATCGGGCATGACTGTGGCATCTGTATTGTAAACTAAGTCAAGAAGCGGACCTGCGAGAGTCCTCACGGTTGTTATTGCCTGATGAATAAGATTGCTCAACGTTGTTTCGATGAGGTCTGAGTCTTGAACATCGAGAGTCCCAGTGCGGTCGCGGATGATTGCTTTCAGAGCCGCGAGAGTGGTTGTTGTTGCAAGATTTTTATCTGCCATCACTTCCCTCCCACAAGAGAAATCGCGAGAGCGTTAATTTGAGCGAGACCTTGTTCATTAGCTATCGCCTGCCCAATCTCAAGAATCACCGAATGCCATACGTCATTAAACGTCTCGACCGCTGTACCAGCCGTCACATCGCCAAGCGTCCAGTTTGTGATTCCGAAGTAACCAAAAATGTAGCTTGAACCGTTGGGCATGTACAAGTCGCCACTTGCCGACTTGAAATTAGTCCCTTCCTCGAAGATGAAACGATTGGTAGAGGATTCGATATAGTCAGGGTTGATTCCTTCTATAACGAGTGCCCTCTTAGTATTGGGAAGAAGAACGATGACATTCTTCGCAGAATCAATGAGCAAGATAAATTTCACATATCCAGTCGGCTTAGGAGCAACTCCGCCAAAGAAGGTTATATTGGTTACGACAATGTTTCCACCAATAGCCTTGGTGAGTTCCTCAGTTGTGAGTTTTAACTGAAGAGCATTGAAGAGCGCAATTCGCGCCTCGTTGTAAATGTCCAACTGCCGCTGAGCCGAAAACATATCTCCGTCAATCATGCCTACGGTGGCAAGAGTAAAGTTTGATTGATCCTTTGTAAGCGGATCAATCCGAAGAACAAAACGGTATAGTAAGGCTTGGACAGTAGCCACTACCTTCTCCTCCGATACGTAAGCAAAAAGTCAGTCGTCCCCTTCCGTGTAACAATCAGTGACGTATCAAGCTGTGTGTTATAGAACAACGTGAATGCCGTTGGAGCCGTAGCACCCCATTTAACGGCGGCAACGGTATCCAAGCCGTTTCTAATAATAACAGTATCGCTAGCTACACAGGTGTTAAAGGTGAGACTTACGAGAAATGCTGTATTCGCCGTGGTGATAAAAGAATCAACTCCGGCAGTATTGTAGTGCTTATACTTATTGTACGCATTCTCGGTGAAGGCACTCTGTTGAGCGTAGATGGTTCCACACAGACAGAGTAATGCAAACAGAACGACGATTGTCTGTCTCATCGTGACGGCTCCTTCCTCTATGGGATAGGGAGGGGAACTCTCTTTTTTTAAGAGAGTTCCCCCTCACCCTGTTAGATAACTGTGAGATCACCGAATAGCATTGCCGGAGCAAAACCACTTGCGGCGGCTGCCATCGTGATTCCAATTGAGTTCACAGTTTGAGTTGTGCCGTCATCTGCTGTTTGAACCGAGGCGTTTGTGCCTTTAATAAAGTGATCGGCCGCTGTCGCAGCCGTCTTCACTTTGAGGCAGTATCCCCGAGTTTGGACAAGACCAGTTCCTGCAATAGCGATTGTTGCAAGATCACGACTTCCTACAACGATCCCCTGGCGACGAGGCACTGTCGCTGAAGTAGCGACTGCAATGGCTTTGACTCCGTAGGTAGAGTCTATTGCCAGCATTATATCGTCACCTTCATACAGGGTGGCTCCGGTCGCATTGTATATCTGAATGAATTGGTCAAATCCATTCTCAATGAGTTCAGGATTGGTTATACCGGCATAACCTGAAGTATCGGCGGTCGCCATTGTACTATCCCCTTTTCTTTAGTGAATACCATTAAGCCATCGCTGTTGAGACAGCCTGATGCCACGGCGAGTCAAGCCGCATCTGACCGCTCCAGATGATCTGCGCTATCTTGGCGTCCTGATTCTGCGCCTCTCTCCACCCCTTGCCACGCAACGAGAAGTTGGCATCGGAGTAGACAAAGACATTCCAGTCCTGAAGGGCAAGGAAGTACATGTACGCCGTTGTACAGAAGTCATCAAACACAAGCGTCACGCCAGGGCCGAACTGGACTCCGCCGAACCCAAGGTTGGCAACCTCATTGTCGAACTGAAGATTCTGTACACCTGCGATGTCCTGATACAGGTTATACAGAGCCTTCGTACTAATGATGATGTTAGGAGAATGGTCGTGTGTTGCAATCGTGTAGTTCGTCCGCATGACCGATGGCATATAATGAACCGATGTCGGGTCTTTCATGTTTGCCACTGTATGGGGCGTTGCATCGACGTTAGACCGCCAACTTTCGTTGCCAGCTGTAGCTCGGTTGATGTTCGCATAGATGTTCGATGCGCTAACCGCTGCCTGAAGACCGTAGAGTCCGTACCGTCCGCCCACCAGAGAACCATCTGAATAGGCATCGGTGTACATCTTCTCCTTCATCGTTGATGTTGCATTGTCGAACTGGATGCGGAGGATGTCGAGAAGTTTCTCTATCGCACCAGAGTTCCTTCTCTCTTCATCTCCCGAGATTGCGAGTGCCGCGTAATAGTCACAGGGAACCAGACTTGCAATGACTGTTGGATTGATCGGTTGGTTGGCGAATGTATCATATCCAACGTAGCGACCAACGGCTGTGTGTTTCTTCATAATGACCGCCCAGTTGAGTGAAACGCCGGTCATCGTTTGGACGCGACCCTTAGCAAAAAGACGATTGAAAAACGGGGACTGATTGTACATCTGGTTCTTAATCGTCTTGATGAAGTGGTCTCGCGTCACATTGTTCAGAAATGCGGTGTCGAGGCCTGCCATTGTGCAAACTCCTTATTTCTTCGGCGGGTACTTCCTGAGATAATCTTGAAGTGCCAGTGCGGTCGCTTCTCTTGTATCCGCCGGGGTGTGTGGTCGTTGAGTTAGTTTCACACCCGCCGCCCCGGGCCCGGGGGCTTTCGCTTTCGCGATTTTGCCTTCAGCAATCTCCTGATTTACAGACTCTTTCAATGACTCTCTCTGGAGCCGAATAATTTCTCGGGCGGATTCTCGGACGATACAACCTGTCCTCCGAATCCCATTTTTCTGCCAGTACTTTGGGTCATTGTATATGGCATCGAGCACTTTCTCATAATCGAAGTTATCAGGATCAATGCCTGTCTCTTGAATCAATGCCTCAACTTCACTCGTTTCCTCGTTCAGCATTTGGTCATTGATAGCATCGGCATTCATCCGCGTTATCTGCGCATCTGCCTGGTGTTGCGCTTCACGCATTGATTGTTTCAGGTCAAAGGTGTTGACTGCACCATCGGAAATCTCGTGCTCTTGCCATTGCTCTTTTGTCCATCCTAGCATGGCTATATCAACACCCATCTTCCTGAAAATATCCCGATAGACTTCGTTTGTGTCAGGGAATTGAACCTCGATCTCTTCTCCTTGACCTTCTGGCGGAGGAACCCGTGTTGCTTGCTTGACCTTCAGTTGTCTGATGGTCTTATCTTTTTCAACTGTCCCCTTACGCCAGTTAGCGAGAAGTTCATCCATCGTCGCGCCCTTGTAGACGGACGATTCAGGATCATCTGGATCAATCTTCAGAATGAAATTCCCCGCTGCATCCTGCTCGACTCCTTCGAGTGTGATTGCCTCCTCTTCTGTTGGCTCCGGTTCTACGAGTGGTTCAGCTACTACTTCTTCAGCAGGTTCTACTTTGGGTTCGTTGTCAAGCCCACCCTTCGGCTCTTGTGGAGCCGTGTCATCCGCTGCTGCAACGGCTGGCTGGGAAAGATCGTCTGGCATAATACTCCTTTGGGCTTGTGGCCCTATCTGGATGTTAATGCCTCTGGTGAAAAGATTGCGACTTCAGTAACAGTTGGAAGTCGCTTCGAGTTATCAGAGAATAAATCAGAAAGCCTCTGGAGAATAGATACAATCTCGCTAAAGTCCCCGCCCGTTAAATCCATCGAGTCGGCAGTTCTTGGTATCCACTCTCCAAGAGTAATCAGAGGGCCACCAATGATATAGTCGGGGGATTCAACACTACCGTCATGGATGGCATACTCAGAGGATTCAACAACACCAGCATTTGTAAGACGATGCGCGAATCCATGTGCTGCTACAATAATCATTTGGCTTTCTCCTTTACTGTGGGAAGATTCCCTAACTATCTTGTCAGAAAGATGTCGTGCCTTATAGCTGTTGGCCATCTTTCTACGGGTTTCTTCAGAGTGATGCGTTCCAGGTTCCATCGCTTGTCCTTAACAATGTAGCGGTAACACGTGCCCGCATTTGTGACAGAAGGACCCCTTTTTGTTAATCGCATGGGATGTAACCTTGCCACACATAGAGCAGAAAAGATTTATATCGTGCCCCGACAAAACACGGAGATCGTCCTCTGTGAATCTCTCTCGGATAGGAATTTCTCTCCACTTTCCCCATGCAAAGAATTTTCTTTGCGGCCTTATATCAATTCCACTAATTGCTGGAATCTTCTCAGGCGGATAAAAAGGCGGAAGCCCAGGGATATTGTTTGGGTTCGACTTAATAGCACGGTCATAGTCACGTTGCTCTGCGTCATTCTCAAAGTGCATCTCTTGTTTATGCACCCTCGCCGCCATTAGTGCAGCCCGATATCCGGGATGAGTATCCGGTTTGCGCGGGTCAACTTTGCGTTCTTCAGATTTTAAGAAGACTTCCACAGAAGAATCCTCACGGTATTTTTATTTTGAATGACTTAGGTGAAGCCACTTTTTGGATATTGCCTTTAAGCAGCGAGAGACGAGCTATCACCTTTGTCTTATCGTATTCGCCGTCTCTTATTTCATATGCCTCTGGCCCCCGCAACTGAGTGACTTTCGCTGTGGCAATCAATGTCACTGTCTGGTTGAGTTTCAGATCCTTCAGGGCCTCGAATTGGTCACTGGAGATTGTCACCTCCGGGTATCTGACTACGGCTTTTGATG
>Ga0210043_1002362_pt1 | contig 12651 bp, 12 predicted proteins | sample CryGeymet201501t_FD_183990 | JGI IMG/M metagenome (GOLD analysis project Ga0210043, IMG submission 183990) | Groundwater microbial communities from Crystal Geyser aquifers in Utah, USA - Crystal Geyser metaG 2015-01t (SPAdes) (version 2) | ecosystem: Environmental > Aquatic > Deep subsurface >... | reverse complement strand
ACTTACATAACTCCATAAAATTACCAACGATATGCAAGACCAACCATAAAGCGTGGCCCAGCCACTTTCTTGGTGTAGTTTTCCCCATCTTCATATTGATAAGATTCAGAACGAGTGTAGTAATCTAGAATGGCACGTCCGCCAAATCCTTCTTTAGTGAAGTACTTGGCCCCTACTCCTAGGAAGACAAAACTTGCTGTTCCGTTAACCGTCGCTTCACTTTGGGCCGCCACGGTGTCTGTCGAAACAGTATCAGAAGCTTTACCAATACCAAGTCCAAAAGTTGCGAAATAAACAGGCGTATTAAAAGTTAATGGAGGTCGATTAAAGTGATAATTGACCATGCCACCATATTCCGAAATAGAGTTTTGAATCTGACTGCCTTGAACAGAGTTTGATTGCACAGAAGAATTATGCAAAAAAATGGCGACAGAAAGATTACTCAATAAACTGCGACGATCGTACTTCATATATTTTTCAAGACCGAGAGAAAAATCTATATTGGCCAGCTGACCGGTTGAAGTTCCGTTGGTTCCAAGATCTGAAGACGTTGAAAAATTATTAAAGTGAAGAAGTCCAAAAACTTCCAATGTTCTTTCATAAGACATCCCACTCTCATCAAAGACTTCTTTTTGAAGAGGTGTCTTTGACAAAGTTCCCATGTCGTCACGTTCTTCTGGAGAGAGATCCGTTCTTTCTGCGACCATTTCACTTTCCACACCAAGAGATGAATCATCACCTCGAGACAAACGAACTTCCATATCTGTGGCATCTGGAGTTAAAACTCTAGTCGGATCATCTGTGGTTTTGAGCGGGGAAGATATTTTTAGTGAAATGACTTTTTCAGGAAAGACCTGATCATTATCAACGATTCGATAGAGCGCCCAAACAGAACGTGTCGGTGAAGCTTTAACCAATTCCCCTCTTGCAATCACACCTGTCGTTAAAAAAAACTTCGCGTGATCTCCGACCACTAAACCATCTTCAAGTCCTCGATTGACGAGCACTGTCTTTTTTGAATTAGATACTTTGAGCAACCTTCCGGTTAATTTCTCATCAATCTCTAAAGCTAATGCAGCTGAAGTGAATAATGAAAATAAACTCAATGTCATGATGATCTTGTTCATCATACTCTCTCCCTAAAAGTAGGCACCAATTCCGAAACTCATTTTTAATTGGTTAGTCGTAAAGCTAGACGTAATATCGTCATCAACTTCATTGATAGTATTATGCCTTACAGTTTCGCCTGTAATTTGAAAATTAAATCCAAGACCTAGCTTTACCAGCTCATTTCTTTCATCACCTGAACGGAAACGATATTTGACTCCAAGTTGCCAAGATGGAAAGGCAACAAATTGCCAATCGTAGTCCTTACTTAAATCAGGACTATAAGACTGAGCATTACCTCTTCTAAAACCAAGACCCAGATAGGGTAAGTATTTTTTAATTCCTGTCGGAGAATTCCAAAAGTACCAATGGAGATAACCTTTTAAACTTCCCTCTTCCATTCGAATATTAGTTCCACCAACATCGTAATGACCAACTCCGCGCTCTAGTTCTACTTCCAAAGCAAAATCACGAAGCTTAGGAGTTGTTTGAAGCAATTGATATTCATAGGCCAAGGACACAAAATAATCTGTTCCTTGAAAATTTGGATCTTCTGCTGTGGTATGCGTTGATAGGGCAGAAGTATAACGGAAAGTGATATCATGCCCCGATCTCTCTCCAAGAGCTTGACGTTGACGTTCACGCTCTTCTGCTATTCCTGATTGAATAAAAAACTTTCTTAACTGCTGATCACTCATACTGGCTGAGTACATTGGCCCTTCACGCTTTATCTTTTGAATCGCTTCTTTTGAAACAGAACTTGGATTCAATTCATCTTCGATCATTTGCTGGTAAATGCTATTGCCACTATTGTAATCGGGAGCGAGATTGGCCTTATCTCTTTCTATTTCATAATACAAACCGGTTTTTCCGTACTTTAGATTATTAATTTTTTCGGCACTATTTTCAGCAGTAGAACTAAAAACGTTATCTTCTCTTTCGCGTTTGAAAGGTTCATTATCGTTTGGAATAGGATTGCTTAGTCTTGCACTCTCCACTTCTTGTTCGTATTCAGGATCCCATTGTTTATTTTTACTAACAGAATAATCGGTATTTTCAATAACCTGAACATCTTCACGTTTTGCAATTTGTGTACGATTAAGTTCTGGCCCAGCAACGTGTTCTGATTGTCCTTGAATAATTTCTGATGGAACAGGAGTGTTTGAACTTGATTCAATTGCGCGAGCTCTTTTTGTAGTTCTCAATTTTATTTTTCTTCGAACATCATTCGAGGACAATTGCATTAACAGTCGTGCACCTGGCGTTAAGTAACTATAACTTTCCACTTCTCTTAAAAACCAATACGAACGATCAGGGTGAACTTTAATCACTTCTGCTTTAGCAACTTTGATGAACTGAGGATGATTCTCCCCTTGCGAATCATTATCTTGAATGTACAGATAGGCCCAATCGCCAAGTTCTAGTCCTTCGAGTCGACCAAAATTGATAAGGGCACTCTTTTTACTTGAAGATAATTCAAGCAGAGTTATTCCGATAAAATCGGGAGTTTGGGCCCACGCTAGAGAAGCCTGAGCTAATAAAAAGACCGTGACTGTAAAAAAATATAGTTGTTTCAAGCCCTTTTATTCTAACATGCCGAAAGCAGATAGGGAGAAGAGGCAGAAGTTGCATGGGGTCATACTCTTGTCTAGACACCTAAGATTGCCTAATCGTTAAAGATTTTCTATAAAGGATTAACTTTTTAAGGGATATTTATGGCCAAGAAACACATGAAACAAGTTTTTCGTTACAAGTGCACAATTACTGAAGAGGAATTCAAGACAACTCGCAAAGCTCCAAATCCCGACGAATTAGTTTCAGTATCGGCTTATTATCAATTGCATCCCGATCAAGATGATCGCCCTGAGCGCATTAAAATTGAACAAAAACAAATTGAAGAAGCTGCCAAAGCTGGTGGCGATCTTTTCGCGGCCCTTCAAGCCGGTGCTGGCGATACTTCAGAAGAATAATTTTTAATACAAGACAAAGGTAAAAAAGTGGAAAAAAGAGAAGTTATCATCATCGGTTCTGGTCCTGCTGGACACACTGCTGCCCTTTACACTTCAAGAGCAAACTTAAAGCCTCTTGTGATCGAAGGACATGAGCCAGGCGGACAATTAACAACGACTACTGATGTTGAAAACTTTCCAGGATTCCCTGAAGGCATTATGGGACCTGACTTGATGGTTAAGATGAAGGCCCAAGCTCAAAGATTTGGGGCTGAATACCTGACAAGTATGGTTACTGAAATTAATTTATCAAAACGTCCTTTCGTTATGAAAACTGAGGATGGAAAAGAGTTTGAAGCCCAAACTGTCATTCTTGCAACAGGAGCTTCTGCCAAATATTTAGGACTCCCAAACGAAAAAGAATTAATTGGTAAAGGCGTTTCGGGCTGTGCAACTTGTGACGGATTTTTCTATCGCAACAAAGTAGTCCACGTCGTGGGTGGTGGCGATACAGCTATGGAAGAGGCCAACTTCCTCACTCGCTTCGCGAGTAAAGTTTATTTGGTTCACAGAAGAGACACTCTTCGTGCTTCAAAACCAATGCAAGATCGCGTTTTAAATAATCCTAAAATTGAAATGGTATGGAACTCGCAAGTCGTTGAGATCATCGCTGATGCGACAGGTGTTACAGCGATCAAAGTTGAAAGCACTAAAGACGGCACAATCACTGAAAGACAAACTGATGGCCTCTTTATGGGCATCGGGCACACTCCCAATACATCGTTTTTAAAAGGCCAACTCAAGCTTGATAGCAACGGTTATATCCAGACCAAAGAGGGTCATCCTGACACCTCTGTAGCTGGTGTCTTTGCCTGCGGAGATGTACAGGACCCTTATTACCGTCAGGCGATTTCTGCCGCTGGAAGTGGTTGTATGGCCGCTATTAGAGCTGAAAGGTTCCTCGAAGAACATCAATCATAATTTATTGATTTTAAAGTCCAAACGTCCTACTCAACTTATAATTTCTAACAACTGAGCAATGCTCATTTGACAGTCGTTTTTAAAATCTGAAACAATAAAACAAGTCTTCAAATTGAATCAATGGATGATTCAAGGAGACCACAAACCAAGCAGCAAAACCAAGGATGGTGTCATGCTTTTTTCTTTCAACAATCTCGAAGTTAAAATCTCCTCTGAAACAAAGACTTTATTCGTTTTTATTCAACCGGAAAGATTGAATCTCGAAACCTTGTTTGAACTCGAAGGACTCACACAATGGCTTCAATCGCATATTGAAGTTCAGTCAGTTGTTATCTCAAATGAACATGCTCTTTTCCCACTCTCACCTAGCGATGAAACGCTTAACAGATGGAGTGTTGATCAACTTAAGAATTTTCAACAAAAACTTTCTCGTGTTGTTTGGGCCTTCCATAAAATTCCTCAAACAGTCATCGCTGATTGTAAAATGGGCACGGATAGTTTTGGCATTGAACTCGCTCTCTGTGCCGATATTGTCTTACTCGACTACGAAGGCGAAATGCATTTCGATTACCTTGAAAAAGGTATCGTTCCTATGAGTGGTGGCGTCTCATTATTGGCCGAAGCTGTAGGTGCTCACCGTGCTCGTCGCTGGTTGCTCTCGACAAGCAGCATTTCGAGTGAAGAACTCGAAGCTTGCGGATGGGTTCAAGCGATTAACGATAGAGAACAAATTGTCGATATACTCAAAAAAATTAATCAACAATCTTCCATTGCTCGAATTCAATTGAAACGTCAGTGGCAAGAATGGTTCTCTCCAGTTCACAGCAAAATTGATGAAGTGGAATCTCCTTTTGCATTGGCGGCTCATCAATCAGAAGATTACAAAAGACCATTTCGTCAAGAAAGCTTCGCGAATGCTCGAGAAGTCGCATTGAAAATGAGAGCGAAATCAGCTGATAGTTCAACTCATTAATTTGTCTTAAGAATCAAACCTGAATAGTGAACGAAGTTCATGACCAGAGAGATCTTTAGAGGCGTTTAGTAATGAAGGAGTGATTCCCATCAGGAATCCTCCACCCCCGGCACCACAAAGTTTCAAAAAATAGGACTTGTCTTCGAGGCCTTGTTTCCAAATGTCGCGATAGAGTTTAGGAATCATCGGGTTAAAATGTTCTAACTGAAAACGAGATAGTTTCTCAAAATACTTGAGCATCTCTTTGGTTTGTCCTTCGAGAAATGATGTAATACAACCATTGGTGATGGGAGAGAGTTCTTCCATGCAAGCAAGTCTAAAATCTTCATTTTTACATTTTTCTAAAAAGAGGTTCACTAAAGGTTCTGTTTTTCGAGAACGACCAGTATTCAAAAGAAAGAGTGAGCCCTTCCCTTCATTATAGCGTGGTAATTCCACTGGCCCCAAGGTCTTATCAATCAGTAATGATTGATTAATATAACTAATCAAAGGATCGACGCCTGAGCTTGAACCATGAAAATGAGACTCCATTTTAGAGAGAAAAACTTTAAGCTCATTGATGGAAACAGTATTCTTTTTACGTGAGCAACCATAGCGATCATAGACTGCTGCAACCAGGGCTCCTGAACTTCCAACGCCATAGCCTTGAGGAATGGTCGAATCGAAATACAATCCTTGGGAAACATCAAATTCAAATGAAGTCACGTCAAAAGGAAACGGCAACTCATCTCTGAGCGCCAATGTTTTCATATAATCGGCCAAAGACTTAAGCTCTGGATCTCTGCCACGCTCGCCTTCTCTTGGAAAACTCAAATGACCTTCAAAAAGCGCATAAGGTATGGCCAAGGCCTTACTTTGCATAATGACTGAATATTCTCCGAAGAGCAGCACTTTCGAATAAAAAGAAGTCTCTGATTGACTAGACATTATGTTTCTCTCTGCGAGGGCCATTGCCTAATTGATCATGAATAATATTCTTAGCAAAAGGCTTTAACTGTGAATTAATAAATTGGTGAACGCGATACTCTTCATGCTTTGGATAAAGGATATGAAGATTTGGACCTGCATCGAGGGTAAAACAAACTTGAGTTCCCGTCTGCGCTCTAAAAGTTCGCAATAGGTCAATGGCGCGAAGAGTATCGGGCTTCATCAAAATAAATGAAGGCTCACTCGTCATCATAAGACTGTGAAGTTCGAGCGCTTCAATTTCGACAATCTTTTCAAACTCAGACCATTTGCCCGACTCTAAATAAGATAAAGTAGAAATGGCCCTCTTTTCAGCAGTGGCGAAGCGAAGTTCGCGGTAAGGATGATGATCCATTAAAGCGTGTCCAGCTCGTGAAGAAACACTCTTTTCACCGCTATCGATAATTATGATGCTGTCGTTGATTTCTTGAAATGTTGGATGCAATAGAGATGAAAGATTGAGAGCTTCCTCAACAGTAGAGCCTTTGACTTCAGCACAACTTCCCCACCACGCAAGCTTAGGAAAAAGTGAACGCGAGGCCGAACCAGAACCTAATCTCGCCCAATGAGAGGCATTGATTAAGAATGCTTCCTCATTATCAAGAGTTTGATTCCATTTTTGGCAAAGACTTAAAAGACATAAACTCAAAGCGGCCATTGATGAAGCACTTGAGGCAATACCGGCCGAGTGTGGAAATGAATTCGAACTTTTAAATTGATAAGAATATCTGAGGAGATTGGGCTCTTCATTCGCCCACTTCTCAATCACCTTAATAACTTTTTGCTGAAAACTTGGCCAAACTTGACCTTCAAACAAGTACTCTACTGAGAATTGACCTGATTCAGTGGCCATCATTGACGTGGTGGTTCGTGAATTTTCTAAGGTAAAACTAAGTGAAGGGTTCGCAGGAATTTGATCACCCCCAAGTTTTCCCCAGTACTTTACCAAAGCAATATTTGAAGGAGCACTCCATGCTGTCGTAAATGGTGTTTGATTAGTGGTAAGTGACATTACCATCCTGATTTTGATGCTCATTCTCATTTCTCATCAAGATGAGTTCCGAAAATGCAATCACTGGGCCCATTCCCTGCAGAGTAAAATAAGCTTCTGTCGCCTCTTGAGAACGATTTGAAGTGACGAGCATGAAGTCTCCACCCCATGCGCCAAGCGACTTAACCTTGCCCCAATAATCGTTAAAGAATTGTGTCTGAATAGGCTCAACACCTAATGCATCAGCAACGATCATTTCATGGTCGGCAACTAAGCTTTCAAATTCTACTAACGTTTGACTCTCGAGCATTTTCTGTGAAATTTGAGTGAGGTCTTGTATAATTTGATTCTTTTCTAGATTTAATTTTTTATAGCGAGCAATACTCTCGCGAGAGTTTTGCTTTCTTCCTTGATAAACAAAAAAGAGCGATTCTCTATAAGGAGGATTGAAAACAATGGGCGACCAGTAAGGACCGGAACTATTGCGTTGATAAAAAATAGGACCTTCGGATTGAGCACAAGCAATATCGTAGCCTGAACCACCAAAAGTTTTAAAAAGAAGTTCAAAGGGAGAAACATAGGCCCACTGAGCGATATTATAGATTAGTGATGAACTAGATCCGAGTCCCCAATCAACAGGAAATTCGAGGTCTGTTTCGACCAAAACATTGCTCTCTTCTCTTAAAAAATGTTTATTTTGTTTGCGTGCTTCGAGCAAAATCTTTTGCAATAAAAGCGCCGCTTCACTTGGACTTTCATCTAAACATTTAAAGCGCCAAAGATCATAACGTGATTCAAACCAAAGATTACCACTTGAATCATAAGAACGCCAAGTAAGAATGGCATCATCAAAACTTGGAGTATATTTTACGTTTAACGTTTGTCCTAGCAAAGTAGGAAGGGCGATACCTTTGGCACCATCCATAATGAAATATTCACCGGACAAGAGTAATTTCCCATGACCAAAGTATGTATGATCATATTTTGTTTCTCTCAATCGCGGGCGTTGACTTGATATAGTCGATTCAAATGACATCATTGTAAATTCCTTCTTTGAGCTAAGAAATCACGGACTGACTTAAAAGAGATAATCTCGTTCTCGAAATAATCTCGAGCGATGATGATTTCATCTTCGCTGGCTTCAAAGTGCTTTAAAATATTCATTAAATGCATTTTCATATGACCTTTTTGAATTCCCGAGGTCACTAAAGATCGTACGGCGGCAAAATTTTGAGCAAGGCCAATGGTCGCAGAAATTTCCATCAATTGAGTCGCACTTGGATTATCAAGCAGATCAAGCGACATTCTGGCCATGGGATGAAGAGAAGTTAATCCTCCAACTGTTCCAAGTGACAAAGGAATATCTAGCCAAAAACGGAATTGACCATCGACGATTTCCGCATGAGAGAGAGATTGATAACTTCCCTTGTGAGAAGCATAAGTATGCGCACAGGCTTCCACTGCTCTGAAATCATTTCCAGTGGCCAACACCACGGCGTCAATGCCGTTCATAATACCTTTGTTATGAGTCGTTGCTCTGTATGTATCCAATTCGGCGATACGAATAGCACGCATGAATTTTTCAGCAAATACTTCTGGAGTCATATCGTGACTCTTGTCATTGAGTTCAGAAACAGGGCAACTGACTTCAGCACGAACTAAGCAATGAGGAGTATAATTTGACAGAATCGCCATCACGATCATCAGCTCTTCATCTTGAAATTGTGCAGACATTAAATTTTTAAAGGTACGTCCCAAAGCTTCAAGCAATGTATTGATGAAATTCGCCCCCATTGCATCACATGTTTCAAATGTGACGAAGAGTTGGAAGAGACCAGGTTCTTCAGTTGTACGATTCACCAGTTTAATATCACGAATACCACCACCACGACTTTTCATATTCACTTCGAGTGGAGACATTTCTTCGAACAATTGAGGTTTAACGCTGTTAAAAAAGTTTTCAATTTTTGAAGTTTCGCCATTCCAAATCATATGGACTTGACCAACTTTCTCAGTACCAATGATCGTCGTCTTAAAACCGCCACGGGTCTGCCAAAACTTAGCTGCTTTTGAAGCCGCAGCAACAACTGAACTTTCTTCAATGACCATAGGAACGCAATAAAGCTTGTCATTAATGAGAACATTTGGAACGACCCCATATGGGAAAATAAAATTTGAAATGGTGTTTTCTGAGAATTCATCAAAAAGTTGCTGTTGTTTTTCTTCTTTGATCCAAAAAGATTTGAATGTTTCTTTTTTGACCGATGAATTCGATAAATAAGATTCGACCAGGAAATCGATCTTTTCTAACTTTGATAATTTAGAAAATCCTTCAATGGGTTGCAATCTCAACTCCTCGATGTTGAAGATAAGCCTTTCCGACAGAGAGACCTTCAATTTGATTTTTTGTATATTTAACTAATTCTGGATAACTCACAGCTGCTCGATCGAGAAAAGCTTTTGCTTGACCGTAAACAGAGTTTCCACGACAAGAATCAATCAGACTTAGCCCGTCCATGAAATTTGAAATTCCACCTGAAATAATAAATTCCTGGCACTTGATTTCATCTTGATGACGGATCAGATTTTCGTTCACGAACTCGACCATTTCTTGAGCTGTATGACCTACACAAGCGAGAGGAAGAAGCTCTTCTCTCTGTCCACTTTGATCGCGGAGATGCTCGAGATAGGAGAAATTGGTTCCCCCAAATGCTCCAAATTCAATAGCGGCCAACGGCAATTTCATCAATTCAAGTAAGGATTGTGGTCCCATTCCTTGACCAACTTCTTTTACGATAACGGGATATTCAGTTGATTTCAATAATTCAGTAATTGTTAAAAGCGGAGATATTTGTAAACGATCGCCTTCTGGTTGCAGCCATTCCTGGAGAGGATTGACGTGAATGATAAGACCAGTAGCACGAAGCTTTTTAACGAGTTCATGAATGCGATCAGTTTGTTGTGAAAAAACCAGTCGTTCAATTTGGGCAATTCCGAGATTAGCAAAAAAGGGCAAACCTTCTCCAATCGTATCGCGCAAATTAAAATCGGAAAGGGTTTCTTCTGATTTAAGCAAAGGACGACATGAACCAAGGCCCATTCCTAAACCAAATTCAGCACAGAGTTTTGCGAGATTGAGATTAATTGTTTTTGCTTTTTCAGTTCCGCCCGTCATGGAAGAAATCCAAAGCGGAGCTAAAAGCGTGTGATTGATAAATTTTTTGGCAAGTCCAGAACCTGGTCTTGGATGAGGATTGAGCATAGGTTCATAATAAAATCGTTGATCACGTGCACTTGCTTTCACTTGGGCCTGTGTCGACAATTCAATATGACCAGCCTTGCGCTGTCCTAACACTTGATTTTCAGTCATTTTTCCCCTCTTAAACTGAAAGTTTTTTAACATGGAGGGCAAGGGATCGTCATTGAATAAATGTTCACCAGGACTGAACGGGAAATAGTTATAAACGCGGGGCGATAACTACAATAAATTCTCTTTTCTCACTTGGAATTTTACTCATAATTTTAACCACTTGGCCTCTCAAACCCAATTCATTTGAACTATTCAAATCGAGCCCTAAATAGAGCTCTCTGTTCATTCCTGAGGCCGACAGCTCTTCGAGTACTTTTTTGAGTCTATAAGGGGCATCCATGAGAATAAGAGTTTCAGGCATATTCAGCACGTCTTTGTAGAACTTTGCTCTTTCATCTGCCTTTTGCGGAGGAAATCCCAAAAAGCGATATTGATTGTGAGGAAAGCCCGACATAGCGAGAGCAAGTGCTATCGAATGAGGAAAAGGTGTCGCTGTCACTCTGATTTTCTGTTGATGACAAAGATCGACCAATTCCATTCCTGGATCGCAAAAGGCCGGTAGACCACCGTCGCTCATCAAATATATTTTTGAACCATTTTTCATGGCCTGAACCATATCGTTCATGATCTCGTCACGTGTGTGTTCGTTGTAAGCAACAAAGCGTTCAATCCACTCTCGTGGCATTCCCCATCGAAGCCAGCGTTGCCTTCCTGGCTTTAAATCTTCAACTAAAATAAGAGTATTCTCTGGATTATGTTCTAAATCGAAAAGAATTCGCTCTTTGGCGGTAGATTCGAGTTGAGACTCTTCATCAATAGGGGTAGGAACTAAGATAAGCATGGCCTCACCTTAAAATATGAGTTGAATTGTGACAAGTGATAGCATGAACAATTTAGTGATTTTTATCCAGTCCCCACCAGGGTTGAGTGAAGTTGTGCTTGATGAATGGACTGACAAAGCGGCCCAACTTCACTTAACTTTTCAAGTATTGAAGTTTGAACAGTCCGGCATCGAAATCCAGACTGATAAAAACTCGCTTGCCATTATTCTCCCCTATTTAAAGACACCCAATCGCGTGCTTATTCGAATCGAACATTTTAAGGCGCGAGACTTTCCGAAGCTATTTACCAAAACTAAAAAAATCAATTGGCTCCAATGGATGGCCGACGTTCCAGAAAAAATCCGAGTGACGTCATCACAATCAAGACTCATTCATTCCGACAGAATCGAAGAAACCATTCGAGATGCCATTGCCCAATTCTTTCGCGCTCAACCACCAAAAAAAGTGCTTCAGCAAAAATGGGCCAAAACTCCTAGTGAACTTTTTGTCAGACTTTTAGACGATGAAGTTCTTATCTCTATCGATGCTGCCGGCGAGCGACTTGGAGTGAGAGGTTATCGCAATCATGTAGCGCCAGCTTCCATACGAGAAAATTTAGCAGCGGCTTGCTTGAGTGCCTTTCTTAAAAATGATATTTTAAAATCATCTTATATAATTGCAGATCCCATGATGGGCGCAGGAACAATTCTGCTCGAGGCCAGTGAATGGAATCAACCAAATCTCAGTCGACTGTATTATTTTAATCATTGGAATTCATTAGACGGCAATAGCAATGAGTTAAAAGCAAATGAGTTAGTGCTAGTGGGAAGTGACCAGTCCGCTAAGATGATTGAGACGACGAAACAAAATATTCTAAATCTAAAAACGACTAAGAGAGAGTGGAAGATCGTCCTTGAGGATTTTCTCGAGTCTAAAACTCAATATCCCGAAGTCCAATGGGTGCTAAGTAATGCCCCTTATGGAGAGAGACTTGAAGTTGAAGAAGGCTTTTTCATGAAGATGATTCCTGCTCTAAAGTATCGGTATCCCAATGCTAGGATTGCGCTTCTTTTACCAAATGATAAATGGAAATCAACACGCTCTAAAAATCAAAAAATTGTCGACTTTAAAAATGGTGGACTCGAAGTTAGTTTGCGAGAAATTCTCTTCTAGTTCAGGAATTGGGCGAAAGCGTGATCGACAGTTCCCCAGTGATTGGTCTCTTGAGAACTTAGTTCAATAAAAGTCGTTCCTGCTTTTGAAGGAACGCTCGACATCCCCTTTAATTTCTTGAACGATGACTTCAAACTTTTTTGAATAGCTTCATTTTGAACTGCAGTAGGAGTTCCTTTAATATAATAAGAAACCCATTTTTTGAGAGGTTGATTTTCAAATTGGCTCAATTGATCGGAGTTCCCATAAGCAGCGTCAATCATCGTGACACTCTCGACATTGAGTTTTTTATCCATCGCTCTCTTTGCAAGAACCCGATAGGCACCAGAATGGCCAAGTAAATGCATATTCGACTTTGTGCTTTTCTCAGTCATTAATTC
>Ga0210043_1002361_pt1 | contig 12654 bp, 12 predicted proteins | sample CryGeymet201501t_FD_183990 | JGI IMG/M metagenome (GOLD analysis project Ga0210043, IMG submission 183990) | Groundwater microbial communities from Crystal Geyser aquifers in Utah, USA - Crystal Geyser metaG 2015-01t (SPAdes) (version 2) | ecosystem: Environmental > Aquatic > Deep subsurface >... | reverse complement strand
CAGGAGCTGGCCGCCTCGGCCGAGCGGGTGGCCGCCGTCACTGAGGCCCAGGTCCGCCAGGCCGTGGCCCTCGGGGAGCTCGAGGCCCCCGAGGCCGCCAAGCTGTCCGCCACCCTCCTGGGCCGCCGGGACCTGGTGGCCCACGCCGTCCTGGATCTGATCACTGGCGCCCGCCGGGGCCGGTAGGCTATTGACACCTTCACCGCCCCTGGCCTCTACTACCTGGGAGACCATGACCACCAAGCCCGCCGCCGCCCCGCCTCCCTCCCGCCCTGTGTCCGGCCGGGTGGTGAAGGCCGAGACCGTGACCCGGGCCGGGATGGAGGAAGGCCGGGTGTGGGTAGAGGCCTACCTGCCCTTCGACCCGGCCGCCTTCGCCGCCTTCACCCGGAAGGCCCTGGAGCTCGGGGGAGGCCCCGAGGGCTACCGCGCCGCCCAGGCCGCCGACCCCGAGCTGGCCCGGAAGGCCCTGGACCCGATCGACGCCCACGGGGAGGCCATGCTGCCCGAGGACCTGGAGACCCTGGCCGATCGCTTCCTGGTGGAGTCCAGGAAGATCGACGTCATGCACGACGAGCAAGCCCGGGTCGGGGTTTCGGTGGTGGGCTCCTTCCTGAACACGGCCGAGGTGGGATCGCCCAACTTCTACCCGGGATCGTGGGTGGTCACCCTCAAGGTGGAGCCCTGGACGCCCGAGTTCAAGGCGATCAAGGCCGGGACCCTGAACGCCGTGTCCTTCCAGGCCGTGGTCCACAAGGTCCCGATCGTGGTGGCCGCCCTTCCTTCCGCCAGCGTGGAGCCCTGATCATGGACCTGGATCGCTTCCTGTCCCTTCCTGGAACCGAGGACGGCCGCCGCGTGGTGACCCTCCTGGCCGATCCCACCATGACCGCCCCGGACGGGACCCCGGCCGGGTTCCTGTCCCTGGTGGACAAGGGGGCCAACCTTCGCCGCTTCCAGGTGGTGAAGGCCTCCGAGCTCGAGCCCGCCACCCCCCCGGGGGACCTGCCCCAGGCCTGGCTCGGCCGCTTCCTGACCGCCCTGGGCCTCGGGAACCTGGTGGCCAAGCTGGCCACCAAGGCCGACGCGCCCGCCCCCCTGACCTTCGACGCCGCGATCACCGCCGAGCGCCTACGCCGGACCCGCTGGGAGGCCACCGACGCCCTGTGGGACGTGATCGGGAACGTCATGGCCAGCGATCTCGAGGACAAGGCCGGCGCGATCTCCCTGGCCCTCGGCCAGTTTTCGGCCACCGTCATGGGCCTGGTCTCGGCCGTCCTGGCCACCAAGGCCGAGGACCGCGCCGAGGTCTTGGCCGTCCTCGAGGCCGGCCCCGAGCTCGAGATCGGCCAGGTCTCCAAGGCCGGCCGGGTGATCAGCGCACGCAATCAGGCTACGATCGAGTCCGCCCGGGCCGCCCTGGCCCAGGCATCGGCCGCCCTCGAGGCCCTGATCGCCCTGGCCTCCCCCCCCACCGACCCCGCTTCCAAGGCCAACCCGGCCGATCCCCTGGAGGACTTCATGAACGCCGCCACCCTCGAGATCCTGGCCACCAAGGCCGCCGACAACGCGATCAAGGCCGCCAAGGCCGCCGGGGTCACCGTCCCCGCCGAGCTCGCCACGGTCGGCGCCACCGCCTCCACCGAGGTCTACAAGGCCGCCGTCATGGGCCCCCCCCAGGCCGCGATGCCCACCAACGCCCTGGCCCAGCAGATCGCCCCCACCAGCGTCCAGGGCCAGGTCCAGGACCCGGCCGCCATGTTCGCCCAGGTCCTCGGCCAGGTCTCCACCCTGGCCACCAAGGTGGACGAGCTCACCAAGGCCGTGAACGGCCACGGGGAGGGGGAGACCCGGGAGCCCGGGATCCTCGAGCTGGCCACCAAGGCCGCCGAGCTGGCCGACCTGACCGCCGGGAAGGTGGCCAAGCTCGAGGGGACGCCCGCCGCCCCCCGCGCCGCCGGTGACCCGCCCCCCGTGGTGACCCGCAAGGCCGGCCAGGCCGACCCCACCGACGCCACCTGGAAGGGCTCGGCCCTCCAGTTCACCGGCCAGGCCTCGAGCTGATCACCCCACCCGGGGGCCGGGGTAGCCGGCCCCCTCACCCCCCGCCCACCCCCGTCCACCCGTCACCGCCCCGGCCCCAGGCCGGTCCTACTGGAGCTCCACCATGTCCACCCGCGCCCTCCTGGCCCGTATGGGATCGAGCCTGGCCGCCCTCGGGGTCGGCCTCGACTCCACCGACGCCGAGGCCGTCAAGGCCGCCAAGGCCCTGACCCCCACGGTTCCCACCACCGCCGACCTGGCGACCGACAACTTCATGAATCAGCCCCAGGTGGACGCCCTGGTGGATCTGACCTTGAGCCAGTCCGGGTGGCTGTCCGCCGTGTCCCTCAAGCAGAAGGGCCAGCGGAGCGGGACGATCCCGCGCATGGTCCTGAACGACGTGGTGACGGAGGGGGTGGCCGAGAACGCCGGCGCCACGCCGTCCACCGTCCCCGACACCGACGAGATCGCCTACCAGTGTGCCAAGTACCAGGCCACCTGGTACCTGACCCTCGAGGACATCGGGGAGGCCCGCGCCGCCGGTGAAGCCGACTTCGACGGCAAGGTCCGCCGCGCCTTCGGGAAGGCGATGGGGAACGACCTGGCCCGCTGGTTCCTGAACGGGGATACCAGCCTGGCCGCCAGCTCCCGCCTGAACCGGCTCCTGCGCCAGCGGGACGGGATCCTGGTCAAGGCCCGGGCCGGCTCCAACTACCTCCAGACCACCCGGGGGAGCGCCTGGAGCCGGGTGGTGTACCCCGCGATGAAGCGGGCCCTCCCGTCCGTCTACAAGGACGATCCCGATCTCCGCTGGTTCATGCCCGCCGACCTGGACGAGGACTTCGTGTACTCCCTCCAGAATCTCGGGGACGGGGCCGCCCTCCGGGATCGGTCCCTCACCGAGCGGACCCGCTACGCCCCGATGGGGATCCCCCCGATCCTGGTCCCCCAGTGGAACACCGATCAGGGCTTCGCCACCCTGTCCGGCTCCACCGCCGACGCCGACGCCGTGGCCGACGACGGGGACGGGACCCTGACCGCCACCGTGGACACCCTGTTCGGGGGCTACTCCACCGACAACGCCGGCCGGGTGGTGCGGATCACCTGTGACGCCACCGGCCAGAGCGAGGACCTGGTGGTGGTCAACTCGGGGGGCGCCAACAAGATCGCTAGCGCCGGGAGCCTGGGCCAGTCCACGATCTCCACCACCGCCGGCGACTACACCCTGGACCTGGCCGACTGTACGGGGATGATCCTCACCAACCCGGCCAACCTGTTCCTGGTCCTGTGCCGCAACATCCGGGCCTACCGGAAGTTCGAGCAGGAGGCCGAGCGGTGGCGGGTGGACGTCTACTACGAGGCCGACGCCGGGATCTTCAACGATGACGCCCTGGTCCTCCAGGAGGGGATCGTCCCGACTTCGATCACCTTCGGGAGCTGATCCCCGCCCTCGGTGACCCCCGCCCTCCCGTGACCTTCACCAGGCCTGACCGGCCCCGCCCCTGACCCTCCCCACCCCCTTCCTTTGGAGCCTCCCAGCATGGCCGCCCCCCGCCTCTACCAGGTGACCCTCCGCGCCGCCCAGCGCCGGATCGGCTCCACCGTCCTGGTCCGGGGTCAATCCCTGACCTTCCCGATCTCGGCCGACGTGTCCCGGTTCACCAGCGCCCCCCACGTTTGGGACGTGAAGGTGGTCACCGGCCACCGGCCCCGCCAGGAACCGACCCCCGGGACCCGTGGGGGCGCCCCCGTGAGCCCCAGGGCCTCGGCCGCCTTCACCGGCCTGGTGAACCGCCTGGCCGAGGCCGCCGCCACCGCCCAGCGCCTCGAGGCCCCCGACGTGGAGGGCTACCGGGCCATGCTCCGGGGCTCGGCCTCGGACCTGGGGGCCTACCTGGCCCGCGCCCTCGCTGGTGAGGGGGCCGCCTGGGCCCGCCTGATCGCTGATCCCTCCCGGCTCCCGGTGGCCCTCGAGCTCCTGGACGAGCTCGAGGACGCCGAGGCCCAAGTGGGGGCGGACGAGCTCGAGATCGACCCCGAGGCCCTGGCCGCCCTCCCGGTGGACCGTGGGGCCGAGGCCGACGCCGCCGACCCCGAGGCCGAGGCCGAGGCCGAGCGCCTGGCCGGGGGGCTGGACACCATGACCGCCCCCCCGCCGCCTGTGGACCACCTGGCCGCCTTCCGGGCCGCCCTGGTGGGCCTCCAGGAGGGCCAGGAGGGGGTGACCATGCGCCAGGTCCTCGAGCTGGCCAAGGCCGCCGGCCTCGAGGTCCCCCCCGAGCTCCACCGAGTCCGCCGCCGGGACGACCTGGCCACCGCCCTGGCCCAGCTCCTGGCCGCCGCCACCCCCACCCCCCGGTCCTCCGGGGCCCACCCGTCACCCGCCGAGCTCGAGGACTGACCCCGAGCCCTGACCGTCACCGCCTGGAGGTTCCACCATGCCCGTCCTCGATTCCGGCGCCGAGCGCCTGTCCCCCGAGCTCCCCCGCCGCCTCCTGGTGGGGTGCTTCCTGATCCCCGCCATGCTCGCCCTGGCCAGCGCCGATCAGGGGATCGCCGTCACCCCCGGGGTGATCGTCCTGGACGATCACGCCTTCCAGTTCACCGGGGAGGACGATCTGGCGTGCAACGCCGGGAACACCCTGTCGGCCAGCTCCGAGGTCTACACCGACGTGGTGGCCTACTGGAACCCCGCCGCCCAGCGGGGCCAGGTGATCGCCGTGGACGGGGCCGAGGCCCTGACCAGCGCCGGCGCCGTGGCCCCCACCGACGCCGAGGTCCGCGCCGCGCTCCCGGACTCGAGCTACCCCTGGGTCCGCCTGGGCCGGGTCAAGTTCGCCCGCAACTCGGGGGCCGTGGTGACGATCTCCGAGATCGATCACGGGGTCCGCCCCTTCGAGATCACCACCGGCCCCAAGGCCGCCGGCCTGGCCTCGGCCGACCACGATCCCGACGTGATCGCCGGCGCCCTCTACGAGTACGCCGGGGAGCTGGACTTCGAGGTGGACGCCGCCGACCTGGCCGCCGCCGACGTGGTGACCGACTACCCGCTCCCCCTGTTCCACGGGAAGATCGGCCGGACCCGCGCGATCTGTACCAAGGCGATCACCACCGGGGCCAAGGCCGCCGATCTGGACTTCGAGATCGGGGCCGCCGCGATCACCGGTGGCCAGATCGCCCTGGCCGGCGCCTACGCCCTGGGGGCGATCCAGGCCGGCGCCGCCGTCACCGCCGCCAACACCTTCAAGCCCGGGGACACCCTGACTGTGGTGGGGTCCGCCGTGACTCCCTTCATCGAGGGCCGGGTGAAGATCGTGGCCGAGCTCTACCGCCTGGTCACCGTCTGATCCTGGCCGGGCCACCGGCCCCCGTGGTCCTCGAGGGCCCCCGGCCCGGCCCAGCCGGCCGGGGGCCTTCCAGCTCCAGGAGCTCGAGCCCTCCACCCCACCCCACCAGGAGCCCCGATGCCCTCCCCTGACCTGACCGCCCTGGAGGCCGTGAACGCCCTGGCACACTTCGGGGACCAGGACCCCGACCCGGCCGAGGGGGAGGACGGGTGGGAGGCCTCCAGGACGGCCCTCCGGGCCGCAATGGGGGCCGCCTTCGCCAGCTCCCCGGCCGACGCCGATCTCGAGGTGGCCCTGGCCGAGGCCGTGGCCTACCTCGAGGGGGCCACGGGCCGGATCTTCCTGGCTCGAGCTGGGACCCTCAAGGTGGACGGGACCGGGACCCACCGCCTGTTCCTCCCGCTCCCCGTGGTCTCCACGGGCCAGCTCGAGGGGGCCGGGGTCACCGAGATCACGATCGGGGCCGACACCACCCCCCTGGACTCGGACGGCTACCTGGTGAACGACGGGGCCGGCCTCCCGGGCCGTGACCCTCGAGACTCCCCCACGATCGACCTGGTGGCGCCGAGCTCCGGGGGTTCCTTTGTCTCCCGCCCTCCCGGGTTCGGGGGGTGGAGGACCTGGCCCGAGGGGGTCCGCAACGTCAACGTGACCGCCACCTGGGGGTACCTGGACGAGAACGGGGCCACCCCCCTCCTGGCCCGGAAGGCCCTGGCCGGCCTGGCCGTCCGGGCCCTCGGTGGGACCTGGGACGATCGGGACGGCCTGGACGATCTCCACCTGGGGGCCGTGACCACCGAGTCCACCCGGGATCGATCCGTGTCCTACGGGGAGCGGGCCGGTGGTGGTGGGATCACCACCGATCGGGAGCTGGACCTGCTGATCGCCCGGCTCCGGGCCCCGCCGCTCCCCCGTGTTCCTCGAGCTCCCCGCCGCCGAGTCCGGGACGCCCGGGACGCCCTACTCGGCCCCGTTCGGGGTTACTGACCCTCCTGGAGGTTCCCACCATGCCCGAGCTCACCGCCCCCGCCGCCACCGTGGCCGTGACCCGCAACCGCCCCACCAGGACCGCCGACTACGGGCCCGCGCCCGAGGGCCACCCGCGCCACGGCCGGAAGGTGGCCGGACGGCCCGCCAGGTGGACGCGCCAGCTTCGATCCGGCTCCACCTTCCTGGTGGACGCCCTCGAGCTCGAGGCCCTGGAGGCCTGGGCCAAGGCCCACCCCCTCCTGGGCCGGGACCTGGTGATCCGCCGGCTCCCCTCGAGGCCGGCCCAGGTCCTCGAGGCCCCCGCCTTGGAGGCCCCCCAGGCCCTCCAGGAGCCCGCGCCCCAGATCGAGGCCCCCAAGGCCCGCCGCCGGCGCCAGGCCGAGCCCGAGGCCGAGCCCGGCGCCGGGGAGGGCTGATCCGACGTGGCCCGCCTGTTCCACCGTGAGCTGGTGACGATCTCCCCGCTGGACCGCTCGGCCCAGCGGGTGGACGAGCTCGGGGGGGAGCCCTACGCCCACCTGGCCCGGGCCGCCACCGTCCAGCTCCTGGGCCAGGTGGAGGAAGATCGCCGGGGGGAGCGCCGGCCAGGCCAGGGGGGCGCCGAGATCCAGGATGGGGGGGCCGTCACCTTCCGCCTGGCCGACGTGACCGCCTCGAGCTGGACGCCCCAGGCCGGGGACGAGATCCGCCAGGTGGCCGAGCTGGACGGGTCCAACCCACGGGCCGTCCGGTGGTACGTCACCGAGTCCCACCGCTCGGGGAAGCGCCCCCGGGGCCGCCGGGCCGACCTGGTGGTGGTCCGCTTCGCCACCCGGCCGCCGAGCCGGGACCAGGTGGAGGGCCTATGAGCGGGTCCGGGATCAAGCTGTCCGACGACTGGCGCCGCCTCCTGGAGGACCTGGACCCCAAGGCCTTCAAGGCCCGCCTGGCTCGAGGCCTGGCGATCGCCGGCGCCCGGGTGGGCCGGACCTTCGAGCGGGAGGCCCGCCGAGCGATCCGGGCCCAGCAATACGCCCCCAACTCCCCGGTGACCGTGATCCTCAAGGGCTCGAGCACGCCCCTGGTGGACCGTGGGGACCTGTTCCAAGGCCTGACCTGGGCCCAGCCGGACCCCTACACCGTCCAGCTCGGGGTCATGCGCCGGGCCGTGGGAGACAAGGGGATCAACGTGGCCCTGATCCTTCACGAGGGGGCCACGATCAACGTCCGCAAGTACCCCCAGGTCCGGGCCAAGGTTTGGGCCATGACCCGGGACGCCCTGGGGGCCGAGCGCATGGCCGCCCTCACCCCCCGCTCCCGGAAGGCCGTCAAGGGGGCCGCCCACGCCCTCGGCCTGTCCGCGCCCCAGCGCCGGGCCGCCTTCGCCAGGATGGGACGGGGCCGAGCTCCAGGGGGAACCGGGTCCGACGTCTGGATCATCCCCGCCCGGCCCTTCGTTACCCGGCCGATCGAGGCCCCCGCCTTCGGGACCGCCGTGGTGGAACACTACGGCCAGGCCGTCCGGGCCGCCTTCGGTGGGAGGTCCTGAACATGGCCCGCCAGCTCCAGGCCCTGGTGATCTCCCTGACCCTCGAGCCCAAGGACTACCGGCTCCGGGGTGGGGAGACCGTGGGCGACTGTCCCCGCTCGAGCTCGGACGCCGTGGCCTGGGAGATCACCAGCTCCACCAACCTCCGGGGGTCCACCGCCTCGAGGGGGGCCACCTGGTCCGGGGTCCAGGAGGACCGGTGGAAGGCCCGGGCCCGCCTGGCCCGGGGCCTGACCGGGTTCACCACCGACCTGGCCTTCGACACGGCCACCAATGGGCCCAGGACCGCCAGGACCCCCACCCTCGAGGCCGCCGGGGTCCGGGCCTGGCTGGCCCTCGAGCTGGCCTACCTCGAGCCCGAGGCCGACACGTCCTGCCTGTTTCGCATCTACGATGGGGAGACCGGGGACGAGCTGGCCTGGGACGGGGCCGAATGGGCCGCCCAGGCCACCGGGGACGACGATCCCACCACCTGGAACACCGGCCAGGTCCTGCAGGACCGCTTCCCCGAGCTCTCGGGGAACGTCCGCAAGCTGGCGATCCTGGCCTGGCTACGCACGGACACGTCCGAGGCCTCCCCCGAGTTCTACGGGGCCCGGGTGGCCTACGGGGTCCGCCAGGTGGCCCCCCTGGACGACGCCCTCTTTCGGACCCTCCTGGCCTCCCTCCGGGCCGAGCTCCGGGCGACGGGGATCATGGAATGGACCACCGCCGCCGAGACTGACGCCGTGGAGCTGGTGGCCTCGGGGGCCGACGTGGGCCCGGATCCCTTCGCCTACCAGGTGACCGGGGTTGACGCCGCCTTCGACCTGACCGCCGACCCGGACGAGCTGGCCGAGCTCCCCGGGAGCTACGCCGCCGGGACCTGGACCCCCACCGCCCCCCTCGAGGCCGATCACCTGATCCGCCTCGACTTCCGGTACGTCCCCGACCTGGTGGTGCGCCGCCACCGGGACGCCCTCGAGCTGGCCCGGCTCCCCGCGATCTACCTGGCCGCCAGCGGGGCCCCCGTCCAGGTCCTCCACCCCCAGGGGACGATCCTGGTCCGGGACACCAACGCCGACCCGCCCACCGCCCAGGAGCTCCCCGAGCCCGAGATCGTGACCGTCCCCCTCGAGCTCCGGGTGGTGGCCGAGCTCGGGGCCGACGTGGAGCGCCTGGCCCAGGCCCTGACCGCCTGGCTTTGCACCCTCCCGGACGGGTCCGCCCTCGGCCTGGGCCACCGCCGGGAGCTGGTGAGCCCCGAGACCGGCCAGGTGATCGCGGTACAATCCGCCGCCAGGGCCGTGGAGACCGCCGCCGCCCTGGCCCAGGGGGTGGCCGAGGCCCGCGCTTCCTGGCTATTGACCTTCCCCCGGGCCACGGCCCACACTACTACCACCGCCCCCCTGGTGTCCGAGACCGGCGCCACCTTCACCCTGGAGACCCTGCCATGACGACCCGCATCTTCGGAGCCCTCAAGGGGGCCGGTACGCAGATCCGCGAGGCCAGCGCCACCAAGCCGATCCAGGAGGGCCCGCTGGGCTTCACCGCCCTGGTGGGGATCTTCCGTTCGGGCCCCGTGGGCGAGGTGGTAGTCCACGGTGGGGGCCTCGGGGACTATCGCCGGGTCCGGGGTGGCCTCTCCCAGGACTCCGAGGCCCCGCTGGCCGCCGAGCACTTCTACGAGGTGGGAGGGGGCGCCGGGGTCCTGGCCACCGTCCGGGTCACCGATGGAACCGAGGTGGCCAGCTCCCTGACCCTCTACGATCGGGACGTGGAGCTGGGGGTCCTCGAGCGGTCCCCGCCGGCCAAGCTGGCCAGCGCCGTGATCGTCATGGACGCCCACAATGGGGGACGGTGGGCCGGCCGCCAGGCCGTGAAGGCCGGGGACGTGGGAGCCCTGTCCGGGGTGATCTCGGGGTCCACGATCGACCTGGGCTTCGCCACCCTCGAGGGGAAGTGGACCGGCGCCGTCCTGTCCTTCCCCGACGACGATCCCGGGGTGGAGTACGCCGTGACCGGGAACACGGCCGCCGGGGTGTTCACCGTGGCCGGGGAGTTCACCGCCGAGGCCCTGGCCGGGACGTCCGGGGTCTACCTCCTGGAGCTCGAGAACGTCCACGAGCTCACCGGGAAGCCCGAGTACCTGGCCCTCGAGGTGGCCGATAGCGCCGAGGTGGAGCCCGGGATCAGCCTCTACGTCCACCGGGACGGGGACCAGGTGAAGGCCTGGGAGGACCTGGATCTCAACTCGGCCGGCTCCCGCTACTGGTTCGATGCGCTGACCGCCGAGGACGCCGACAACTATGAGCTGGACCCCACCGACAACTTCGCCGGGGACCCGGCCAACGGCTACAAGCGCCCCGCCAACTACGCCGAGATCCCGGCGCCTGGTGGGGTGGCCACCAACGTCCTGACCCTCCAGGTGGTCCGCTGGGCCCTGGACGACTCGGCCACCAGCTCGGGGTTCGATCCGGCCCTGGACACGGTGAACGACGTCACCTGGGGGAGCTCCCCCCGGGCCGCCGTGATCGTCCTGACCTTCACCAACGCCACCGACTACGACGTGACCGCCACCTTCCTGGACGGTGGGGAGACCGCCGACGATCTGCCCTCCGGGACGATCGACGTGGCCTACTCGAGCCCCAACGCCTACCTCCCCGGGTGGACCCTGGTGTCCGGTGGGACCGCGCCCCAGGCCGGGGACGTGGTGACGATCTACGCCCGGACCCTCCCCGAGGGCCTGGCCGACCGGGGGGCCTGGCTCTACGTGGCCGCCGGCCCCGACGACGGGGACACCCTGACCCGCTACCGGGTGGTGGACAACGATCACGAGTCCGTGACCCTGGCCCCCTCGGTGGACCTGACCGGGGAGGTGGACGCCCCCGGCGCCCCGACCATGACCGGGACGATCGCCGGCCCCTTCAACCTGGCCGGTGGCGAGGAATGGATCTACACCGTGGGGGGGTCCGGCCCCTACACCCTGGCCAACACGGTGATCGGCGCCGCCGTCACCGCCACGGCCCTGGCCGCCGAGCTGAACGGCCTGGAGCTGGCCCGGGCCGGTGGCGCCGCTGACAAGCTGGTGACCTTCGAGGCCACCACCGCCGAGAAGATCAAGATCACCGCCCTCCAGGACTTCGGGGCCCCCGCGATCCTCCTGGCCGGCTCCGGGACCCTGAACGCCAAGATCGGGATCACCAACGCGCAGTCCGCCACCGGCTCCACGCCCACCCGGGTCCGCCTGCAATGGCGCCAGGAGCTGGCCGGTGGCTACGACGGGATCGCCGCGATCACGGCCGACGACTACGCCGACGCCTGGGCCGTGGGGTCCTCCCCCCTGAACGCCCTGATCACCGAGAACACCGGGGTGATCCGCCTCGCCATGCCGGGGGTCACCGACGCCGACGCCCAGGCCGCCGCGATGCTCTACGCCTACGAGGTGAACGGCCTGTTCTACGCCGAGATCCCCGAGTCCGAGACCACCGAGGCCGCCGCGATCGCCTGGCACAAGGCCAACCTGGCGATCGGCTCGGCCCAGGACTACCACGCCGTCCCCTGGCCCTCCTACGGCCAGATCCGATCCCCCTACGGGTCCGGCCTCTACACGGCCCCCCTGTCCGGCCTGATCCTCGGCCTGACCGCCAAGCGGGCCGTGGCCGCCGGTGGCTATCACGACGCCCCCGCCGGCCTGGACTGGTCTCTGTCCCCCTACGTGAAGGCCTACCCGGCCGGGTTCCCCTCGAGCCTGAACAACGAGGTCCTGAACGGCTACGGCCTGATCGAGGTCCGCAAGCGGGGCCCCCGCTTCTACCTGTGGGGTGACCGGATCGCCGGGGATGGCGCCCGGGGATGGCTCCACAAGCGCCTGACGGTCTCCCACGTTGGCCGGACCCTCCTGGTGAACACTGACGCCCTGGTGTTCAAGCGGATCAACGCCGCCACCTTCGCCGACGTCAAGCGCCTGTTGATCGGCCTGTTCGCCCCCTGGTACCGCCTGGGGTGGTTCGCTGACACCAACGGCCCGGACTTCACCGATCAGGTCCTGATCAAGGTGGACGAGTCCAATAACCCGGCCGCCGAGCGGGCCCTGGGCAACCTCCACGCCGCGATCGCCTTCGACGTGGTGGACACGTCCGAGCGGGTGATCTTCACGATCGGCCCGACCGGGGTGTCCGAGGGCTGATCCCCCGCCTCCCCGCCTCGAGCTCGAGGCCTCCCCGAGCTCGAGGCCCCCCACCTGACCCCAACCCCTTCACCACCACCGAGGTCCCACCATGCCGCTCCCCAAGGGTACCGTAGAGCCCGGCGCCGCCCTGTCCAACTCGTTCCGCTTCGACGTGCCGATCCTCGGATCGGTCTACTTCACCAAGATCGGGGCCCTCTCCCAGGAGCTCAAGACCACCACCTTGGCCGACTCCACGGCCCAGGTGACCGGGAAGGTGGACCCCGTGGAAACCGAGGTGGAGCAATACGCCCACCATGACGCCGAGATCGTGGCCCTCGAGGCCTGGTACGCCGCCTGCAAGGTGGGCGCCCCCCTCCACAAGCAGATCGGGACCCTCCACCTGTTGGGGGCGGACGGCCAGCCCGTCCGGTCCTTCCTCCTGGACGGGGTGATCTGCAAGGGCCGCCAGATCCCCGAGCTGGACGCCAAGGGGGACGGGGAGGGGGTGGTCTTCACCTGGAAGCTGGTGGTGGACAACGTGATCCCCCTGTGAGTTGACCCGGGGAGCTCCCCGGCGCCCCCTCGAGCTCGAGGCC
>Ga0210043_1002359_pt1 | contig 12657 bp, 6 predicted proteins | sample CryGeymet201501t_FD_183990 | JGI IMG/M metagenome (GOLD analysis project Ga0210043, IMG submission 183990) | Groundwater microbial communities from Crystal Geyser aquifers in Utah, USA - Crystal Geyser metaG 2015-01t (SPAdes) (version 2) | ecosystem: Environmental > Aquatic > Deep subsurface >... | reverse complement strand
CGAATCAGGAGAGTCAAATGGGTAACTGGTGCACCTCGAGAAGCGACAGCAAACCTGAAGTCGTAAGCGCCGCTCAGCTTTATGACCCCGAAACCTACCAGTATATGCAGAACCTGCTACGGCGCGAGCAGCAGGCACAGACCGGCGTCTATGAGCCATATGGCGGTGCCTACGGAGCCGCCAGCAAACCGTCTTATGAGAGCGCCCTCGGGAGCCTGAAAATATTCGACCCGACGGTTCCAGGCTATGCCCGTGATGTAACGGAGGAATGGAAACGGGCTATCGGAGAAATCGCGCCCGGCTGGATGGGCAAGGGCAGCCCCGCCGAGATTGAAAACATACTGGCATCAAGCCGTGCCAGCGCCGAGCGATTCTACGGCGAGGCTCGTGGTAAGGGCGCACTGGAGGCACGGAAAGGCGGGTATGCAGGCGGCAGCGCCCAGATGCTGGAGACTGACATCGGGCGGGCGAACCTGGCGGGCAGCATTGGCGAATTCGAGTCCGCACTGCGCTATGAAGATGTGGCGAAGCGGCGTGAACTGGAAACCAAATTCCTTCAGACGAAGATGAGCGCGCTCACGCAGGGTTATGCAACCGCCATACATGAAGCCGAACAACGGGGCGAATCGGAGGTCTCAAAACGACTAGAAGCCCAGAAGGCTTATGTGGAGGCACTATATAAACTTACCGAGTTGGACGAGCGCGAGATTGACCGGATGATTGATGAGTATTCAAGGGTGCAGAACCTGACGCAGAAAGACCGTATCGAGATGACCCAACTCATCAAGCAGGAGCGTATCGCCCTGCTGCAACTCCTACGCGGTGAAGTCGGCACGAGTTCAAGGTCTCGTGAGGCAATACTGAACATCGGACTCACCGGCGTCGCGACAGCAGGAGGGGGTGCCGATTAGCCATGCCCATAACCATCCAAACTGATGTTAATGACCTCTTTGAGATGTTCGCCGCCATGTTTGGCGGCAAGAAAGCCAAAGAATCACGCCAGCGCAAGAGAACGCTGGGGATGCTGCAGCAGGAAAGACAGCTCTATGAGCAGACCGGCCGCTATAGTCCGAAGCTGGCTGGACGGCTCAAGTGGCCCTCGGCGCTGGGATTGTTCGAGCAACAAAACCAGCCAGACCAGCCAGCAGCTCCCGGGATGTCATCGCCCGAATCTCGAATCGGCAATCTCATCTCGAGCGGCCAGAAGGTAGGAATCTCCCCGGTGAGCCAACGCTCGTTCGGTGAGGCATTCGGCCGCCCGCCGGAGGTTGCAGCTGGCCCGGCGCTCGGGGAAGGGCGAATGCGCACCCGCCAGGAAGTAGAAAAAGCGTTCGGGCTGCCCGAAGCCGAGGCTGGGCTAGTGCCCGCTGGAGCGCCCATCTGGGGTCCCCTATCGCCTCCCACAAAGCCAGTATCCGCTGCCCCGGAAGGACCGCCAGTGCCGTCTCCGGAACACTATTCTAGGGTCGCAGAGCTTATAGATGAACGGGAGCAGAAGATTGAAGCTGCATACGAAGAAGCCGAGACTACGCCTGGAGGCATACCTGTAGACCCGGTAACGGCGCAGCATCTCGGCGACGCAAAAGCAGAAGAGATAAGACGCTCTTATGATGCTAAGATTGACAATGAGCAGATTCGAGCCGCGAAGCGCGGGGTCGATGATTATGCCGAATGGTTGCACGGGAAATTGGGTCCATCCGCAGATATAGACACAGCCCGAAACAGAGTCAAGCAGGGGTTGGATGACGGGGTTATTAAGCCGGCTAAGGCCATCGATGCTCTTGAGGATAGTCTTGCCGACCTCAATGTTGAGCTGCCAATAACGCCAGGGGAAGCCGAGGTCGGGATGGCAAATGCCCTCATGCAGGGGGCTAACGCTGTATTTCAGGCTGGTCCCGATGCTCTTACAGGCCCCTTTGGTGATGTGCTGCGACAGAACTATAACAGGTTTGCGAGGCGGTCTGGTCTGCCACCGCTAACCGAAGAACAATTCCAGGACTCAGTCAAAGCATTCAGCACGGCTTACGAAAACGCCGAGAAGCGCGCGAACCAGCAAGATAAGCGGGCGCAGTTAAGCGATTTTCAAGCGATACAGCAGTCACTGTATAGTCCACTCAGTCTGTCCAGTGCTGAGGGACAGGCGGCGGTGGAAGCTGAGCTGCGCAAGCTGGGATTCCCGATTCCGCCTGAAATGTCGGCAGCCGTGACCAAGTATCGAGAGCTGCTCCAGAAGCAAGAGGAAGAGAACCTGCCAGGTCTGCCCAAGGACATACAGGAGCCACTGAAGGAGGTATACTATAATTACCAGCTACTGACTGCGGGCGGTGAGGAGCCACAAGACCTGGAGACATTATATCAGCAGGGCTTGACGGACACGGTGGAAGGGAAAAAGACGATGACCGCGAACCAAAGCCTGGCACGAGCGGTTAGCGACCTCGAGATTGCCCTCAACGGGCTGCCTGAAAACGAGAGGGTTGCTACCATCAACAACGCCTTGTCAATGCTCGATGAACTTAACGTCGCAGGCGCTGAGCGGGTATTCGGTCGAGACAGGCTCGCGGCACAAGACCCTGCCGAGGCGCATCGCCAGTTGCAGCAGACGATGAAGGAAGGCCAAGCGAAATATGGCGGGGAGAAGAATCAATGCGCCAACATAACTGCCTATGCTGAGGAGAAGGTCTCCGGTAAGCCGATGCCAGTTGGAGGAAACGGCAACCCTGGAAGGGTAGAAGACCGCTCTATCGGTATGCTTGGAGACCCACGCTATGAGCTTCTGAATGACCCGGACGAACTCCGCGAAGGCGACATTGTAGCCTATGTCTATTCGCCGAATTATGATGAGCGTGACCATATGGGGATGGTCGTGAGGGACGATAAGACTGGAACCCTGATGCTGCAATCGAATACGCGAAAAGACCTAGCGAAGTTTATCGCCGAGCGTCTCAAGCTCGTGCCACCCAGCAAGGACTACGTTTACGACAGGATATGGCCCGCCATTCCACGGGCCGGCGGTTCGTTTCTGCGCACGTCCTCCAAGGGCATCACACGCAAAAATATCAGTGGTCTATTCCTCTTCCGCCATCGCCCTTCCCGGCAAAGTAGGCAGGGCAGCGGGCAGGGCAGAGGGCAGGACAAAGGGCAGGGCAAAGGTAAAGCCTGATGCCTGAAGAAATCCTAACGCCGGAAGAGCAGCGGGCTGCGATACACGCGCTGGACGCACAGCGGGTATATCAGAAACTGCGAGCCCTGGGCAGGGATATTCCCGCCCGCCGTCTGACTCCCTATGAGATGGCGGCTCTCGCCAAATACCGTCGTGTTCAGGGTATGGCGGAGGCGGTCTATCCGCGAATCGAGCGGACACCGACCGGAGAGAGAGTTGCGCCACCAGTAGAGCGCCCGGCCGTGGAGGAGTTTGGCCGTCTGATATATGGGAAAGGCTATGAACCCACGGGAGCCGGGGAGCGCTTTTCGGAGCGAGTAATCGGCAGTGTTTACGGTGGCATGCGCGGTTTGCCCTTTGGCGAATACATACCAGGCTTCGGCGAGGAAGGATTTATGCGACCGGCGACGGGCTTGGGCATGGCTTACGCCAAGGGTCCAGGCGTTACATTGCCCGTGCTGGGCGAAGTCCATCCGTTCGGAGCCGAAGCTGTGACCAGCATTGGCACCTTGCTTCTTGGCGGGGGACTGATTGGGGCTGGTGCCAAAGCAGCGCGACTGGCGAGGGCCGGGGCAGTCGCGGGCAAAATGCTAACCGCCACCGGTAGGGCGTATCCGACGCTATACAAGGGTGCCAGCGTTGGCAAGTTCCTATACAAAGCCGAGCGGGTTATCAAGAATGCCGAGGGATTCGTGCAGCGCGTTAGCGGCCTCACCAAGCTCGCCGGCAGAACTGATAGGTTCGGACAGTGGGGTTACAGTGCGCTCTCGCACCTTGCGCGAGCGAGCACCTACGAGCGTGCAGGGCACGCTTATGGGCTAGGTGCGCTCTATGCGAGCACGGGCACACCGGATAAGTCCCAGGCTCGCAACATGTGGGAAGCCATGCACAAGACGGGGCTTATCTGGGGCGCTTTCGAGCTGGGAGCGACGACCGGTTATTATGCCATCGGCGCTCCCTGGGCGCGGGTTGGCAAGTATATGCACAAGGTCATCGACGGCGCCGGGGACGTGCATCCAGTCAAGCAACTGAACGCCCAAGAGAGCGCGGCTTCACAGGCTGCTGACGATGCGGCTACGGGCACCACAGAAGCCGTGCAAATCGGAACCGGCCTTGAGGTTGACCCCCTGACTGGCGAAGTGGTAGAAACCTACGGTTATCCCAGTTATCTTGAAAGGGCACGGGGCGGGGTAGAAAAGGCATTATGGTCTCACGGCCGGGCGAAGACTTCACCCCTGGAGCAGCTAGTAGAGCGGGGTGAATCGTCGGAAATTGCCTTCCTCACCGAGCTCGCCAAGACATACGGCAACGACAAGATTAGCTTCGAGGAGATGTTCAAGCTAAGCCGCGACTACATCACCGGGCGCGGGCAGGCTGACCGATATGCCAAACTGCTTGAGCAAGCTCTTGACGGAGGGGTTTTCGAGCTTGTGCCCGGAGAGGATGCGGTAGTGTTTGGCCGGCTCCATGGAGACCGTCTTCTCGGTTATGGCGAGCAGCTTAGGGTAGCGGCTGAAGAATTTGCGCAAGACCTTTCACCCGAAGCCGAGATAGCGTTGGAGGGCAAATACGATGCCTTCTTTGACGAACTGAGTGCACGCGGGCAGACTCAGCGAGAATTGAATCTACACCATGGCTTCCGGCCTCGTCCGGAGGGGGCGGATTCATACGAGCTCTTTATGGTCGATGAGAGTGGACTTGCCATTCCAATAGTGGAGCGGGCTATCGGGGAGCGCTCAGGCGATATTCTCATACCGGTGCCGGGCAAGGGCGATGAGATGGCGTGGGCCTATTATCGTAACGGGAAACTCGCCGGGGTCAAAGAGCTCGACTTAACCAAGCCCAACGCCACAGATGAGATGTTCAGGAAGCTCTATCGGTTCTACGATACCGGTGTGAATGACGTGATTGAAACCCTGGCCGGCGAGGGCTTCACCGGCGAGATGGATGAGCCGATGGCAGCTCTCGCCCGCAAGTTCAAGATACCGCCAGTGTTCGATGGACTTGGTAGTGCAAAACTCACGCGATGGCTTTCGGGATTTCGGCACTTCGGAATCGGACAGGCGACTGGCCGCTTGAGGTCGCTCAATCCAACGGCGCATAAAGAACTCCAGATAGTCATGCCCAAGGGGAGCAAATATCTCATATCGGTGCAGCAGAGCCGCCACGGCGTGGTCGGTTATATCTTCGAGCATACTGGTGGCGAGCTTACGCCTAGCAACATGCGCTATGTAACCAATGTGCTGCTTCCAGGCGAAGGGCATCGCTTGGCACAAAGGCTGGAGCACCTGGTGAAACACAGCGGGCTGATTGCCCAGCGGGCCGCTGATGTCCAGATGCAAAATAAGGTCGCCTCGGCGATTGTCGACTGGCTGCACAAGAACAATAAGCTGGCGCGGGAAGGCGAGCCGGTGAAGGTCGAGACATCAGTGTTCGGCGATTGGACACAGCAGAAGCTCAAGCGCGCCGTGAAGAAGGTTAGTGACCTTGTGGACAAGGGTCAAACCGAGGAGGCCCGCGAACTCGCGGACACCATCCCCGGTGACCTGTATGCGGAGCTACGGGGCGGTCGTGAGGCTCAGTTACCGAAAATCACCCCGGAGCCTATCCTGTGGCATGCTGAACGGCTTAACATGCGGGCCTATGTGCTGAAGAAGCTGGGATACAGCCCGGAGCAGATAGGGAAGGGGATGGCTGGACGTTCAGCGGCGCAGCGCAAGGAGTGGGGGCGCATAGTCCGCAAGTTCGACCAGCTCACTGAAGCGCTGGTGCCGAGCAAGATGAATCTCATGGTAGACGATGCGGAACTCATACGTGTGTATGGGAGCGTGCCCGAGGGGAAGGCTGCACTCGCAGGAATGAACATCGTCCGCGAAGGCAATCCGTTTGCCCTCAATCTGGGCCTGGATGCCTCTGCCGCTGAAAAGGCGCTTGCCAAGGTGCTAGACGAAGGACAGATTCCAACGATTGTCCGTGTCGTGGGCGGTTCCGAAGGTGCAAAGAGTCCGGCTATCAAGGAGTTGGCGAACGCCATAACCGAGGGTCTGACGGGCGTGAACCGGTATCTCTATGAGCCAATCGCCAAGCGTGTATTCGAGAAGCTCACCAGCATGTTGAGTCGTGCGGGCAGACTGAAGCCCGGGAAGACTATTACTGTTGCTGGTCACGAGGTGCGGTATTCACTCGCTGAAGCGGTAGCTCGCCGTTATGGCATCGTGGATGAAATCCTCGGGAAGAAGCTACCCCGGAAGGGCGAAGGCAAGACGACGCCGTTTCCCCTTGAGGCAGTTTATAGGGTTATAGAGGGGCAGGAGATGGGTGCTTTCCGGCAGAACATGCTGGCAGTGCTGGAAACGCTGCGGCGTAACAAGCCAGCCTGGGAAGCGGTCAAGCGTAAAATGCCCAAGCTGGCACGTATCCTGGAGGCTGAAGACATATGGGATGTGCCGCCGGAGCAATGGGGCAAGCTCTCGGTTCCTCGGTGGTTCGACATCAAACCTCTCGAAGGAGAAGGACCATACCAGATTATCGACTACTCGGTTCCGGGCAAAGAGATTGTAATCTTCGATAACATCAAGGGCTGGGCACTGGCTAACGGGATGTTGAAGAAGCTCCAAACCGGAAAGGTGCCCCTTCCCGACAGCTTCCATGCCCGCCAGGTCGCGGTGCAGATTGGGCACGAAGAATTGCTGAAGTTCGCCGCCGCCGCCGATGAGCAGGTCTTCAAGCAAATCGTGGAGATTTACCAGGCTGGCGAGTATGGCGGGTATATCGACCTTGTGGGAGTGCTGGCGAAACGCAGTGGGGCTATCAGAGGACTTACGGGCAAGCCCGACATAGATGTCCCGCGCATTGGTTATCGGCTGCTCCGCGACCTCTATGGGGACGAGGAAGCCAAGTTGGTCTACAAGACTCTCCAGAATGAAATCGTTCATATCGAAAAAACACTGCGATATGGCAATGTGCAGCTCCAGCTAACGCGGAAGCAACTTGAAGCGCTCTGGCTCGACCAGGGCATGCTCAAGCCTGGATTCGCTGTTGGTATCAAGCCCTCGGATTATCTGGGCTGGTTCCGCAAGCTGGAGCAAGAAGGCTCGATTATCAAGCTGGGCAACCTTGAGAACTATCTGAACGCGATGACCAAAGAGGGCATGGATATACCGCTGATGGACTTCCGAATGCCCCCCGGCGAACTGGCGGACCTCCAGCTCGGCTATCTGTCCCGAGACTGGGCGGCGGTGCCTGGTGCCAGCAGGGTATCGGAGAAAATCGCCGAGCACGCCAATGAGCTGCTCGGACTAGTCCGAGAACAGCGACCGATGCGGACGGAGAGTTTTCCCTGGATTACCCGGGCTCGCGGACGTGGCGGCAGGCTGCCTCCTACCAAGATTGATAAGCTGATGCGGGAGGCGTATGCTGAAGACCCCTTCGGAACCGTCAATCTCGACAAACTCATTGAGCGCCATGCGGTAGTTGAAGGACTGCCGCGAGACGAGGCGGCTGCACAGATAGCGGAAGAAGCCTATGCCCGTATCCGTGATGGCACCGCTTATGTGAGTCCAACTGGCGAGATTCTCGATGAGGCGGTAATGGAGTGGGCAGGGCAGCAGGCAGGGCAGCAGGCAGGGCAGCAGGCAGCCCGCGAAGCCATAGCCCCTAGACCGCCCATAGAGCCTCCGAAACCAGGGGGCAAGGGTCCGCCAGCGCCTCCTCCGCCGGCGGCAGGTGGCGAGGCAGTGCCGCCAGAAGCAATCCCGCCAGAGCCTGGCCCGCCGGAAGGCGGAGCGCCCCCGGAGACGCCGGTTGCCGACCGTAACGCACAGATACAAGCCGTAGCTATCGAGCGTATCCTGAATAAACAGAATCAAGATTTTGAGCAGTGGCGTCTGCCTCGTGAGGAAGGCGCTCCCTCGGTGCTTGAGGAGCCGCCGCCTGGCATGTCGGATGAGAATTGGGCAGAGTTCGCTGGGCTGCGACAAGCATATAAGGACGGTCAGCTCGCACTTGAAAACATCCCCGAGGAATATCGCGGGATGCTTCAGCAAGAAGAGGCGAACAAAGAGGCAGCCTCGGCTCTTGTCTCCGGGCTTAATGCCGAGATAGATAGGGGTCTGAAACATCTTAGCCGAAACAGCCTCGACAAGACTGCCCTCTGGATGCGCCGTATCGTTGCTTATGGGTTGAGCGGTGTGGAATCGGGGCTGCGTGGGCTTGCCCGAGACTTGGGCAAAATCGCACCGAGAGCCGCCGAGCCGCTCTATGACCTCGCCAATATGCTTGACCTCACAAACAAGATTGTCGGGCGGATGGCGGGAGCAGCCTATGTGAATGCCGCCAAGCTAATCATCAGGGGAGAGGGACGCCATGCTGGCAAGCACGTGCATAGAGCTGTCATCGCGTTTCTAGATAGCGGCAAGGAAGAAGCGCTCCAGGGACTGACGGCTGGCGAGACCGCACTGGCAAAACGGGTAGCTAGTGATGTAAGCGCCGAACTCAAGGAAATCATTCCTCAAATCGCAGCTAACGTTAAGCGGGTGCGGCATTTCCTTCATGCGGAGGCACTGGGGGACCCGAAGTTCGGCGAAGTCTTCGGCATGGATGCCCCTACCTTCTTGAAACTTTCACCCGAGGCTCAGCAAACTGCTTTCTTCAAGGCGATAAACAACCCGGCACTCACGGAATCGCTGCGTGAGAGTTACTGGCAACTCGTGCATCATACGGAGGTTCTGCGTCCACGCATTAACTTCTTCCCCCATGTGCAGCATGCCGATAAGATTCAGAAGACGATGAATCATCTGAGCATCATTGCTACGAGCTTACGCAAACAGCTGGGAGAGGCCGGCTATTTGCAGCTGGTTCAGGACCGGGAAGCCCTGATGGCGGCAATCGGCAAGTTCAGCGATAAGCTCTACACCGAGCAGATGCTGCATGTTCTCAAGACGATTCAGGACCCGGTCAAGTGGGGCGTCTATCGCTCGCTCGTAGCCCGCATCGGGGGTCCCGACATTGGGGCACAGGGAATCCCGCAAGCGATGATGGGGCAGGCGCGCACCGCGTTTGAGGCCGAGGGCTGGATGGGGATTATGCGGATGGCATTGGGAGTAACCCATAGGTCGGCGGCACGACCGGATGTTTTCAGCGCCCACTTCCTGCCCCGGGTGCTCAATCTGCCGGGCTGGGTCGATGATGATGTGCCGATGGCGCTCTATTCGTATTTCAATAGCGTATACCGTTACATCGGCGAGACCGTGGCTTTCGGTGAGCATTACAGCAAGTGGCACACGACTGCCGCTAAAGCTATAAGTGCCCTGGCGGCGAAGTCGCCTGAACATGCAGAGTTCGTATCCGGGTATCTCGATATGGTTGACCGGATGGTGCTGCGTCCGGCGGTAGATAATTCGTTCATGTCGAAGGTCAGTCAGGTCGATAGCGCCATCCAGAATCCGCTCAAGCTCAATCTGGCTCAGGTCTGGAACATTTCTCAGATGATACTGTTTTCGGGCGAGCTTTCGGGCTATCGCAATACCCTGGAAACCCTGGGGAAGTTCGCCACCAATCCGGCTTTCCGCCGTGCCATTATCGAGCGTGCTCAGTATTCGCGGGTGCTGGGAGAGTATCTATATGCGCATCTGGCAGACCCGGGCTGGGCTGCCGCCTGGAACAACAAGGTGCTGACAGTCACCGGCTTCAAGGCGACTGATGCTATCGCCCGCTATGTGAGCGGTGAAGCCGGGGTGCTGAATGTAACCCGCCTCATCGGTCGCTATCGCCGCTTGGTGAAAGCCGCCGGTGGCATGGAGACCGCCGAGGCGAAGATGGTGATGTCGCAGCTGGAACATCGGCAGATGCTGCCCCGTGAGGTCAGGGGCTGGAACACAATAACCGATGATGTGAAAAGTGCGATTTACGACCGCGTCTTCGAGTGGCATTCCCGCGAGACGCAGTTTGTGATTGGCAAAGAGCAGCTTCCGCCCTTCTGGCAGACTCCAATCGCCAAGACGGCGATGCGATACAAGCAGTTTGCATTCATGGCTGGCAAGTTCATCAAGCGTAACGTGCTGGATGAAGCCTATCGCAATCACAACATCGTGCCCATGCTGTCGTTGTTCGGACATTACAATATCTACTTGCCCCGGCTGGCCGCTGCCGGACGCTTTGTGCAACTTGCCGGTGCAGCGGCTGTAGTTGGTGAAGTGATTCTGCCCATCCGCAAAATCGTGAAGTGGCAATTCCGCTGGCCGCTGGGGGAGGATGAAGACCCGCATATCGACCGCCTGCTGGATGCGATGTCGGTTCATCAAGGACTTGCGCTGAAATACATGTGGGACGAAGCCTTGATGAGCAATCTGAGCAAGCGCCTGTGGCAGGATGTGCAAAGGGGCGGAACTTTCGGCATTCTGGGCGATATTCAGGAGGCGGTTTCGGCTGGCACCGGCGGCATGTCATCGCTGATTCTCGGACCCACGGGTTCTGACCTGGTCAATATGCTAGGCGGAATCGCCTACCGGCCCGAGCCTACGCCATACGGGCAGGCAGGAACGATGAAAGAATGGACGCGACGGATAGGCAAGCAGACTATCAATCGGCTCCTGCCCACTCCGTTTTCCAGCCTCTATCGCCAGATAGGCTTCTGGACCGGTCTTCCGGGAGCGACGAGGCGCACCGACATTCCGCAGCGCCTGGTTCGGAGCAGCCGCGAGGCAGTGCGAGACCAGTGGATGAAGGCGTTGCTGGACCCGCAAGACAAGGCGGCACGGGAACGCTGGAAGCAGACCTATGATGCTATCCAGTCCGACCGGCACATCATCAGCCTGAATCAGTTCGAGACCATTAAGAACGACCCTGAGACCAAGATACTGATGCTGCGCAAGCTGTATCGAGTTGAACAGAAACGGGGCAATACGCATCGGCTGTTCCCGATTCTCCAGGCTATCAGCGAGGAGCAGCAACTGCTCAAGCAACGCAAGCTCGAAACAATCAGACGTCAATACAAAGGAGCAAGAGCACCATGACGAATGATTCACCCAAAGCGAACCAACTGACCGAGTATAAGCTGGCTGACCTAGGGCGCGACATCGGGGCGATTCAAGCTAAACTCGATGGGATTTACAGCAGCCTGTCGAAGTTCGGAGAGCGGGTCGGGAGAACGGAGTCGCGGGTCGATGTTCTCTACTGGCTCATCGGGCTAGCGGTGCCGACTACGAGTGCCTTGACGGGCGTTATCATATCTCTCATCAAGTAAAGGAGAACATTGATGCTGGACAACAAGGGCATGTTCCTAGGCGGTTTCCTCATCGGGATAGCCGCCCGCACACTCTATCCTTGGATAATGAACAAGCGGAAGGAACCCTTCAAGCTGAAGTTCCTATTCGAGCCGCTGCTCACGGGGGTGCTGGGTGTCGGGGCGACAATCGCCGCAGTGCCGTCCAGCGGCGGCGAGCCGATGAGCTATAGCCTGATGGGCTTCGGCTTCGGCTACGCGGGGCAGGACGTGGTGCGAGAGGTGAAGAAGGCAACAGAAGGGCAACGCGAAGGAGGCGAGTGATGCCTTACCGTGCTAAAGGCGGCGCAGTCTATCACAAGAAGAACGGCAAGTGGGTGCTCAAGAAGCGCTATAGGGGACCCCAGGCGGCGAGCCAGGCGCGGAAGTATGCGACGGCGCTGAATATGGGGCACGCCCGCTCTAAGGGCTATGATGTGCCGCCGCCGAGAAGATAGGCTCGCTTCATTTCATCTCCTCGAACAATGGCGCATCGCCAGACGCCGCGTTCCACTGGCGCTGAATCGCGTCATATTCTTTACCCCTATGCTTCGCCCACCACTTCACACGGGCAACAGCTATGGCATGGTATTCAGCCTCTTTCTCGATTCCAATAAACTCACGCCCGCACCAGACGGCAGCGCAACCCGTGCTCCCACTTCCTGCCAGAGGATCGAGGACCGTATCATTTTCTCGCGTTACCAGCTCAATCAGCCAACGCATCAGGCGGATGGGTTTCACGCAAGGATTAGTGTTCATTCGTGGCGCTCCTAGTGCGCTTTTACGCCCTGCTGCTGGTGAACTTCTACCGGATTCTGGAGCACCGCCCAACGGCATACCCTTCAGCCCCGCCTCGCGTTCCCAATGTATCGCCTTACTCGTGTATGAAAAGCGGGGAAAGAAGCGGGAGGCACCGTTCTCTCCACTCTGCGCGTCCAGCATTGCGGCTGCTTGGTCGTTGAGAAGTAGATTCGGTGGGAATCGTCCTGCGGGATTGAACATTTGCTGTTCGTCCCCTGGTTGTGCGCCGCCTTTGTTGATTGAAGCTTGGCTATGCTGGCTGTGCATCGCGTCAGGGTTACATTCTGCCGTCAGCCCTACCCTCCCCGCATCCGCATTGAAAGCTCCCACGCCATACTTGAGCACATTGGCACTCGCGCTGCCCTCGCAAGGACGCCGTGCCCAGAGGATTGGCTCGTAGCTGGGGACCGCTTCAGGCGACACCAGCCCGGCTTCT
>Ga0210043_1002357_pt1 | contig 12664 bp, 21 predicted proteins | sample CryGeymet201501t_FD_183990 | JGI IMG/M metagenome (GOLD analysis project Ga0210043, IMG submission 183990) | Groundwater microbial communities from Crystal Geyser aquifers in Utah, USA - Crystal Geyser metaG 2015-01t (SPAdes) (version 2) | ecosystem: Environmental > Aquatic > Deep subsurface >... | reverse complement strand
CCCAGGTACCCGGAATACTCCTCAACCTTGCGCACCGTGGCGCTGTGAATCTTGCTCAGCTCAGCGCAACCCGTGACCACGCTCCGGGCGGCGTCGTGTACCCAGCCCGTTGAGGTCGCCGCCAGCTCAGCCGCCTCATGCTGCAATCCCAGGATCTTGGGCCACAGCTCGAGGTAGTGCGTCCAGACTGCCGCGATCCAATCGCGGGGGTCCATGTCATCGAGGGAGGGAAGGGCGATGCCCGTGGGCTGAGGTGGTGCGGGCGCGAACATTACTGACCCTCCCCTTTTCGCTTGGACGCACCGACCATGACGGCGCCCAGGAGCGCCAGCCCGACGAAGATTCCCAGACTTGCGCTCTGGACGCCGCCGCCGCTCGACGCGCCGCCGTCCGGCGCCGCCGTGGTGGTGGTGGGCACGGGGCCCCCGGGCCAGTCCGTAGAGGGGAGGTCCGGGCTCTGGGGCGCGATATCACCTTCCGGGGTCACGCCATACTTCCGGTCTCCCGTGGCTTCGATCTTCCATGAAGTCACCGACACCAGGAGCGTCCCGGGATCCCACTTGCCCGTGATGAGCAAGTTAGGGCCCTGGGGCGCCGTGGTCGCCAGCTCCGTGGCGCTGGTCTCATCACTCGAGGATGCCAGCTTGTAGGTGAAGCCGTCCGCGCCATAAACGTGGACGTTCTCCGGCAGTCCCGCCGTGGGCTGGAGCCTCACGGTCGCGACCTGCTCACCCGTCCAGGGCGGCGGCGGCGGTTCCGGCTCTGGCTCCGCTGTGCCCCCTTCACCGTAGGGGTAAGGTGGGAACATCGCCGCCGCCGCTGCATACGTCGGGCAGTTGGGGTTGTCCGGGTTCACCGGCTGAGTAGGAGCAAACTGGTTGACCATGAGCTTGCCACCTGAGCCCGTGGCAACAATGCGCCCATCACTCAGGAGCCACCCGCTCAGCACAGCGCGCCCGCTCATCCCGAACGTATCCGCCAGGTACGCTATGGTGTTCTGGTTCTGTGGCGGATTCCAGAGCTGTTCAACGAACGTGAACACCTTTCCGGGCTGGTCATCGGGTCTGAGTGTCAGGCTCTTTCGGTCGGGGGCAACCGTGAAGTCACCCCCCACCGCCATCATCCCCATGCAGTACACGGGGTCAGCGCCCAGGCCCGTCCAGCGCCCGACAGCCGGAGCCGATGCGTACACGTTACACCTCGATCCCAGGGGGCTCAGCCCGACCCCCGGAGCGCGCCGACGCCAGGAGCAAGCCCAGGCCCGCGATGGCGCCCATCGCCGCGTACACGGTGGAGCTGGGCCCCGTGGTGGGCGTCGGCTCGCTGTCGCCGTCGCCGTCACCGTTGCCGGATCCGCCGCCGCCCACGATGGGGCGACACTGGCCCGCGATCCAGACATATCCATCCGGGCACTGTTCCCCCGTGGTGGGGTCAGCGATGGGGCGGCACTCTGAGATCCCGTCCCACTCATACCCGTCCGGGCATGAGGGGGGGGCGTCGGTTCCCGGGTGCCAGCTCGTCACCAGGTATCCCCCGGCCCCGTAGGTGCCGAAGATGGTAACCTTCTGCCCGTCCTCAGCCCTCAGCTCCTCGAGGATCGCCGCCGAGCCCGTGAGCCGGAAGTTTGCGCCGGGAGCGTTGAACCTCACCCCGTCGCTGTGCGCTTCGACCAGTCCCGTCACACTGGGGTAGTCGTACGCCCAGCCAACGGTGCCCGCGCTTTTCGATGCGTACATGGTCAGCGTCTCCGCTTGCGCGCATTGAGCGCGATGTAGACCCCGGCGCCCAGGACGCCCAGGCCCAGGAGAGAGCCCACGGTTGCCTCTGTGGTGGTGCCGCCGCCCCCGGGCCAGGTGGTGCCGCCGCCACCCGATCCCGCGCCAGAGCCCCCGCCCTGGGTCTGGGATATCCAGGCTTGCATCCCCTGGATGACCAGGGCCCGGATCTCAGCTTCGCCGTGGGAAAGGTCGTCCCCCGTCCCGTTGGCGAACCATAGGGCCAGCTCAGCCGTGGTCTGGGCGTTGGCCCAATCGTTCTCTGTGGGCTGGTGCCCCAGGTAGATCCAGGTGTGACCCTGGGCGCGCATCTTCTGGATGAGGGCTGACTTGATGGAAGGCACCGCCGCCATCATGTCCCGCACCTGAGAGACGGTGAAGGGGAGCAAGGGCGGCAGCGGCTTCGGGTACTGGCTCTTGAACAGCCCGCCCAGCCAGTCAATTGCACCCTTCCACCAGGGATCATCTGCGGGCGGGATGTAGCCCGTGGGCTGGTCAGGCCCCGTTGAGTAGACCCCTAGCGCGCTGTACATCGGGCACCTTCCGCGTCATGGGTAAACCACCAGCTCACGGGTGGGCTCAGGTAGGCCATCTGTGGGCGGGCGGTGAACATCCATCTGATACCAGATCGGAGGTGGTCCCGGCGCCAGCACCTCTGTATAAACGTGAGAGTAATCCGTTCCCCACGCCACCGCAATATATCGGGCATCGAAGCCCGCTGCCAACGCGAGGGCGGCGGCGAGGGTTGCGACATCATCACAGTCCCCCCCCACCGCCCCGCGCTCACCTATGATCGAAAGAGCAAACTCCGGGGTTCGGAGCAGCTCCACATTGTACGGATCCGGCTCTTGACGGATGTGAGCTGAGAGCCACGCCCGGAGAGCGTCCGGGAAAAGGTCGGGGTTTCGCGGAAGGATCGCCAGCGCCGTGGCGCGGACCAGCTCCGAAGGTTCCCGGGCAAACTCAGACATCACCTCGAGGGTGGTCCTGACCCCTCGATTGTTCGCCGGGATCCAGCGGCGCTGTGCTGCGTACATGGCGGGCGCGCTCCTCTATTCGGTTTCGTCGGGGGGCGGCGAGCCCGTCCCCACCTCAACCTCAACCTCTGTCGCCTCGCCGTCGTCTGGGTCGGGCCTCAGCGCCTCGATGAGCGCCGCCGTCCAGGTGCGATGAGGTTGCAGCTCAGGGTACCAGCCCAGCACCGTGGTGACGGCGCTCCCGCCCTGAGTGATTAGGAACTTGTCCAGCTCCTGCACCCAGATGGTGGGCAGCTCGTCTATAATGAGCGATGCCCTGACATCTGGATCCTTCCCAGCCTCAGCCCATGAAACCAGGGCGGGCACAAAGCGCTTGAGCGCGCTCCGTAGATCCATAGGGGGTTGACTCTCCATCGGTGAAGGTTGGTCCGGCCCAGCCTCGAGCTGGCCCGGATCCGGGGTGCCCAGGAGCTTGAAAATAGCGGGCGCGAACCGATCCACCACCCGCATATAACCATCGGGCTCGCTCTCCCCAGCGCCGATTGCCCGACCCTCTTTCCCCATCTCGAATCCCAGCCGGAGAATTTCCAGAACCTGGGGGGTCTGAGCTGGTGGCGTCTCAACATGAGGGCGCAAAACGCCCAGCTCACGGATGATGTTAAGGGCCAGCTCCGTGGGGTTCGCCTGGTGCGCCTGGGGCGGCGGGTTGCGAAGCTCACCGACCAGGTGGCGGATATCCTGAGTGAAGGATTCAAAGCGCTGTTCCAGGCTCTGGGTGGCAAGGCGGCGCTCCAGCTCCTGGCGCTCAAGCTCGAGCCTGTCAGCTCGAGCCTGGGCGCCTTCTACCTCGAGGTCGGCGCTCAGATCCTTGTACGGGCCCGCGATGTCCACCGTCCTCGAGCCCCGGTATTGAACGCCGTTTTCCGTCTGCTCATAGGCCCGGAATTGGAAGCTGCCGCCGCCGAAGGTCTGTCGCACCCCGTCAAGATCAATCTCCGCGAAGTCGAAGCTTGACAGGTACTCAGGGCGGCGGGTGGTCGGGTTCACGCGGTACAGCTTCACCCGGAATCCGGGCCCGAATTCCTGTAGGAATTGGTCCAGCTCATCGAGCTGGTCAGCCGCCTTCCCTTTCGCCGCCTCATCTGCTTTCTGTTTCGCCATGATGTCAGGTCATCCGTTGAGGGCCACGCCGCGAGCTGTTGCCGTTGGGGTGTGGCGCCGCCGTGAGGTCATAGCGGACGGCGGCGGGGGTTCCGCCGATGGTGCCCACCTGGCGAACCTTCCAGACGGTAGGAACCTTGCCCATGCCCGCCACCAGCCAGATGCACATAAGCGCCCCCTTCATGCAGAGGTGATCGAGGGCGCTTTGCACCGTCTCGAAAGAGGGCAACGCGCCGTCCGATTGGCTCACCTCGAGACAGAACCCAGCCGTTGCCCGCCCGTCCCCGGACACCCGGGCGACCTGCGTGGGCGGATCCACTTCCGCGCTGAGGTCGGGCACTACATCGCGGTGAAACGTGACCACCTCAGCGTAGGGCGTCCCGTCATCGCGGGGCGCCCATTCCGGGTCAGGTGGTCCCTTCTCAATTTGCTGCCATCCACCGAAGTCACTCATGGGTAGCCAGCTCCTGGGCGTAGGGGGGTGGGAGCTGGTTCCCTGCGAACACAGCGGACCAGCTCACCAGGCAGAAGATACGGAGAACCCCGGCGCCCCTCCGGCGCCCACACTTCGAGCAACGGAGGAGCCACCGGGATAGCGGGGGGTCTGCAAGGCGCATGATACGGGGCGAGCCACAGCCCCCGCAGTAGTATTCGTGAGCTGTCACCGCGAGGGCTCGCCCTGGTCTGTCGGGATGAGGGCACAAATGTACTCTTTCCCGTCCAGCTCGAGGTGCATGGAGAACGCCGGGGGGATGGGTTCCGCCCTGGGGCGCTTGCTCATGGGCGCTTGCATCTGCCATCGTCCCGCGCTGAGGATCCGATTGCCCGGGGCGGCGTCTAACATCGCTTGCGCGAACCTCTGAAACTCTCTCATGGGTTGCCTTCTCCGTAGGGGGAAACAAGAGCCAGTAGGCCCCAGCGAGAAGCCCCGCCAGGGCCACTAGCCCGGAACCGATCCAGAACGCCAGGGCGGGCGCGCTCACGGAACGAAGCTTATCAGCACCAGGAGAAACCCCAGCATGATGAGGGCCCCCACGGGATCGGGGGCGAGCCGGGGCAGCTCACGGCGCCGCCTGTCGGCGGCGTCTATCTCTTTCATCCACATCCTAACGTCTCCTTGAGCCGCGCCAGCGTGGCGGCGGCTCTGTCAAGGTGGCTCTCCACCCGCCCCAGGGTGCGGGTGGCGTTCTCCAGGTGAGCCAGCGCCGAAGCCCGGGGCGCCGCGTCGGGCTCCTCTGGGGGCTCACGCGGGGGGTCATCCTTCGCCATCGAATAGATTCCCCTGGGGGGCAACGCGGATCCGCCAGCGCTCCACAGCTCGGGCCGCCGTCTCAGTCGCCTCGAGCGCCGCCGTCAGGAGCTTGTACACCTGGCTGTCGCCATACTGGTCCTCGCGGGACGCCAGGGGACGGACAGCCGCCTTGAGGTCATAGAGAGCCGACGCGGTATGCTGCCTCACCGTCCGCTCAATCACAGCCTCAATCGCCGGACCCTCTTTCGGCTTACCCATCGAGGGGATCCCGGCTGAGCTGAACCATCACCCGCCGGAGCTTGGAACGCACCGCCTCGATTATGGTGCGGCGGACCTGCAAGGACTGATCCTCGAGCTGATATAGCGTGGTGTGCAGCTCAGCGAGCGTCCCCACGGCGGCGGTGAGCTTGTCGCCTGATGCGGGCGTGAGCTGGCGGTGACACTCCTCGAGCAGATGCACCAGCTCGATGGTGTGACCCGCTTTCTCCCGGGCCCTCAGCTCCTCGAGGAACCCCCGGCTGATGGGCGCGCCCAACAGCGGGTGCCCCTCGAGGGTGGACAACAGAACGTGCATGAGCTGGCGCGCAATCGCGGGGCTGTGGTGGTCGTAGCTCATGGCTCAGCCCTCCCGCGCCGCGAACCTGGGAAGGAAACACCCGCCCAGCTTGCCCGTGGTTCGGTCCAGGTGGTAGGCAATGCCGCCCATGTCGTGCCAGAAATTGAAGTCGTCCGCCTCAGCTAGCTCCTGGAGCCGCAAGGGCGTATGAGCATGGACGGCGGCAAGGTCCATGAGCGCCGTCTCCTGGTCGGGGTACGGCGAGCCTGGGTACGACACAGCTCGAGCCGCGATCTGCTCAACAAGAGCGCGCTCAGCGTCGGTAAACCTAGCGAATTGTACGGGCATTAGAACCTCCGTAGAAGGGGGACGGGCGCGGCGGTTGTCCAGGCACCCGCCGCGCCCTCTGGCTGTCCCCCGGGCCTACACCTGGCGTTTCCCGGGGCCAGCGCCTTGTAGGGCCCCAGAGCCACGCCCAAGGGTGCCAGCCAACGGCGGGGGGTTCCTGCAAGGTATCCCATGATAATCGGGCGGGTATGTACCCGCAAGGAAAACCGACCCAGCCCCCACCCGGTCCTGTGGATAACTCCCTTCAAGCTTGCGGGTACCTGGTGACTTATCCACAGAAATAGCGGATAAGGTGCGCATTATTTAGGGGAGACGGCCCAGAGGCTTCGCGGGGTGGGGCTGAGTACAGAGTTACAAAAAATCTGTTAGCGTCGGCCCTGTCGCTTCGCCTGTGGATAACTGCGCCAGCATGGGGTAGGGTGTCCCGCGCTCAGGTGGTGGGGCCCTCCGTTCCCGCTCCATCCAGCCCCAGGGGTCTCAGGAGCCGTCCCCGGCTCCATCCGCGACCCTGACAGCTCCTCGCTGCCCCTCAACGGTCTCCTGGCGTCGGCGTCGGCTAGACGCATCCCTGACGCGGATCCCCCCCTACGCCCACCCCTTCCGGTCTCGCGTCCGTCCGGGCTGTGGTGGTGCCTGTCCTGCGGTCCCTCGCCCCGGATCCCCCGGGGGTGGCTGTGTTCGGTGACGTTGCGCGTTGCGGATATACTGCGAAATTGCCCACGTGCCCATCGAGAGCGCATCATTTCAAGCTCTAAGGCACGGTTTATGCCCCTATCCCGGGCAGCGAAAAGCCCCCGGCTCCTCGAGGGAACCGGGGGCTCTATGCCCACCGGGAGCGACCGAACGCCGCTCAGCGGCGCCCAGCTCATCCGGGCTGTGGTGACTTTCTGGTTGACATGGGCGGCACCCTTGGTTTAGGCTTTCGGCTCAGCGAGGTGGTGCGGATAGGGGTCAGATCCAGTCCCGCAAAGCCAGGTGAAAGGCCCCGGTCCCCCATCGAGCTGACTTCTCTAGAAGGGGGAAGGGGAAGGCCCCCGGAGCTTCGGCCCCGGGGGTCTTTCTGTTACTTCTTCGCCGCCGCCTTCTTCTTCGCCGGAGCCTTCTTCTTCGGAGCCTTCCCGGGTGCGTTCTCCGGGGGGTACTCCGGCAACGTGCCGTCCGTGGTAAGCGTCTGACCCGCCAGGTTGAGAACCAGGGGCGCCGCCCCGGCTTCCAGCTCCTGGGCAACGCCATCGGCAACCACGGCGTGAGAATCGAGCGCACAGCTCCGGCAGTAGGTGGCGTGAGCCCGGAGCTGGCGGGCGCCCTGGTCAGGGTGCAGGAAGCCGTTGAGGATGCTCCTCAGCGTCTCCAGGATGATGACTTCCACGGGGTGCGGGATCTTCATAGTGAGGTTTCTCCTCGAGCTGGGGTGGGGGGCGCCCTCGAGGGGAGGGCGCCCCCCGGAAAGGGTGGGGGCCTACTGGATGAGGGTGTGGGGCACCATCGCCATGATGCGCACCTGGTTGCCCGCCGCGCCGGAGCCCACGGCGGAGCTCGCCGTCCCCACCAGGTTGGTCGCGTCGATCGTGGTGACAGCCCAGGCGCTGAGCGCGGCGGAAGCCTGGAGCAGATTGGTGAGCGTCACCACCTGGGGGACGGCGCCCAGCCCGTGGGCGATGTTACCCGTGGTGATGTCCGCGTCGGCGGTGGCCTCAATGTCAGCGATGAAGGTTGTGATCCCAGCCAGCACCGTAGTGACGGTCACAGCACACATTAGCGTACCCTCCGTGAAGAAAAGCGCATGAGAATTCCGAACCCGATGCCAGCAAGGAACAGCTTGAGCCAGTCGGGGAAGGGGGGTGAGACGGTGACGGTTACGCCCTCGATCTCGATGGGGTCTTGATAGCTGCCGGAGTGCCCACCCCACCCAGGCACGGGGCTGTAGGTGTCAGGCGGTCCCTCTACCCACGCTGAGCTGTCCGCTTTGGCGAACACATCCCACATATCATCCCGGGGCGCGATGTGGATATGCTCGCCCTGGACGCCCTCAACGTAAGGCTCATAAATCCAGCGCCCGACGTAGCCCCGGTCAAGGTTTTCTAGACCCCACTGGAACACATCCCAGAGGGGGGCGTTCGGCGTGATAAAGTCAACCGTGCCCCCCCCTGAGTGAGCGCCCGTCCGCTCCCGGCACCCGCTGGACCACCATTTCCAAGAGGTTACCCGCGTCACTCCGAACGCATCGCGGACAGGCTGGAGAACCTTGGTCACTGTCTCCTGGAGCCGCGCCACATCGGCGGGGGTTGCCTTCTGCCAGCAAGGCATTTCCTCGAGGGTGAAGTTAGGTCCGAGGTTCATGCTCACTCAGCCTGTACGCTGACGCCGCTGGGCAGCGAGCGACCCCACATCGCGGAGTACCTGAAAAACAGCCCGTTCCCCGTGGCGGTCCTTACGGTGTTGTGGAGAGAGTAGGTGTACCCATTCAGGATCCCTTGCCCCGGATCCTGGAGCTGGGCGCTCCCGAATTGGCGAGCGCTCAGGAATTCCACCCCGTTGACTTCCGCCGTGAGCGTGGCGGGCCCGCCGCCGGCTATGCTGCCCACGATGGTGAAGCGCACCGAAAACCAGTCCGAGCGATCAGCGATCAGCGCGGAAATGTCTATCTGCTCGAGCAGGGCACCGCCGCCCTGGGCGAAGCTGACATATTCGACGCCGCCCGCCGCCGTGGCCCGGATGGCGAAGCCGCCTTTCGGTGCCGCGCCCGCTGGCTCCTCATTCTGAGCTGAGGTGTTCCCGTTGTAGGCGATGAAGAAAACCCCGTCCGTGACGGTGAGGGTCGGCTCCATTGCTATCTCGAGATCAAACACGGCCACCACCTGGCCCAGCGCTGACACGCGGTACCCGGGGTTGACTCCAGCTCCCCCCGTCCACTGAGGAGCCCACCAGGGGAAGCAATGCGAGTCTAGCGTCATCGCGCCCAAGGTAGACTTCCGGGCGCAGAGCTGCCCCTTGTAGAACTCGTACTGATTCAGCACCCCGCCGCCGCCGACGCTGCCCGATTGGATGCTTACGGTTGAGACCCCCCAGAACCCAGGGCGCATGAGGTAGGACGTTCCATCGGGCTGGCTTCCGCCAAAGAAGCCGTTACCCCCGACAATGCGCCCGTTGCCCGGGGCGACAGGGAAGGTGAAGAAAGCTTCCCAGAGAGCAACGGGCGCCTGGGCGATTACGATTCCTGGCATGGGGTCAGCTCCAGCCTTCCGCGAAAGCGTCGGCGGTCTGCTGGGCAACTGTCCACCCGTGCATGGATGCGCCCAGGCTGTAGACGCCAGCGTCCGCGATGGTCACGAAGATGGAAACGGTTTTCCCGGGGCGCACCTCGAGGAAGGTTTCGTCGGGCCCGTAGGTGGCGATCCAGGTTGCCAGGTTGGAAGGAAGCACGAAGATGTTATCCCACCCCGGCACCGCCGCGTCGTCCACCCTCACAGAAAAGGTGATGGCTGAGGTGGGCAACAGATTCTGCACCTGGAGAACGAAGGAACGCACGTAGGCCACAGAGCCGTCAGGGACGGTGAAGGCGCACCCGCCCACCACGATGGCGGGCGTGGTCAGCGCCGTGGTCTGAGCGACCAGGTTGCCAGGCACATTGAAGTCCACCCCGCTGGGCGGCTTCACCTCGAGCACGGGGGGCACCGTTCTGAGGAACCCGGGGGCAACGCCGCCGCCCCCAGGGCTGGGCGTCGGGTTCAGGGGCGCCATCCCCCCCGCCGCTCTCACGGCGGGCGGCACGGGCCCGCTGGAGCCCTCTGGGACGCTCGTCAGGCTGGGGGGGGTGCCCCAGGGCTGTAGAGTGTCCTCAGCGCGGGTGTCAGCCATGTCAGGAGCTGTACACGTTGATGCCCGCCAGGCCCAGCCGGATGTTCACCGCCACCCCGGAGTAATTCACCAGGGTAATGGCGATGTTGGATCCGCCCGGGACCAGGCGCGGGATGACCAGCCCATCGGGCGCGCTGTTCGGGCTCCCCTGGTCCACCACCAGCGCCGACCACGGCACAGCGCCGAAGGTGAGATCATCACCCGCGCTGAAACGACACTCGAGCGTCAAGCCCGGGTCGCCGATGGACGTTTGCGGAGCTGCCGCCGTGAACACCCGCCCGTAGATCCCACAGAGCAGATACGCTGCCACGTTCTGGAGCGGGGTGGTGAGCTGCACGGTTGCGGCGCCGCCCAGACCAGCCGCGGGCGTGGTCAGCGGGATGTAATACGGGCGAAGCTGGCGCCCCCTCAGCTCCTCCGGGAGAAAGGTCAAGATCGTGTCGTAAGGGCTGAGCATGGGACCAGCTCCAGGTGATGGTTCGGGTTGAACGTGTCAGGGGTCCAGCTCCCGCCCGGGTGCCGCGCCCGGGCGGGTCCATCCGTTGGGGCTCGATGCTGCACGGCACCCCACCCCCCCCCGTCAGGGGATCAGGTGATCTGGTAGTAGTGCGTCCCCCACATCGAAACGCGGAGCTGCATCGCCGCCGTGACGGCAGCGGCAGCGCTCCACTCGATGTTGATGGAAAACGCCTTCAGCGGCTGGAGTGTGAGCGCTCCACCGATCCAGATGCCGCCCGCGCCGGGAACGCCGTTGTTGGCGTACTCGACGCCCGCCCGGGTGGAGAAGCCCGTGGGCCCGCCCGTGCTGTGCATCTGGCTGATGGGCCAGGGGCCCCACTCCTGGCTGTTGTACCGCAGGAGCGCGTAGGGAGCGCCCGTCACGGAGCCCGGGGCGCCGTAGAGGATGCGGTACACGTCGCGGAGGTTGTCCACGTTCCCCGGCTCGATCCCGATGATGTCCAGGCTGATGTACTGGACGATGAAGAATTCGGGATTAGGGAGCTGGCCCGCCTGGTCCATGTTGGTGATGAAGCGACCAGCCGCCGCCGCGTTCGTGAAGAAGGTGAGCGGCGCCGCCGTTCCGCCCACGGGGTACACCTGGGTGTCGTACAGCGGCTTGGGAACGCCCCTCATGTCCCCCGCCGTCTTGTTGGGGGTCACGCGGTCTTTCAGCTGTTCCATCGTGAGACCTTCCACGGGATACATCATCTTTCGATCTCCTACAGGTTGAGAGCCCGACCCGGGCCCAGGTTCAGGTTCAGGCGCTCACGCCCGCGCCGTTCCCGATGAAAGGGGTGATCCAGTCAGCCATCCCCCGGGCGGCCGGAAGCCGCCTCGAGGTGGGCGCCGGAGCGCGGACGCTGGCCCGGGGGCGCCCCCGGCGTGATGCGTAGATGCCCACGGTGCCACCCGTCCCGGGCTGGAGCTTGTCCGCGACGTAGGGCACCTGGAAGCGGACGGCGGCGTCCTCGAGGGGCGCGGTCAGCGCGCCCGCCAGAACCCACGTTCCCCAGGACGGACCCGCCACCATGTCCGCGAGGAACCCGAACGCCACAGCCGTGGCGAGCTGGACGCCCAGCCCCACGTTGCTGGTGCGATCCTGCTTGAACAGCTCCGGCACCGTCCGCGTGGCGATCTTCGAGGTGGTCAGCGTGGCAGCGCCGACGGCGCCGTCCAGGAGAACCCCGGTGAACCCGCTGACGCCCATATCGGGATTGCGGCGCCGCTTGCTGGTGGTCCGACGCGCCGCCGCCCGCCGCTTCGGCTTCCGGCTCGAGCTGGACGCCCTCCGTTTGCTGGGGTTGGAACGGCGAGACGCGAAGGAGCCGTCGGCCTTGCGCGCCCTTTTCTTTGCCGCCTGGCTGAGCTTCCGCCGCGTGGCCGCTGATACCTTCCGCTTCGACATCGTGCCCCCCTCCGTGGGTGGGTTAACAAGAAACTTCATTGGTACTTCAATCCCCCGCTGGCCCGCCCTGGAGCGACCTAACAGCCAGCTCGAGGGCGTCTATACGGGTGGTCAGAAAAGCGATTGTGATTTGAAGCGTGGTGATGTCCCGGGACAGCTTCCACGCGAGCCCACCGATGACCAGCACCCCGCCGACGTTGAACAAGAGAGCATCGGGCATCGGTTAAAACTCCTTCCAGATTTTGCGCCGGGGGTGAAACAGCCGGACGCTGCCGTCCTCGAGCGCTTGCATCTGGACGCCAGGGCGAAAGGTGTGGGTGTAGGGTTGCCCGTTGTCGCTGTGGATGTAGTCCAGTTGGAGAACCCTTTCACTCCAGACCCCCGGGGGATTCATCCCCAATAGCATGAGGTCGGGGTTTTCTCTCCTGGCCCGGAACGCCCCGGAGCGCGCCGCCACCACCAGGAGCCCCAGCACCGCCGCCACCCCCACCACCACGCCCACGGAGAGCCCGCCCAGCACCCCCACATCGGGGATGGGGCCCGCGCTGTCCATGAGATCCGCCGCCTGGTCCGGGGTCACTACACCGTCCCGGATCGCCGCCAGCGTTTCGCTCAGCGCATCGTATCGGCGGAAGCTCCAGAGGATGAGCGCCGCCAGCGCCGCGACAGCCAGCGCCGCCGTGGTGACGGTGATAGCGCCCAGCCCCAGGTACCCGGAATACTCCTCAACCTTGCGCACCGTGGCGCTGTGAATCTTGCTCAGCTCAGCGCAACCCGTGACCACGCTCCGGGCGGCGTCGTGTACCCAGCCCGTTGAGGTCGCCGCCAGCT